>ERZ833515.2492-NODE-2492-length-10556-cov-2.084468_pt1 | contig 10556 bp, 8 predicted proteins | sample MGYA00519949_ERZ833515 | MGnify/ENA primary metagenome ERZ833515 (study PRJEB31850, sample SAMEA3708741) | human gut metagenome | biome: human gut; feature: human-associated habitat; material: faeces | place: China | collected 2014 ...
CAAAACCATCCGCATGTCGCTTTTCGCGGCAAAAGCGGCAGAATGCCCCGCGGAAGCTATGCATTTTATTCGATACTTCTAATATTATACTTCGTAATCTCGGATAAAAACGCCTGCTGGCGTTCATCCTCCGGGTCGTAGTCGAGTCCGTCGGCCTTGCGGGCCTCCCAGACCTTCATGTAGATGGGTTTCGAGCGGGTCGGCGGGCGGTTGACGATTTGCAGCGACGTCGTGTCCAGCCCCAGCACCGAGGCGATGACGGCGCGGATCGGCTCCGTCAGCTCGTCCTGCTCGGCGAGGATCACCGTGTTGAGCGCCACCTCGTATTCGTGCAGAATGCGTTCGGCGCTGAATCCCGCAGCGTAGTCCAGTCCGCTCAGCGTCCGGAACCACGAGTGGGCCACGACGATGTCGCCGACGGCCTGTTCGTGCAGCGCCTGCCAGTCGCCCTCGTTCTGCGCGGCAATGGGGATGAAGCGCGAATTGTCGTCCTCGCCGCCGTCGCGGATGACGAACATCACCTGCCCGGGGTTCCCGGCGAACTTCTGTTCGGCGAGCCGCACGATGCGTTCGGCCTCGGCCTCGTTGTCCACCGACGAGTCGAGCATCATCACGCCCGACAGCTGGAACGAATTGTCGAGGCGCGAGATGTTCCAGCGGTCGGTCTTCCAGGCGATCGCCGAGACGCTGAACCCCGCGATGTAGGGCGGCACGCCGTAGTGTTCGAACATCGGTTCGTAATCCTTGTAATGGACGATCGAGCGCAGCGTGCCGTCCTCCTGCGCTTCGAAGTCGGGGTAGAGCGGCAGCGAGCGCGCCTCGGCGGGCTTGAACGCCGCCCAGTCGTGGTGCAGCAGGACGTGCTTCGAGTCGCGGGCCACGCGGCAGCGCGAGGCGTCCTGGTGGTAGAGCGACAGAAAGGTGTGCCCGGGGTCGGTGACCGCTTCGAGGAACGCGTTGCCGAACAGCGACTTGTCGAAGGCCAGTTTGCCCAGCACCTGGCGAAGGCTCTCGCCCCGGCCGTTGACGCACCGGACGAAGGCCGCCAGCTGCGGCTGCTGCGCCTCGTCGCCCGTGAATCCCTTGCCGGAGATGTAGTCGGCCTTGTCGTTGATGATGCGCCGGTGGGTCGTCGAACGCCGGGCCATCAGCGCCAGCGCCGCCGGGAAGAGGTTGTCGTCGCCCCAGCGCCAGAATTTGTCGCTCTCGACCCGCGACGAACCCAGCGCATAATAGGGGTCCGTGCGGTCGGCAACCCCCACGGCCGTCTTGATTTTTTTCGTTTTGCTCATGGCGTTTTTCGGATTTCAGGGACGCGGCATCCGCGGGGAAAGCCCCTGCGGATGCGCGTTCCCGGGTTTTTACTGCTTGTATGCAAAGGAGATCAGCGCCTCGTCGAGGATCTGGGTTCCGGCCATGAAGACCGCACGCTGGCGGTTCTCCATCTCGTCGGGGTTGTACCACATGCGCACCTCGTTGCCGGGCATGTCGGCCGTGTTGACGGCCAGCACGAGGTTGCGGCGGTCGGTGAGCATGACGAACGACTGGCGGAAGGAGGTGGCGCCGAGGTAGCTGCCCAGCCTTACGTCCACGACCGGAATTCCGTGGTAGGCCAGCGTCCGGCGGCCGTTCATCGCATCGGCGTAGGCCGCGTCGGCGCCCTTTGCATCGAGGTACTTCTCGTAGAGGCGGTAGATGTCCGACGAGACGAAGTAGGCCAGCCGGTCGTCGGCCTTGAGGCCCGGGATGCGGGGATCGGCCCCGGCCCACAGCTTGTCGAACAGCTCGACCACATAGGCCGGGTCTTCGAGCGCGGCCGCCTGGTAGGAAAAGTTATAGACGCCGTCGTCGTCGACCAGACCGTTGATGCGCTTCAGCAGTCCGTCGAAGGTGTTGTAACCCGACGCCGCGGAGGTGTCGCCGATCCACATCGTGACGCGGATATTCTCGGCGAGGGCCTGTTTGAAAAGCGCCGTTTCGGCCTGTTCGAGCTCCGTGCCCGAGAGGTCGTCCATGTGGGTGTTGACCAGCGACGAGACCTTCTCGTAGACCATCGAGAAGTAGTTGGCGGCCGAGAATCCCAGTTCGGCCTTCACCCGGTTAAGATTGACCGTCTTCTCGTACTTGGTCGCCGCTTTGCCCCCGGCCCAGCCTGCGGAGGTGAATTTCTGGAGGATGTTGCGCTGGCCGTCCCAGAGCTGGACGTGCGTGGGCTGGGGCATGTTGTAGAGTACGCGCACGCCGAGGTCCTGCGCCGACTCCCCGGTGAGCATCGGGCGGAAGAAGATGTTTTCGAGGTCGGAACCGGTGTACTGTTTCGAATTTTCGAGGTAAGTCATGGTTGTTTTTGGTTTTAAATGGTTGATGAATTTGGTTGTTTGTTTTGCCTCCGCAGGGCGGGTGTCGCCGGACTTCCATTTTAGGCCGAAACCTCCTTTTGTTCCTGACCGGCAGATTTTCGATTCGCCTCCGGTGAATCGGCAGCCCGAAGCCCCCCCCCGCTTGGCAATTTTCAATTCTTAATTTTTAATTGCGCATGCGCCTGGCGTCTTCGGCATAGGCGCGTTCGTTGGCCGAGCGGACCGTGTCGCCGCAGGAAGGGTCCTCGCGCGGCTGCGTGGAGGTCGGCGCGGCCTGCCGGCGGGCTTCGTCGGCCGCAACAGCCGAACGGCTGCGCAGAGCCTGCACCTCCCCGTCGAAATGGAGAACGTTGCGGTCGGCGGGAAGCGCCGGGCCGGGCCGCAGACCGATATTGGCCAGCAAACGCTCCCAGCCCCGGGCGATATTCCGCGCCAGCGAGGACGCCGGCTGCTCCGCAGCTTCGACCACTTTGTCGGCCAGTCCCGCCGCAACGGCCTCCTCGGGTGCGAGCCAGCGGCCGTTGCCGTTGTTCTCGGCCATCAGGGCCTCGAACTCCGCGGCCGGACGCCCCGAACGGGATGCATAGACCGCGGCGATACGCGCATCGGTCTGGTGCAGCAGGTCGATCTTCCCGGCGATCTCCGCGGCATTTCCCTCGGTCGAACAGATGGCCGTGTGGATCAGATAGAGGGCATTGGCCGACAGGAGACGGCACCCCTCCGACGCCGCCTGGGCGATGATCGTCGCAGCCGAGGCCGTATAGCCGTAACAGCGGGTCGTGACCCGCGCCGGGAGCTGCCGGAGCGCGTCGTGGATCAGCAGCGCGTCGTTCACGTCGCCGCCCGTCGAGCGGATGTTGACCACCACCTCCGGGGCCTCGATCTCCGCAATGCGCCGCAGGGTGTCGCGGAAACGCTCGTAGGTCGCCACCCGGGCGTCTGGCTCTTCGAACTGCCACTCCTCGGGTACGCCGATGGTCCCTTCGATGTCGATCTGGCAGACCCCGGCCGTGTTGTTGATTTGAATTTCCGATTTCATGATTAATGTTTGTAAGTGTTGTAAAATGCGTTGCGCACCTTCTCGTAAGAGCAGCAGAGTTTCCCGGCTGTGAGCTCGAAGGCTTCGCAACGGGACATGCCCTCCCTTTCGAGCCGCCCGATTTCGTCACGGATCGCGCACTGTTCACACCCCCGGCGGCTGACCAGCCCCCGTTCGAACAACCGCAATACCGCCTGCCGGGTCGTAAGCGCCCGGACCTCCCGAAGCACCGCTTCGGCCAACAGTTCGTCGTGCCGCGTCATCAGTCTTCCATGAGGCGGTTGAACGTGCAGCGCACCGAGGCTTTCGCCGGGTCGTAGTCGCCGACGGCGTGCAGCGCGGCCCGCACCACGCCCGCTCCGGTGTCGATGCGGAAGACCGAACGGATGTCCGGCGCTCCCGTTCCGGGCGTCAGAAGGGCTTCGAATTCGTGAGGCGCGAGCCGCAGCGAGAGGATGATCCGCTCACGGGAGGCCTCCCGGCGCACCTGCCCGTCGTAGAAGCGGTGCAGCCCCTGTTGTCCGTCGCGGTCCTCGAAACAGAGCGTGAACCCCTCCGCAGCGTCGTCCCCCGCGAAATGGAACGCCGCGAGCGGATACTCCGAACGCCCCGAAGGATACCCCCACCGCTCGTCGCCGGGCAGCGGATGCATCCCGGCGTAGCGGACGATGCGGAGCGTGAAGTTGGTTCCGTCCTCCTCCGCGTCGTCGCGGTCGCCGACCTCGGGAATCAGCGCCGACGGCGCATTGAGGTAATGCCCCGCGGCATTCAGCGAGGGACTGAACAGCGGATTGCGCAGCACCTTTTCGCCCTGCATCGCGGCGTAGGAATCCGCCGCAAAACTCCACGCCCCGAGCGGAGCCTCCTCCCCGGCGTCGAAGCGCGCCACCGCGCCGTCGCCGTCCCGGTACCGCCACGTCCGCACCTCGTGAATCTCCGGGGCGACCGGCCGCCGCTCGACAGGCTGCGAAAAGTCCGTCCTGCCGCTCCAGTCCGTCTCCGGCCCCGCACCGAAAAACTCCCCTTCCGGCTCGATCCAGACCCTCCGCGTCGCCTCCTCGGTGTAGAACCGCAGGTTGAACAGATGCGCAAGGGCATCGAGCAGTTCCGACTGCCGGATGCGGTGCTGCGCCACATCGGCGAATGCGATCCGCGACCCGAATCCCGGAGCCGAGAGGAAGCGCGGCCGCAGCGAGCACTCCTTGTGCAGGGTCAGCGCCATCCCGGGCTCCGCCCCCGCGAAGTAGATCAGATTGAAATACTTGGGCGATGCGGGCGAAACGCTCTCGGCGGCCGTGCGGAGCCGCACCTCGACCATCGTCTGCCCCGTCTCGCCGACGTAGCCGTTGTAGAGCGCCCAGTCGCCGCGGTAGGCGACCCACTGCGAACCGCTGCGGACCAGCAGCACGGGATCGACGACGGTCCCCGAGGCCGGGGTGGTGACCTGCGCCGAACGGGCCGCAAAGTCGGTCCACACCGTGCCGGGCACGCCGTTGCGGGTGTAGGTCAGGCGGTACTGCGCCCCGGCGAGGTGATCGAAAACCAGCGCGCGGTAGGTGAAATTCGGCGCAACGGCCTCGCGGAGGTCCCTGTACCGGTTGGCCAGCTCGAACCGGAACTCGGCCCCGGGACCGAGATACACCGTATCGAAGCCCTTGAGCCGCGTCCGCGAGACGATGCGGTGGGCGGTGGTGTATTTCAGGCGGTATTCGAACCCGACGCTGATCTCCGTCGGCGGCGTGAAGACGATCTTGCCGTTGTCCGTCGAGAAACAGTTGCCGTTGTTGAAAAGCCCGTCGATCGCCTCGCCGTCGGCGTCGACGCTCTGGGGCGTGGCCGTGTCGACGATGTCGCCCACGGTGTTGGCGACGGCCTTGGGGTTGGCCGAAACCCGCCCCAGTTCGTTCGCCGCAGCCGTCGCTGGAGCCAGCCGCCGCGCCGAGAAGCCCATGCGGCCGGCCGCCGCCGTGGTGTCGCGCGAGGAGTAGGCCCCGCTCATGTAGAGCGACTGGAAAAACGCCGATTCGAAAAAGCGGCTCTTCACCTCGTAATCCGCCTCCCGAAAAATCTGCCCGACGAGCGTGGCGACGTGCAGGAACGGGTGGTAGTCCTCCACCGAGAGCAGGCGTTCCGCCGGAAGCAGGTCCGAGGAGCTGTTCTGCCGACGGTATTCGTCGCGGTGGATGGGGAAGAACTTCACCGGGGAGTCGTCCGTCCAGCTCTCGACGATCGCCGTCGGGGTCACGACATTGTCCCACGCCACCCCCAATCGGGAAAACATGCGGCGGGCGGCATTTTCGGCCCATCCGGCCCCTCCGTCGCGGATTTCGAGCGTGTACCCCTCTCCCGACGCGGCCAGCAGGCGCACCGTTCCGCCGATCAGCGCCGAACCTTCGGCCGACAGCTCCGCCGTGTGGAGCGCGTCGTTGAACCCGCCGGCGGCGTGCGGATCGCAGGCAAACCCCACGAGCGCATCGTTGCGCGGCGTCGCGGGAATCGGGATTTTCAGCGACCGCCCTTCGCGGCAAGCCTCCGGATCGGCGAGCCGTGCGGCATCGTAGCCGGGAACGGCAATGCTCCCCGCCTTCAGGTCGCAAATCTGTCCGTCGATTTTCAGTTCCATGCTGCGTGTTTTTTACGTTTGGGGCGAATGGCGATCTCCAGACAGCTCAACGTGCCGCGCCGCTGTACGACGGCCTCTTCGGTGGCGATGTCTACGGGTATATAACGCTTTTCGGTGACGATCCATGCCGCTGCCGTCGCTGTCAGTTCGGCCAGCGGCTCCAGCATGCTCCGGGTCTCGTAGGCCGATACGAGCACTATTTCGCGGTCTGTTTCCGCCGCCGCGACCACACGTCCCTGCGGACCCTCCGCCTCGCGCCTTTCGGTGCGCACGGTTGTCGTCCGCACGATGGGAAAGGTGTAGTGCTCGACCGATCCGGCGCTGCTCCGCCAAGCCAGCCGCACCTGTCCCTGAACGGCCGGAGTCACGGAATAGACGACCGTGCCGCACGTCCCGGCATCGACCGTCACACGCTCCGCGCCCGGGAAATCGCGCATGTCGAGACGAAACAGGTGCAGCCCCGCCTCGCTCGCGCGGTAACTTTCGGCCGTCGCGGTGTCCCCGGCCTCGGCCGTCACCGTCACGATGCAGGGTCCGTCGGTCAGCAGCGTCAGTTCGTCGCATGCGTCCTCCGGGATCAGACGCACGAGCGGCATCGAGGTCCGCAGGCCGGGCGTTCCGGGGGCGTCGCCGGGCAGAAACGTGCGCGCCGGAGCGACCGCCGCGGCCGCTTCCCCATCCGTCCCGGCAGCCTCGACGACGGCCGTGACGGTCCGTCCTTCGGCGGGGTAAAATCCGGTCCGCCCCGTTGCGGGCGTGAAATGCAGCCGTCGCCGGAGGTAGGGCGCCGCATCGAACGCGGCCTCGGCGACGGCCGCAAAACGTTTTGCACCCAGCAGCGCACTGCCGTCGCCGACCGGTCCGCGCGTGCCGGCTCTGTCTGCACCGCCGGGCGAGACCGCCGCGCCGATTCCGGCCGCGGACCCGGCCGCCGGATGTCGATGTTTCCGGCCGTCTCCTGACTGACGGCGTAGCGGAGTTCCCCGCCGAGCGGGGCGTACTGTTGCGGAATTCGAGTAAATAGCATAATGGATTTTTAAGAGAGATGACTGTATTCATTCGCCGCAGGACACGGCGCAATGCGGCATGCGGATGCTTTTGACACTTCCGGCATCACAGGCACAGAGGCGACCGGATTGTTGACAACGGGTTTAAAACTTGTCGATAAATGGAGATAACAATTCACAAAATGCGGAAACAGAAGCGTTTCCCGATGTTGATAACTTTGCCGTCCCTGCCGGCCGGCTGTGAATCGTACGGCAAATATACGACACCGGACACCCCCTTGTCAAGACCCCGATGCACTTTTTCCAGATTTTATAGAAAAACTTCGGGATTTTGTCGTACCTTTGTTTCGCAAACCAACAGTTTTACACCTTATGGATGATGGTCATAGTTCCACGTATAGCCGTCGTGTCGTGCTTCAGCACGACGCCATTCATCTATGGTATCCAGCACGAAGATAACCTCCGCGCCGGATTGCTGTTGTCCGACCCCGCCGAAACAATCCAAGCCTTTTCCGAGCACAAAGCCGACATCGCCCTGATTCCGGCCGCCGCCATGCCGTCGCTGACAGACGCGCGCATCGTCACCGAATACTGCGTCGGAGGCGTTCCCGCATCGAAGGAGGCCCTGCTCGCCAGCGACGACGCGCTGGTCGGGGCGTGGAAACCGTTCGGAAAACTTCCCTGCGCCTTCGCCGTCTGGGCGGCGCACGCCGACACGGACCCCGACGCCGTCGAGGCCTTGCAGCATGCCCTGACCTACGGACTCGAACACGGCTACGAGGCGATTCTCGAATCGCCTTTCGCGGCCGATCCCGGGCGCGCCTACGCGGAACTCGCACATTTCGACTACATCTTCGACAATCAGAAAGACAAAGCGCTGAAAAAGTTCTGGAACTCGGGCCTCAAGGCGGTTCCGAGAGCCAATCCCGGCTGAAGAGCTTAGCGGACCGGAGATCCGCCTCTCTGCACGTAAACGGATTCACGAACTTTAAGAGAGCGTCTTATGATTACAATTTACCTCAAGCAATACAACAAGATCATCCGCAATGCCGACACCAAGCTCTTCGATGAACTGGGCTACGACGACATCCTGTGGATCGACATGTTGCTGCCCACGATCAAGGAGCAGAAGGCCGTCGAGAACTTCATGGAGATCAGCCTCCAGACCAAACAGCAGGTCGAGGAGATCGAGTCGACGTCGAAATACTCCGAGAACGAGAACTCCATCATCTCCAACTCCAACTTCTTCGTCCCCACGGGCGACTCGTTCATCGTCGAACCGGTGTCGTTCATCATCTCGAACGAGGGTGTGCTGGTCTCGGTGCGCAGCGCCGAGTTCCGGACCTTCCGCGAGACGGAAAAACGGCTCCAGATGAACTACCGCAGCTATTCGACGGGTTACCACCTCTTCATTTCGCTGCTGGAGGTGCGCATCGACTTCGACGCCGACCTCGTGGAGCTGATCGCCAAGCAGGTCGCGGCGCTCTCGAAGGACATCAACTCCGAGAATTCGATCGACAAGGAGGTGCTGCACCGCATCAGCGCGTTGCAGGAATCGACCATGTCGCTGCGCGAGAACATCTTCGACCGCCAGCGCGTGCTGTCGGGCATCCTGCGTTCCGAACGTTTCCCCAACGACATCTATCCGCGCCTGCAGCTGATGATCAAGGACGTCAACTCGCTGATCAACCACGCCGATTTCAGTTTCCAGCGACTGGACTACATCCAGGACGCGGCGCTGGGTCTGATCAACATCGAACAGAACGAGATCGTCAAGATCTTCTCCGTGGCGGCGGTGATCTTCATGCCCGCGACGCTCATCGCGTCGATCTACGGCATGAACTTCAAGTTCATGCCCGAACTGGACTGGACGCTGACGCTCGGTAACGGCTGGAACATCCCCCTGGGCTACATCTTCGCCATCGGGCTGATGATCTTCTGCTCGGCCCTGACAATCTGGTACTTCAAGTACAAAAAATGGCTCTGACACTTCAAGTTCCGGCAGGACGCGGATTGCACCAAAACGCACAAGGGGGCTGTATTGTATACAGCCCCCTTGTGTGTGATCAGTACGGAGATACCTCCGGCAATCTGCAACCTATTCGTCGATAAAGTCGATATTCACCTCGCGCTGGAACACCTCCTGCAACGAAATGTTCGTCTCGGTGGTGGCGATGCCCTGAATGCGCAGAATGCCGTCGAAAATCGTACGCATGAGGTGTTCGTTGTCCACGCAGTAGAGTTTGACGAGGATGTTGCCCTTGCCGGTGATGAAATGCGCCTCGACGATCTCGGGAATTTTCCGCAGTTCCTCGACGGTCTGTTTCAGCAGCTGCGGGTCCTTGAGCGTGATGCTGATGTGGGCGCAGACGTCGAAGCCCATCATCTTGGGGTCGACGATCAGGCGGCTCCCGAGAATCACGCCCGACTCGTCGAGCTTGCGGATGCGCTGGTGAATGGCGGCGCCGGAGATGCCGCATTCGCGGGCGATCTCCAGAAAAGGCATGCGCGCATTCTTGATGAGGTATTTGAGGATCTTGCGGTCGATCGCGTCCAATGCGGTTTTAGCCATGGCAGTAAGTTATTTGATGACATTCAGTTCTTTGCCGACCTTCGTGAAGGCGGCGATACAGCGGTCGAGCTGTTCGATGGTGTGGCCTGCGGAGACCTGCACGCGAATGCGCGCCTGACCCTTGGGAACCACCGGGTAGTAGAATCCCGTGACGAAAACGCCCTCGTCCTGCAATTTCGCGGCGAATTCCTGCGACAGTTTGGCGTCGTAGAGCATCACGGCGCAGATGGCCGACTGGGTGGGTTTGATGTCGAAACCCGCCGCCATCATTCCGGCACGAAAATGTTCGACGTTGGCCACCAGCCGGTCGTGCAGTTCGTTGCTCTGGCCGAGGATCTTGAACAGTTCGATGCCGGCGCCCACCACGGCAGGGGGCAGCGAGTTCGAGAAAAGGTAGGGACGCGAACGCTGGCGCAGCATGTCGATGATCTCCCTGCGGCCGGTGGTGAATCCGCCTACGGCGCCTCCGAATGCCTTGCCGAGCGTACCCGTGAGGATGTCCACCTGCCCGCGCAGGTCGTAAAGTTCGGTGATGCCGCGGCCCGTTTCGCCCAGCACGCCCGCCGAATGGCACTCGTCGACCATCACCAGCGCGTCGTACTTTTCCGCCAGAGCGCAGATCCGATCGAGCGGTGCGGCGTTGCCGTCCATCGAGAATACGCCGTCGGTGAAGATGATGCGGAACCGCTGGGCCTGCGCCTTCTTCAGGCACTCCTCCAGTTCGCCCATGTCGGCATTGGCGTAGCGGTAACGCACGGCCTTGCACAGACGCACGCCGTCGATGATCGAAGCATGGTTCAGCGAATCGGAGATGATGGCGTCCTCCTCCGAAAAGAGCGGTTCGAACACGCCGCCGTTGGCGTCGAAGCAGGCGGCGTAGAGAATCGTGTCCTCCGTACCGAAATAGTCGGCGATAACCTTCTCCAGCTCCTTGTGGATGTCCTGTGTTCCGCAG
>ERZ833515.2493-NODE-2493-length-10547-cov-2.862371_pt1 | contig 10547 bp, 3 predicted proteins | sample MGYA00519949_ERZ833515 | MGnify/ENA primary metagenome ERZ833515 (study PRJEB31850, sample SAMEA3708741) | human gut metagenome | biome: human gut; feature: human-associated habitat; material: faeces | place: China | collected 2014 ...
TTCACTTTGTTAAGCGTACCGTCGTAAGCTTTTTCTAGTTCTTCGTGGCTTGCGCTTGTTACAGCTTCGCCGTTTTCATAAGCATCCCAGTTGAAGTCCTCAATAGGAGCTACGTTCTTTAAGTTTTCCATTAATAAATAAATTGTTTAATACTTTAATTGAATAAGACATTATATTATCTATAAATCGGGCGCAAAGGTAGGAATATTTTCTTGACCGACAAAAGAATACCCAAAGAAAAGATGGTAATATCCGTATTTTTTGTAATATTGCAAATCTAATATTATACGACTTTCAACATGAACGGAACATTGGACAAAATCAGGGTGCAGTTTGATTATCTGCCACTTATTAATTTCGCGATGCAGCAAAACAAAGTATCGGTCATCCATCAGCTTTCGATTGAAAATATGACGTCCGAACCCTTCAGAAACATTCAGGTACAAATCACGGCCGAGCCCGACTTCGGCAGTATCACTCCTGTGATGATGGAAGCGATTCCCGCCAATAATTCCGTGTGTCTGCAATCGTTCAGCCTGGTCTTGTCCGCCAATTATTTCGCCCAGCTGACCGAGCGTATGTCGGGAAGTCTGAAAATAGAAATCCGCTCCGAGGCGGAAACGATCTTTACCCGGACCTACCCCATCGACATTCTGGCATACGACCAATGGGGCGGAATCAATATATTCCCCGAGATGCTGGCAGCATTCATCACCCCGAATCATGCCGTGCTCACTCCTATTATCAAGAGAGCCGCCGCCATTCTGGAACAGTGGACCGGTACTCCTTCACTGGACGAATACCAAAGCCGCAATCCGGACCGTGTGAGAAAGCAGATGGCAGCTATCTACACCGCCCTCACCGAACAGCAGATTATTTACAGCACCATTCCCGCCAGCTTCGAAGAGCACGGGCAGCGTGTCCGGCTGACAGATTCCGTACTGGCACAAAAGCTCGGAACTTGTCTGGATATGGCACTGCTTTATGCTTCCTGTCTCGAATCCATCGGACTGAATGCCCTCATCGTCATCACCAAAGGGCATGCTTTCGCAGGCGGCTGGCTGGTGCCGGAAACCTTTCCAGACCCTGCCATCGACGATGTATCCTTGCTGACCAAACGAACCGCCGAAGGAATCTACGACATCACGCTGGTAGAAACCACCTGCATGAATATGGGACATAATGCCGACTTCGACAACGCCGTGAAAAGCGCTAACGGCAAACTGAGCGATCCGGGCAGTTTCATCCTCGCCATCGACATCAGAAGGGCCAGGCATTCGGGAGTCCGCCCGATCCCGCAGCGCGTACTGAACGGACAAGTATGGGAAATAAAGGAAGATGAGGATATGAACAGAAATACCACGCACGCCACTCCGCAAAGTGTGAATCCGTATGATTTGTCGGGCAGCGAAACTCAGACAGTCCTCACCAAACAGTTGCTTTGGGAGAGAAGACTGCTGGATTTGAGTCTGCGCAACAACTTGCTGAATATCCGGATTACAAAGAATACTCTTCAGCTGATTCCGGCAAACCTTGCCTGTCTGGAAGACGCCTTGGCGGAAGGAGATGAGTTTCGTATCCTCCACCGTCCCGCCGAATGGGAGAATCCGGCGATGGAATTTGGCATTTATTCTTCCATACCGGAATCGGATCCGATAGCCGACTTCGTTAATTCGGAGCTTTCACAGAAAAGGTTACGTTTTTACTTGCCGGAGAATGACTTGGGCAAAGCACTGACTCACCTGTACCGTTCGTCCCGTACTTCTATCGAAGAGAACGGAGCGAACACGCTTTATCTGGCTCTCGGACTTCTGAAATGGTACGAAACGCCTTCCAGCGAGCGTCCCCGTTATGCACCGATATTGCTGCTACCAGTCGAAATCATCCGCAAGTCAGCCGCCAAGGGGTATGTGATTCGTTCGCGGGAAGAAGAAACGATGATGAATATCACCTTATTAGAAATGCTTCGTCAGAATTTCGGCATTTCCGTACCGGGACTTGATCCGCTTCCGACGGACGAAAGCGGAATCAACGTAAAACTGATTTATTCCATCATCCGGCACTGCATCAAGAATCAGCGGAAATGGGATGTGGAGGAACAGGCTATTCTAGGTATCTTCTCCTTCAACAAGTTTATCATGTGGAACGACATCCACAACAATGCTCACAAACTGACTCAAAACAAGGTGGTCTCCAGCCTCATCAACGGAAAGATCGAATGGGACGTAACTGCGAAAGAAGTGGATGCCGCCTACATGGACAGGCAGTTATCTCCGGCAGATATTGTACTGCCTATCATTGCCGATTCATCTCAGCTGGAAGCGATTTATGAAGCGGTGCACGACAAGACTTTTATCCTGCACGGCCCTCCGGGAACCGGAAAGTCCCAAACGATAACGAATATCATCGCCAACGCACTTTATAAAGGTAAACGAGTCTTATTTGTTGCCGAGAAGATGGCAGCCCTCTCCGTCGTCCAAAACAGACTGGCGGGCATAGGGCTTGCCCCGTTCTGTCTGGAGATTCATTCCAACAAGACAAAGAAATCCACTGTCATCTCGCAACTAAAGGAGACAACCGAAATCATCAGACGAACTCCTCCCGAAGAGTTCATGAAGGAAGCCGAACGCCTGCTGAAGTTACGAACGGAACTAAACAAATACATCGAAGCCTTACACAAGGAATATCCTTTCGGACTTTCCCTCTATGATGCGATCATCCACTACCAGTTAACAGACGTTGAACCCTGCTTCGATATTCCGTCATCTTATCTGGACAATCTGGACAAAGACCGATTCTCACATTGGGAAGATGCCATCGAATCTTTGGTCAGTACCGCCAATGCTTGCGGCCACCCGTATCTTCACCCATTGACAGGGATTTTCATTCGGGAATATTCGTCCGCCATCAAAGAGGAAGCCTTACAAACGCTCGCCACTTTCATTGGCTTATTGACTGCCATACAATCGAAACTGCCTGTCTTTTCCGCTTTACTGGAAAATACGGACATTCATCCCACCCGCAAGGATTTCAATATAATCAGCGCCATTATCCGAAAAATACTCGATATTCCGGAACTGACGCCCGAACTGCTGACCACTCCTTTATTAAATGAAACGCTGGAAGAGTACCGGAAAGTGACGGAACACGGCAGGAAACGCGATGAAATCAAAGCAGAAATAGAAAACGGATTCACCAAAGAGGTACTGAAGATAAACGCCGGCCCCATGCTGGCCGAATGGAATCGGGTATCCGCCCAATGGTTTCTCCCACGATATTTCGGACAAAGAAAAATAAAAAAGGTGATTCGTCCTTACGCTCTGCAACCGGTAAAGCCAGAGACAGTCCAGCCTTTGCTCCATCAGGTCATCCGGTATCAGGAAGAGCTTGATTTTACAGACAGATACACCGCCAAGCTGCCTTCTTTATTCGGAAGATTCGGAAGAGATGAAGAGTGGCCCATCATCGATCAGATCATCCATGAGGTATCTTCGCTTCATTCCCTGTTACTGAGTTATTCAAAAGATGTGGCGAAAACATCCCGAATCAAACAGAACTTAGCGTTACAACTGACAGAAGGTATCCGGACATTCAGAGATATCCATTCTCATTCTCTGAATGAATTGTATCAGCTGGTCGACACGCTTACGGCAACCGAGCAACGGCTTTCCACCACTCTGGGCATAACCGTAGAGACGCTTTATACAAACTCCGCCGACTGGATCGGCATCGCCCTACAGCAAGCCGGAATATGGAAAGAAAATCTGGACAAACTCAAAGACTGGTATCAATGGCTTCAATCCTACAACAAACTGAACGAGTTGGGTCTCGGATTTATCGCAGAAGAATATAAGGAAAAGAATATTCCTACGGATTTACTCACCAGCAGCTTCCGCAAGAGTTTCTACCAAGCCGTTATTCACTATATCATCGCCAAAGAACCGACGCTGGAATTATTCAACGGCAAGATATTCAATGATATTATAACCAAATACAAGCAGGTATCCGCCAACTTCGAGGACATTACCAAAAAGGAACTGTTCGCCAGACTGGCTTCCAACATTCCGTCCTTCACCCACGAAGCCATTCAAAGTTCAGAAGTCGGAATATTACAAAAGAATATACGCAATAATGCACGCGGAATATCCATCCGCAAGCTATTCGATCAAATACCTATCCTGCTGTCCCGTATGTGTCCGTGTATGTTGATGAGTCCTATATCGGTTGCCCAATATATCGATGCCGATGCAGAGAAATTTGACTTGATCGTCTTCGACGAAGCTTCACAGATGCCGACTTACGAAGCGGTAGGTGCCATCGCCCGAGGCAAGAATGTAGTTATCGTAGGCGACCCCAAACAGATGCCGCCTACCAGCTTCTTCTCCGTTAATACCATTGACGAAGACAACATCGAGATAGAAGATCTGGAAAGTATCCTTGACGATTGCCTCGCTCTCTCTATCCCTTCCAAATACCTGCTGTGGCATTACCGAAGCAAACACGAAAGTCTTATCACTTTCAGTAACTCCGAATATTACGATAATAAGCTGATGACTTTCCCGTCACCGGACAATATTGAATCGAAAGTCAGAATGGTCGCCGTAGACGGTTATTATGACAAAGGAAAATCCCGTCAGAACCAAGCGGAAGCGCAAGCCATAGTAGACGAAATAGCGAGAAGGCTGAGGAGCGAAAAATTAAGGAGAAAAAGTATGGGGGTAGTTACTTTCAACGTGGTTCAGCAGGCGTTGATAGAAGATTTGCTATCCGATCTCTTCGCCTTTCATCCTGAACTGGAAACCTTTGCGCTGGAATGTGAAGAACCCCTGTTCATCAAGAACCTTGAAAATGTGCAAGGAGACGAACGGGATGTGATACTGTTCTCCGTCGGCTATGGTCCCGATGCCGAAGGGCGCGTCAGCATGAACTTCGGTCCGTTGAACCGTGCGGGAGGTGAAAGACGGTTAAACGTAGCCGTCTCCCGTGCCCGATACGAAATGATCATCTTTTCTACGCTGAGATCGGACATGATTGATCTGAACCGAACTTCTTCTATCGGAGTAGCCGGGCTGAAACGCTTCCTTGAATATGCGGAGAAAGGAACCAAGCGCATACTGAATACCTCGACTAATATTCGGACCTCGGAAGAAGAAACTTCTATCGAAAAGATTATTGCCGACAAGTTACGTTCTTCGGGATATACCGTACATACTGATATAGGCTGTTCCGGATATAAGATCGATATTGGCATTGTCGATACTCAAACCCCGTCCAACTACCAATTAGGTATTATCTGTGACGGAAAGAACTACAGACGTACCAAGACTGTCCGTGACCGGGAAATTGTTCAAATCAATGTACTCAAAGCACTGGGATGGAATATCTGCCGTATATGGACGATGGACTGGTGGGAAAAGCCGGATGAAGTGATGGCGTCTATACAAGCAGCGATTGCTCAGGATATGAAAGCGGAGAAACCGGTTATAGTAAAAAAGGAACAAGAAAAAAGAGAAAAGAATGTGCAGGAAACGCCGATGCAGCTAAAATCTGCATGCGCATACACAAACTTTTCTTTTATCTCCGTACAAAATTATAATAGTACTAAAATACGTCCGTTCCTGTACGCTGCCGACGACATCTTCGCTAAAAGAAATAATCCTATTATTGTCTCCCAAGTCCAAAAGATAATAGAAAATGAAGCCCCGATCAGCAAAACCTTACTTGGAAAGAAAATCATATCCGAATGGGGAGTCAACCGTGTAGGACCACGAATAGATGCTCAATTGGAAATAATATTCGACACATTACATCTTTACCGCATAGAACATGACGGGCTTATCTTCTGCTGGAAAGATGAAGCGCAATACCGTTCTTATTCAGAGTACCGTCCCGATTCCGACCGAGATGCAGCGGATCTGCCACCCGAAGAAATAGCCAATGCCATCCAACAAATATTAATCAATTCCATCAGCCTGCCTTTACCCGATTTGGCAAAAGCATGCGCACAAGTATTCGGCTTCACACACATGGGGTCAAACATCGAAGCATCCATGCTCAGAGGGATTCAGGAAGCGGTAAAAAGGAATTATGCCAAAGTTGAAAACGGAAGGGCAACGATCATCGATTAACACGGTAAGGCAGACACAAACAGCCGCCACCCGTCAATACCCCTTCTGCAAACGTTTCAGAGCAGCAATAGAATCAGCTACATACGTATTATCCGGTTCTATGGAACGCCAATAACAAAGCGACCCTATCAACCGTTTCAGATAGGCAGGATCATGGGAGCCGATTCTGCGTTGATGTTCCGCCAGCCCCTTTGTCAAAATGAAATAGACATTCTTGCGAATCTCTCTCTTTCGGGCTTTAGGAATGGTCAGCTTCACACCGGAGCTGACGGATACGCCCGTGATTATCTTCCTGTCATTCTCATTCAGAAAACGAGTTTTCTGATGATTCGGTTCAAACTTCTCTTCCCTGATGATTTCCTTGACCCGGGCAAGCACCTCCTCTTTCGGAAAGACATCGCCCGAAAAGGTGAGGTCGTCGGCATAACGACTATAAGTCAGCCCGAATTCTTCCGCCATCACCGCCAGTTTCCGGTCCATCTCATAAGCGATGATGTTACTCAGTACCGGACTGGTAGACGCTCCTTGCGGCAAATGCCGACGCATACAACACAACTCGCCCAGCACTTTCGATATATTCTTCGGATAGCCGATCTTTTCGAAAGTCTTTTTCACCCTCGGACTACGTATGGAAATAAAGAAATCATGGATATCCGTCTTCAAGACACAGCGTTTTCCCAGATGAGGACGGACGTTATCGACGATGGAATGCTGACGCCGGAATCCCGTAGCGGCAGGATGCACATTTACAGACAGTAATATACGATGATAAATAGTATCCTGAATGGCTTTCAGTTCCTTGTCCGGAGCAGAGATCATACGGTATCCTCCTCTCCGCTTTCTGATCCAGAACTCCCGATAATGCGAAGAGACATCCTGCAGTATCTCTTTCAACCTCATCACCTCTATTCCCAACAGATTGGCACACCACACCACCGCCTCTTCATCAAATACAGGACATGTTCTCATTTTAGGAGTGACTACTCCTAAAGCATGCCTGAGCCAGGCTCCATGTTCCCATTTGTTTTTGGAAGTCTCTTCGTTAGTAGTATTACCGCTGCCTGTTGCTTTCCATCTCTTATATCCTTCCTGTTTCCGGCTCGAAGAAATCAATTTATAAATCAGAAAACCGGTAACAATAAGTATCGTAATTAAAATTCCGTCCATCTTGTTGTTACATATATAAAAAGGAGAAGAAGAGGATGAGATTTTACTAAAATAAATAGAGGTATTTATACCAGAGATTTATTTTCCAGGAAAATACCTGTGCCTGCGAGGCGACTACACCTCTTTTCTGCTAAATTTTTCCTCATCCTCTTCCTCACAAAGATATGTATTTTCTATACATTATGCAACTGTTATGAAGAAAAAACTATCGGTTAAACAACTCGAAAGTAAATTTACATCCGATCCCGCTGAACTTCCAGTTCTCACTGCTGACGAATACTCCCACATCAAAGACATGCGTACCGATACCATAACCCACTTCCAGATATGGCTGGAGATGCGGCATAGAGAGCGCACTGATATAAAGACGTTCGTTCTGCACATAGCGGGTATATTTCATCAAATGCCGGAGAATAAGGAAAGGAGCCTCGTAAGTGAAATGTCCGCGTACATAGCGGCGGGAGGAGTTGTACCAACGTCCGTCGAGCACCTGAAACACACCACCGATTTCATCATTCCACCCTACCGGCAGATTATGACGGGCAAAATTGGCAAAGTCCACAAAGTACAGTTCATCCTGATTGGTAAACGCCCCGAAGCCGAAACGATAATAAATATTTCGCATCAGCCCCAGCTGAATCTTATGTTGAAGGTCGAATTCTATCCGTTCATATTCTCCAGTACTTTTAAATACTCCTTCTATTCCCCGTTCATAGTCCACCGAAAATGTCGGATAGTCAGAGCGGAGATTGATCTTACGCTTTCCGTTCATATAATAATAAAGCGCCGGAGTCCATTCCACCCGGATGCGCGGGGCAAAGCTGATATAGGTATTTCTGAAGCGTTCCATAAATTCCGGCGGAGGCATCGGATAGTCACCCGTAATCACAAAACGGGATTTCTCGACAGCTGTTCTCTTGTGTGCCGAGAAACCGAGGCTGATATCCAGTCCGTTGGTAATTTCAAAACTATGACGGAAGTTGAAATACAAGTCCTTGAAATAATCCAGATGGATGAGGTCGAAATTAAAGATACTGTCCGGCATCGCTTTCAGTTCGTCCAGCATCTTGCTGCTATAGATACGGTTACCATTACCCACACTCAACCGGAAAAAGCCCCGTTTCTGCGGCCAGTACTCAAAGTCAGCATTCAGCGACCAGTAGAACTCTTTCCGTGTAAAGTTATAACCCAGTTTGGGTACGATGCGGAGCCACTTGTCGCCTCTGAAAATCCGGTTGTAACGGAAATCCTGCCGGTATGATAATCCGTTGCTTCCGCTATAACTGAACAAAAGCGGATTGATAAACGGCGAGAAGCGGACACTTCCGATATTGGACAGATTGAATTTATAATCTTCCACCATCAGGTCGCCCATCGTTCCCCAGAAAGCCTGACTCTTGGATTTTCGTTGCACCGACACGGTATCCCGTCTGTATGCGTAATCCTTATAAAGTTGTTTTTCCCTGTCACTCAAAGGAATGGGACGTAATACGCCAAACGTGGAAGCATCTGTTTTATAGGCATTCGTATCACACTGCAAGGAGAATGATTCCGACAAATTATACTTTTTCTTCTCCTTCTTCCGAACCTTTCTTTCTTTCAGTTCTATTGATTTATAGTCCAACGAAGCGGTATAATTGCCGTCCACCTTATTGCCCAGGAACTTAAAAAGGGCCTCCACATCATAACGCACCGGGAGAAACTCATCTTTCTTTCCAACTTCCCCCATCTTGATCCAGCAAGTAAACGTAATCAGTTCCGACCGTCCCGAAAAACGTATTTCACGCACGCTCCATACATTGCTGCTGACAATCATATAGCCGCCCACCAGCTGGGCGCTCTTGGTACGGGGAATGAAACGTATCCGGTAGTCGAGATTATTGGGATCGCCCATTACACTGTCTATCCGGTATTTGTAGTATTTCTGCCCGTTCTTGGCAAGCGGAGACAGCAAGCGTTCGTCATTCAGAAGAGAAGATGAGTAGATATTGACACTAAAATATTCAAGCAGCCCCGGCAGTCCCCTGTTTCCTCTCACGGTGCCTTGTGATGCCTTAACTTTCTGGTCATAGATATTGGGAGCTGTATAATGCAGGTCACTATACGTTTCGAGCAAGTATTCACGTACCCCTTTCTGCAAGCGAAACATCGAAGGAACGTACCGGAGGATAAAATTCTTCTTCTGAATATTCATCTTACCCTTTATATATAGGTTCGCGCGATAGTCGCTCACTATACTTTCATAAGAGGGAGCAAAAGTCATGACACGCTCAATGATGGAATCAGCAGATATCTCCTGACTTGTATAAGGATTAAGAACAAGATTGGCTGCCCCCTTCGGAATAAAAGAGAACAAGCACAACATACATCCTATCAATATCTTATATTTCAATCGTCGTATCTCCTTGTTTATTGTAGGCAAATATAAAAAAGAATATCGAAAAGCAAGGGAATTAAGCTGCAAAAAAGAGTTAGCAAGGAAAATCCTTTCCCCACGCCACGCATCATATCAGTTTTCATGGACATTTTTCTACTTATGCTACATTCACATTTCTATGTAGAAGGTGATTCATTCTTGCATGATTTAAATCACTTCTGCATAGTTATGAGTCATCTTGAGGCAGGCTATGAACTAAAATGCTTATCATTCCTTTTAGGCACGAACAGGGTTTAAATAAAGAATGAGTCCCTTCCAACTAAACGAAAGTAAAAGTAACAGCATCAGTATAAGGCATCCCTGCATATCCGTGTTAAAGTTATCCTCACCTGCCTTTTATTTTCCACTTTATTCTTGACGAAAAAGAAAAATGTTGTATCTTTGTTATGCATTTCATACCAGAAGGCGGGGAAACCTGCCAATCCTCGTGGCAGGCATTTTTATGCCTGTCCACGTTCATATCTATATGGCGGTTCCGTACCCCCGTGTAGAATGTTAATGCATCTACTGCCTTCTGGTGAAATGCAACGGGAAAGGCGGAACCGCTCTTATTATTTTAGAAAATCTTCGCCTACCACACACTCATAATCACTTATTATGGAAACAGAACAAGTTGCCGTTCAACCAACGGTGGGAGGTATCACACAAGCTCCCCAAAATGTATTTATTGTTAATGACAGAGAATAAAAGGACTTCTACCTCAAATTCGCCCTCTTCCTGAACCCGGATTCCTGCTCCGTAAACCGCACTGAATTCGAAATGCTAAACATTCTGCTGAAAGACCTGAAGAAAATTGTGGGAGCACTCACCCATCT
>ERZ833515.2496-NODE-2496-length-10541-cov-2.943067_pt1 | contig 10541 bp, 8 predicted proteins | sample MGYA00519949_ERZ833515 | MGnify/ENA primary metagenome ERZ833515 (study PRJEB31850, sample SAMEA3708741) | human gut metagenome | biome: human gut; feature: human-associated habitat; material: faeces | place: China | collected 2014 ...
GTTCGGAAGAAGGGATCACTGTGTCGGACACACCGAAATACTCACATTCATCCTGAGGTAATGCCTCGTGGATTGCATCAGCCAGCACCTTGGTATTACCTGTTAAGCTGCTATAAACGATGGAATATTTTTTATTCATCGTGGATGCAAACATCCGGCTGGTTAGAAATGCCACATTTTATGAACCGAATATCCAGCTGTATTTCCAGCTGAAATCCCACGATGTGTGCTTCCAATAATATTACTTATCACTGAAAGGCAGACGTGTACCTGGTGCGGATTTTCAGCCCACAATCTTTCCGTCTTTAATAAGAGACAAGAACACCGGTACCAGTTCGGGATCGAACTGCGTGCCGCTGTTTTTTTTCAGCTCACCTGCCGCGTAGTCGATCGAGCGTTCCTGCTTGTAGGGGCGCCGGGCGGTCATGGCGTCAAAGCAGTCTGCAATGGTTAAGATACGTCCCATGAGGGGAATTTCCGTTCCTTTTAATCCGCGGGGATAACCGGTTCCGTCATAGCGCTCGTGGTGGGCGACAACCGCCGGGATCACGTAATCCATGTTCGGAAGGTAACGGATCATCTTAATGGAATTCTCCACGTGCGTTTTCATGATCGTGTATTCCTCCGGCGTCAGCCCCGAGGTTTTCTTTAAGATATGCTCAGGGATGCTGATCTTGCCGATGTCGTGAAGCATGCCTGCAACCCGTACCACCTCGATATCATTGTCGCTCATAGGAAGCGCTTCTGCGAGCATGACCGCATATTTTGAGACATTCATGGAATGGATGAACGTAAAATTATCCTTGGCATCGATGGCGGCGGTCAGCGCATAGATGGTTGGCGCCACCCGCTCGTAGGCGGTGCGGATATCCGGATTCTGGGAGCGGTTTTCAAGACCTTTGCGGTAAACGATGAGATGGCCTTTCCCGTCAAGCTTTCCAAAATAGACAGCCTGCTCGACATTGTGGATTAACTCTCTGCTGTCGGCAGAAATATCCGGAAACACGGAGATGCCGCAGGTGATGGTAATTTCCCACACCATGTCTGACATGCTGCCTTTTGTCAGAACCTCCACGAGAGACTGGGCAAACGCTTTGGAGGCTGCGACATCACTGCCGTGTCTTAAGATGAGAAATTCGTCCGAACCGAAACGGAATGCCATGTCGTCCTCATCCAGAGCAGAGAGAATGATCTTGGCACAGCGCTGGATTAAGTGATCGCCCTCCCTGGAGCCGTAAAGTTCATTGTAAAGCTTAAAATCATCGATATCGAGCATGATTAAAGAGCACGGCGTACCGGAGAGGCAGAGTTCATCAATTATCTCAAACGCATGCTTGCGGCTGTAGAGCGCCGTCAGATCATCCGTGATGGAGGCACGGTAGGCGTTCATGTAGAGATTCGCGTTGCGCAGTGCGTGGGTGGCATAAAAACCGATCTTGCACAGCGCGGACACCTGATCTGCGGACAGAGGCATGTGATTGTGCCGCGCGATGAAGAGAAAGCCAATCAGCGCCCGGTTGTACTTCAGACAATAGACGCCGATGATATTCTGCTGGATCAGCCAGCTGCGCGCATGGCTGGAAATGCCGTCAAGCGCAGTTGGCAGGCCTGCGCCCGGCATAAACGGAATGTAGCTGTCTGCGTTCAAAAGCTGTTCCAAAAGAATGCTTCAATCGAAAGAATCTTTTTCCCAGGTGATATCGCCAAAACTGCGTGTGACGTGGTAGGAAGGACTGACATCGTCACGGATCGTGAGCAGCAGACCGTCCGGAGACAGCAGACGGGCGGCTGTGTCTATAATAGAATCAAAGATTTCGTCTGGGTGAATCGTGCCGATGACGGATGACAGGAATTGATCGATGAGAACAGTTTGATCGCTCATAAGGCTCCTTTGTATATGGTAAATGAAAATATCTTGAGAATTCAGAATCATTATACTATAATGAAAAATGCATGGCAATAGTGGGAAATACATAGAAAAGCCATAGAAACAGGGATATTTTCATGCGGAGAGAAGAGTTTAAAATGGAGCGCACCGGACTGCTTGAGGTCGGCGATGTGCTTCCGATTACAGAGGGGAAGCTGCCCAATTCCTATTACTATACACTGGGCAAGGCGTACGCGATGTCGGCGAACTATGTGGTGAGCCAGCGCATCAAGTCGCGGGAAGGCACAGTGGTAGACGTCAAAGAGACCCCGAAAGGATATTTTGTCACGGTTGAATTTGACGAGTAAAAGCGCTAAAATGATAATAATTTAGCGGAAAGGAAGCACAAATGCGTTATTTACCGACGAGCAGACTGACGCCGGGAATGGCACTGGGACAGGACATCTATGACGGGGCGGGAAGACTTCTTCTGGGAAGGCATATTCTGCTGACAGAAGAACAGATTTCAAATCTGGAATTCCTTGGGTTCCCGGGAGCCTATGTGGACGATGAGTTTTCCCGGGGGATTGAGATACAGCAGATTGTCAGCCCGGAAGTCCGGAGGCAGGCACTGAAAATTGTATATGATCTGTTTCACATGGATATGCGGAAGCAGGAACCGTCGGAAGCGGAGCTTAAGCTGCGCAAAACGGTGGAGTCTGTGGTCGATGATGTGATATGCAATGGAGACATCATGTGCAATATCATGGACATCAAGAGCTATGATGATTATATCTATTACCATTCCATTCATGTGGGCATCCTATCTGTGGTAGTCGGCGCACGTCTGGGGCTTTCTCATGATAAGCTGTGTCAGCTTGCAGCGGCGGCGCTGCTGCATGACATCGGGAAGCGGTTTATTGATCACGACATCGTGCGGGGAGGTAAGGCGCACCGCAGCGAAAAAGAGCAGGAGGTCTATCGGAGTCATCCGAAGATCGGTGCGGAATATCTGCGCGAGACATGCCGTTTTCCAGCGGATGTGTATGAGGGAATCATGGAGCATCACGAGTGCTACAACGGCGAAGGGTATCCGCTTGGCAAAAAGGGCGGCGGGATTCACCTGTTTGCCCGCATTATCCGGATTGCAGACTGTTATGACGCAAAGGTTTCCGCGTTTCCGGCACAGAAATCACTGTCGCCGTCGGAGGCGTTAGAATATGTGATGGCGCTGGGCGACCGCTGGTTTGACCCGGATATTGTGGCTGTGTTCGCAAGGAAAGTGGCAGCGTATCCGATCGGCTGCGAAGTCGAACTGTCCAACGGGCAGCATGCGGTGGTGGCACGGAATTTTGAGAATTTCCCGCTGCGTCCGCTGGTGCGCGTCGTGGAGACGGGAGAGATGTTAAACATGCGTGACGATGAAAAAGCGAGGGCGGTAACTGTTGGGAGACTCATAGTGCGATAGAGCACCTGGGGCGAGAGGGAGTTATGACTGGACAGGGAAAGAGTGCGATTGATACACTTTTGGCAGAGAGCTTTAAGGAACTGGCGTTAAAGCAGCCGATAGAGAAGATTACAATCAAAGAGATTACAGATAAGGCGGGCGTGATCCGACCGACATTTTACAATCATTTTCAGGACAAATACGATCTGCTGGAGTGGATTATCGACAAGGAACTGTTGGAACCGGTGGAACCGCTGATCCAGAACGGGATGATCAACGAGGCGCTGGTGCTTCTGTTTGGCAGCATTGAGCGGGACAAGGAGTTCTACACGAGGGCAAGCCGGCTGGAGGGACAGAACTCCTTCGGCAGCATTGCACAAAGCTGTGTGGAGCGTGTGCTGCTACAGGTCATCAAAGGACAGGCGGAAGGCAGAAAGAGCCGGTACGTGTGGCTGACGCCGGAGCGTATCGCGGAGTATTATGCGCAGTCCATGTGCTATGTGGTGATTACCTGGATCAAGTCCGGAATGACGATTTCATCCAGGGAACTTGCAGAAATCTATAATTACATGATCAAGCGGTCGATGACGGATATTCTGACAGAACTGTAATTGCGGCCAGAATACAAATGAATATAAATGTATAGATAGTTATACATTTCGGGTCGAGTGTATAATAACCCGATACACGGAGAAAAGATTGAATATTTTCATATTCGGTCTTTTTTTTATACAATGCTTTTATGGAAAGGAGAGAGGGACCATGATTAAATTTGGAAAAGCGGTCGTCAAGCTGCGAATACCGATTCTGATTCTCAGTATTTTCTTATTGATACCGTCGGCAATCGGATATTTTAACACGAGAGTGAATTATGATATCCTGACATATCTGCCGGAAGAGATTGAGACGATGAAGGGGCAGGATCTCCTGCTTGACGAGTTTGGAACGGGAGCATTCTCGTTTTGTGTAGTGGAGGGTATGGACGCGAAGGACATATCTGCAATGCGGGAGCAGATGGAGGAAGTTCCTCACGTAAAATCAGTGATCTGGTATGATTCACTGGCGGACATCAGCATTCCGATGGAGATGCTGCCGGACGAGATCTATGATTTCTTTAATAATGATGAGAAGGACAGCACCTTGCTCGCAGTGTTATACGATACATCGATGTCCGCGGACGAGACGATGGATGCGATTGAGGAACTGCGCGGTGTGGTAAAAGATCAGTGCTATATCAGCGGTATGTCGGCAGTGGTTACAGATATCAAGAATCTGTCGAACAAGGAGACCCCGGTCTATGTGCTGATTGCGGTTGTACTGGCAGTCATTGTCCTGTCACTTACGATGGATTCGGCTCTGGCGCCGATTTTCTTTTTGCTCAGTATCGGAATGGCGATTGTATACAATCTGGGCACCAATGTTTTCAAGGGAGAGATTTCCTATGTGACACAGGCGCTCGCGGCGGTCTTACAGCTGGGTGTGACGATGGATTATTCCATTTTCCTCTGGCACAGTTACGAAGAGCAGCAGGAGCGTTTTCAGGGAGATAAAAAACGTGCGATGGCGCATGCGATTTCTAATACGATCACATCGGTGGTCGGAAGCTCCATCACGACGGTGGCTGGTTTCGTGGCACTGTGTTTCATGAGCTTTACACTTGGTATGGATCTTGGAATTGTCATGGCAAAGGGTGTTGTTCTCGGCGTTATCTGCTGCGTTACGGTGCTGCCGTCGCTGCTGCTTGTATTTGACAAGGCGATCGAGAAGACGAAGCACAAGGTTATCATCCCGGATCTGGGACGGATTGCAGACTGGATCGTGCGCCATTACGGTGTATTCCTGATCGTATTTCTGGTGGTGTTGGGTCCGGCAATCTATGGCTACACACACACGGATGTGTATTACGATCTTGCGGGAACACTGCCGAAGAGCTTAAGCAGTATTACCGCGAACGATAAGTTAAACGAAGACTTTGAGATGGGTGCGACGCATATGATCATTGCGGACAGCAGTCTCTCCGCAAAAGATGCCAGCGCAATGTTGGATGAGATCAGCAAGGTGGACGGCGTGAAGATGGCGCTTGGCTTTGACTCGCTGGTAGGACCGGGCATCCCGAGGGAGTTTATCCCGGATGATGTAAAAGACGTTCTGATCAACGGCGATTATCAGATGATGGTGGTCGGCTCGGAATATGCGGTTGCTTCCGATGAAGTGAACGCGCAGTGTGAGGAGATCAACAATATCATCAAAAAATATGATTCCTCTGCCATGTTAATCGGTGAGGCACCGTGTACGAAGGATCTGATCGAGATCACAGATCAGGACTTTAAGACAGTCAGCATCGTGTCGATCGGTGCAATTTTCGTGATTATCGCACTGGTATTTAAGTCGGTATCACTGCCGATCATTCTGGTGGCGGTCATTGAGTTCGCCATTTTTATCAACATGGGTATTCCGGCATATACGCACACGACGCTGCCGTTTATCGCTTCTATTGTCATCGGTACGATTCAGCTCGGCGCGACGGTCGATTATGCGATTCTCATGACAACAAAGTACAAGAAGCTTCGCTACAACGGAGCGGACAAGAAGGAAGCGATTGCGACGGCGCTTCGCAGCTCCATCCAGTCGATCATTGTAAGCGCGCTCAGCTTCTTTGCAGCGACCTTCGGTGTCGGCATGTATTCCAATATTGATATGATCAGTTCCCTGTGTATTCTGATGGCACGCGGAGCAATCATCAGTATGTTTGTCGTTATTTTCATTCTGCCGTCCATGTTTATGATTTTTGATAAACTGATCTGTGCGACGAGCATGGGATTTCGCAAGAAAAAGGGCACGACGGTGAATGTGTCGGAAAACAATGTATCGGTACAGTAACGGGAAAGGAAGGTAAAAACCATGAAATTACCAGAGTTAAAATCAAAATTCAAAAATAGATATGCAATCCGCATTATTGCCGGAGTCCTGGTCGTTACGCTTGTTGCAACAGGTTCCTCCGTCTACAGTGTGAATGCGGCAAAGGCAGGCAACGCTGCCACAGAGACCGTGGAGGAGACGGAAGTTTCTGAGGAGGCGGAAGATACGGAAGATGCCGGGAGCAGCTTAAAGGATCTGCTGGACAACGGAAGCCACGTAAGCGAGAAAGAGATCGGAAAAGAAGAGACGGTATATGTCATCGCCGACAATACCGGCAAGGAGCAGAAAATCATTGTCTCCGATCATCTGATCAACAACGATGACAAGGATATGCTTGAAGATGCATCCACATTAAAAGATATTGAAAATGTAAAAGGCGATGAGACCTTTACACAAAGCGGCAATAAGGTGACATGGCAGGCAGACGGCAATGACATTTTCTACCAGGGAACGTCAGAGAGCGAGCTGCCGGTGACACAGAAGCTGACCTACTATCTGGACGGCAAGGAAGTGACGCCGGAGGAGCTTGCCGGAAAATCCGGTGAGGTTACAATCCGGTTCGACTACACGAACAACCAGAAAGTGACAGCGAAGATTGACGGAAAAGACGAAGACATCTATGTACCGTTTATGGCAGTCAGCGGCATGATCCTCGGAGATGAATTCTCGGATATCGAGGTGGAAAACGGTAAGGTGATCTCCGATGGAAGCAACAATGTCGTAGTTGGCTATGCACTTCCGGGGCTGAAGGAAAGCCTGAACGTAAAGGACGACGATTTCGACGGGGATGTCACCATTCCGGATTACGTCGAAGTAAAGGCAAAGGTTGAGAACTTCAAGCTTGATACCACGATGACGGTGGTTATGAATGCTACAAACTTCATCAGCGCCGACAGCGACAATGACACCTCGAAGCTGGATGAGGTATTTGACACACTCACAGACGCGATGGATCAGCTGACCGACGGCTCCGCAGAACTGGCAGACGGCGTAGACACCTTGAAGTCCAAGATGGGCGACTTTAAGGACGGCGTTGGCACCCTGCAGTCCGGCGTTCATGCATACACGGACGGAGCCGGAAAAATCGCAAGCGGTATCACGCAGCTTTCCGACAGCATTCCGACATTGTCTAACGGCGTTGGCACATTGAACAGCAGCGCGGCAACGATTGCGGACGGCGTAGAACTGTTAGACAATACCTTAAAGACTTCCTTCACCGATCAGGAGAAGGCAGCGATGCAGACACAGGCATCGTCCGCAGTGGATGCACAGGCAGAGGCGATCAAGAACCGGGCATCCGCAGCGGTAGATGCGCAGGCAGAAGCGATTAAAAATCAGGCATCTTCCACGGTAGATGCACAGGCAGAAGCGATCAGGAGTCAGGCATCTGCAGTGGTAGATGCGCAGGCAGAAGCGATTAAGACACAGGCAGAGGCAGTAGTGGACGGTCAGGCGGAAGCGATTAAGAATCAGGCTGCACAGCAGGCAGGCGCAAAGTTTGATAACGGACAGTATGAAGCCATCAAGAATCAGGCAACACAGGAGATTACCACGAAGATGGACGGTCTGAAGGGATCTCTGACATCTTCTGCGGATGTGCAGAATCTGATTAACGGAGCGGCACTTGCGTCGGTTGCAGCGCAGCATCCTACAGAGACCATCAGAGATTCAGACCAATCATGCGGATGAAATCGCAGAGGCACAGCAGACGGTTGCAGCACAGCTTGATACCACAATCACAACGCAGCTTGGCGGAGCGGCAGATTCTCTGGCAACGGGTGTGGCAGATACTGCGAAACAGGTCGCTCAGGCAACGGCAGGCGAGGCAGCAGTAACGGGAGCAAAGACAGCAGCCGGAGATGCAGCGGTACTCGGAGCGAAGGCGGCAGCCGGAGATGCAGCGGTACTCGGAGCGAAGGCAGCAGCCGGAGATGCAGCGGTACTCGGAGCAAAGGCAGCGGCCGGAGATGCAGCGGTACTTGGAGCGAAGGAAGCAGCCGGAACAGCAGCTGTGTCAGCGGCAGAACAGACAAAGTCCACGATGGCGGCAAGTATTGAGCAGCAGAGCTCGGGCGGATACAGTCTGGTAACCGGAGCGAGAGCACTGGCTAATGGTACCCAGAGTCTGGCAGATGCGGTACCGGCACTGACATCCGGTGTGGCGCAGCTTAAGAACGGAAGTGCAGAACTGGTTTCCAACAATCAGAAGCTCAACGATGGCGTCAACGCGTTAAGTGATGGTACCGACGCAGTGATCGACGGTGTGGATCAGTTATCGGACGGCGCACATCAGCTGGCAGACGGAATCGTTACCTTCAACGAGGAGGGAATTGAGAAGATCTTAAATTCCTACCACGGTGATATTGAGCCTCTGATGGATCGTATCCAGGCGGTTCTGGATGCCGGTGAGGACTATCAGACTTACACGGATATTGCGGACGGCGTGAACGGAAGCATCAAGTTCATCTACAAGACAGATGCGGTGAAAGAGGACTAATGAAAATTGTCTCAATAAATCCGTATTTGTTCTGGAAATATTGTAAGAAGAGAGTATAATAATAAGGAGTCATGTGAGGGAGGACGGAAATGAACTGGATAGAGAATGTTCTGATTATAGCGGGAGTGTCGCTTGATATTTTCGCGGCGATGGAGTGCCAGGGCGCATTGGTCGCAAAAGTGGACAAAAAACAGTTGTCCGTCATCTGCGCGTTGATCGCTGTATGGCAGCTTTGCGCGCTGGCGCTCGGGAACTATCTGTCCGGTCTCCTTTACAGAAATGAGCTGGCACACGATGAGAATTTTGTAGGACTTGTGATTGCGGCGGTGATCTTTTTCGGACTCGGCATCCGTCTGATTGCGAAGGCAGTCAAGAACGAATGGGTCAATGAGCGCCGGGAGGAGAGCCTTGATGTGAAAAAGTTCCTGAGGATGACTGCGGTGACAAGCATCTATACGCTGCTTGCGGGGATCGCATTCGGATTCCTGGGGACGAACGTTGCGCTGATGCTGATCATCATCGTATGTATGACGATTGCATTCGTTGTGCTTGGCGTGTATACGGGTTATCATCTGGGATTTCAGCACAAGACAAAAGCATATGTCGGCGGAGCGCTTCTGCTTTGGATTGCCGGCATCGATGTGATTGTAAGACACATCATGTGCTAAAAAGAGGGAGAGTATTTCAAATAGAACCAGAGACGGTTGGGGAGCTGTCTCTGGTTTTTTCTGATCGGGGTGCGTTTACTCGTCGTTGAAAGAATCGGTGTGATACAGTATAATATTCTAGGAAGAAAGTATTACGTTTCGTAATGAGGGGAAAAGATGGAGAAGATCAGACATGACAGCAGCTATGAATGGCTGAGTGGCGAAAGCTGGAAGGAGTGGAGCGCGAGCTTCTTTTCGATGGGCTGGAAGATCTGGGGCGTGGTGTTAATCACAGAATTGTTTTTGTTTCTGTTTTTTAAGCCCACCGCGGACTGCGGCAGACTGCGCTATGGATGGCTGTTCATTGTGCGACCGAGCGGACTGCAGCTGTTGCTTCTTTTTGTGTACCGCCTGCTGACCGGCAGACAGAAGCGTGTATACAGCAGACGGGCGATGGCGGGATGCGCCATATTCCTGCTGACATCCTACGCGGCTGTGATGGCGTGGGTGCATACGAGCGTGACGCTGATGCCGATGGTTCTGTTGCTGCCGATGCTGCTGACGCCGCTCTACAAAGACCGGGTCATGACGCTTGTGCAGGCGGCGCTGCTCGTTGCAGCCTATGTGCTGGACTGTGTCTATTTTATACCTGCCAGTTCTTATTTCCCGCTGACAACCCCGTTTATTGAGGGCAGCATCTTCGTGGGAACGGTGTGCGGTATGCTGGTGGCGCTGGAACTGGTCAATGATTCGGCGATCGTGAACGATGAGCGTTCCAAGCGGGATTCCCTGACCAAGCTCTACAACCATGAAAGCTTTTATGAGGAGTTAGAGTATTACCAGAGAAGGTACGAGGAGAACCGGGAGCGTTTTTCGCTTGCGGTGATCGATATTGATAATTTTAAGAATGTCAATGATACCTACGGACATGCGTTTGGAGATGTCGTTTTAAAAGAAGTGGCAGACATCTGCGCCAGACACAAAGGCGCGGCGGGATTCTGTGCCCGCTATGGCGGCGAGGAGTTTGCCATCATATTTAAGGGAGCGGGAGTCGGACAGGCGGAAGAGATGGCGGAGCAGATCCGGCAGGAGTTTGAACAGAAAATGTTTACAACGCCGCAGGGGGAGCGGTCGTTTTCCGTGAGCATCGGTGTGGCGGAGTAC
>ERZ833515.2500-NODE-2500-length-10536-cov-2.996279_pt1 | contig 10536 bp, 6 predicted proteins | sample MGYA00519949_ERZ833515 | MGnify/ENA primary metagenome ERZ833515 (study PRJEB31850, sample SAMEA3708741) | human gut metagenome | biome: human gut; feature: human-associated habitat; material: faeces | place: China | collected 2014 ...
TCGTGAATGTTTACTTCACTAGCTCGGATGAAAGTCAAAAGGACAAGAGCCTTACAACTGAGTATCATAAATACTTGGTTCCGGGTGTTTCTGAGGGATCATTCGTATATAACGCTATGGCCGCTAACGACGTGAACTTTAAGTCTGCCGCTTCTCAATGGGCTGTTAAGGACTTCGATGGTAAATATACGTTCACGTTAGTGAACCGCGAGACTCGGCAAGAATTGGAATTGAGCATGCAAGAGACTAAGGTTAAGGGCGAGTATGAGGTGGTTGCTACAGGTGAGGATAAGAAATTTGTCAACTTGACCGAAGATGGCAAAAAGGATACTGAAGGTATGAAAACAATCGCCGGTACTAAAGTTAAATTTATCCCTGTTGAAAAAGTTGCTGGTTTCTTGGATTTGTCCAAAGAAGAGATGGAGGCTGGTGTTTCTTTGTTGTTTAAGGGTAAAACAGACTTGATCGGTGAGAAGACTTTCTATGCTGCTATGAAGGAACAGAACACTTTGACTCCTAGCATGAAAGCTTCTGAATTAGCTTCTTTGTCAATCGAGAAAGCGAAAGGTAAGATCAATGAGGACGATAAGGACGCTGTAGAAAACTATACGATCCAAGTGGTTGATGTAGCTTACTTGAAGGATGGTAAGGTTGTTGCCGCTAAGGATACATTATTTGTTCCTACTTATACGATCTTCCACGTGACAGGTGAAGGTGATGACGCTAAGACATTCTGCTTAGGCGAGAATATGAAGTATACAGAGAAATCTGAGGGAACAAATCCTGCTGAGTTCTATTTCAGACAGAATGCGAATGGCTCATACGCTATGGGCTTTGCGGAGAATGGTCCGGTTAGCTTTGGCGACGAGGGTACGATTAATGCGTCAGCAAAAGCAATCGGTGTAAGTCAAGAGTTGGCTTTCACTAACGATGAGGCATCTGTTTATGATATGAAGGCTGATAAATTCGCGAATGTAACCGTACAAGTAAACGACAACTCAGATAAGACTACATTGCCGGCTGAGCCTCGTCACGCTTCATTCGACAATATGTTGGGTTCTATCAACTATCAGTTGAATAAGAATGGTATCACAGAGGGTATCCTTTCCGCTGAGAGCATGATCTTCTGGTTGGATACAGCGGATAGCAAGGCTACGACTCCGTTCTTCTATATCTCTAAGGGTATTGAGGTTACTGAAGGCGAGGAGAAACCGGCCGAGAGAATGTTCATGTATAACGCTACAGACTCTATGCAAGTATTTGATGAAGGTTCTGCTGTCGCTTCTTTCAACGAGAAGTATATGTTGGAAGGTACAACTAAGGAGGATCAGGTCGCTAAGGTAATCTTCCGTCCGGCTACTATTGCGGGTGTTGATACGATCAATACGGTTGTAAATGGTAAGGCTGCTGTCGTTGTGGCTAAAGAGGACAAGGCTGAGGAAGTGTTAGGCGGTTTGGATAACTTCAAGTTCGGTATCTGCTTGGCTGATCCTGCTGTAGAGGGTGAATATGTAATTTACTCAAAGGCAGACAACAGCAAGTATGTATATGCTTTGAACGGAAAGTTAGGCTTAGGCTCTAAAGAACAAGCTATGGTCTTCACGTTGGGTACTGAGGTTCCGACCGGTAACGAGTCTATTGACAACGCTACTTCTTCTATCGTAGTAACAGGCAACGCCGGTTCTGTAACGATCCAAGGCGCTCAAGGCGAGACTGCTTATGTTCGCAACTTGTTGGGTATGCCGTTGGCAGAGACAGTTGTCACTTCCGATAACGCTACGATCGCTGTTCCTGCTGGAATCGTTCTTGTAACGGTTGGCGACGAGACTGTAAAGGTGGTCGTTAAATAAGACATGTAAAGGAATAATGAAAAGATAAATCGAAAATCATTCCCGTGCGGATTATCCAAGTACCCCGAGAGGGCGAACAAGCGGGAATGGATTAATATTAATACTAAAGTAATAAATTAAAGTTCATCCGTAAGTACTTCCGTGAGGATGGAAACGGATCAAAGGCAAGGGGAGACAGTATTGCGCTGTTTCCCCTTATTTGTTGATAAGGGTAGATAAGGGCTTTGTTGGTGAAATGGACGGTATTCGATCTTTTTGATTGATATAAGGGGGATATCGTGACATACCCTTTTTGAGAGAGGTATGAAGTAGGGGAGATCGGAGGGGTATAAATAGCCTTTTTCATGCAAAAGGACCACTTTTTACACACGATAGGTGGTAAAAGGCAGTGCGACTAGTCGTGTTTGGCAACGACAGTAGTGCCGTTGGGCATCGTAAACAGTCATGAATAGGGTTGTTAGTACTCATGAATGGGCATCGTAACCCTGTTATATCCCTGTCGTAACTCAATGAGATAGCCCGGATAAGCTATAGGATATGAATTAGGATGAATTAAATTCGCTAGGATAAAAGGCTGTTTTTAACTAATGCGGTATAAGACAAATGATTGCTAATATTTTTTCTCGTATTTGGGGATAAGCTGTACGTTTGCCCGAAAAAAGTGATTCTCCGGCAGTTGAGTTTACAAATTGACAAAATGCCAAGGTGCTTTTTTTGTGAGCTTATAGGAAGGGCTAGATCCGAAAACAAACCTTGATTTTAGAGAATGGCATGGGATAAATTCCATGCTTGTACGTGCTTTATTCCTTCTTTGGAAGGAAGCGGCAAATCATCGAGCGAGACAACGATCTTCTCGTAATTATCCTCAATGGCCTCTAACGAGGCATATTCCCGTTCGATGGTTTCTTTGTCGATTAGTAAATAAGTGGATTGGAGATAGATAACCCTCTCTCCTTTGATAGCGACGAAATCCACCTCTTTGTTCTTTATGCTGCCTACGTATATTTGATAGCCGGCCCTTAATAAATCTAGATAAATGAGGTTTTCTAGTTTATACCCAATGCCGTAGCCAAAGCCTTGATATAAATAATTGTTGAAACCTAGGTCATTGATGTAATACTTACAATTCCCGGCGATGGTCTCCTTTCCCTTGATTTGGTATTTCTCGACTTTATGTACCAAAAAAGTGTCCTCTATGTAACTAATGTAGGAGGCGATCGTATCATAGCTGGTCTTCCTTCCCGAGCTCTTGAAATAATTGGTGATATTCCGAATTGATATTAAATTAGATGCGTTATTTACCAGATAGACAAAAATGTCCTCAAGCAACTTAGCGTCTTTTATGTTTTGTCTTTGTATGATATCACGTAGTAATACGGTGTCTTTTAATGCGGATATATAATTTCTTTGTACTTCTGGTTGAGATAGATGGTATAATTCAGGCATACCACTACTTTGCATATATTCTAGGTAGTGTACCTTGTTGTTTTCTTTTTGGGTGATTCCAAGAAACTCTGTGTATGAAAAAGGATAGATGGCAAATTCCACATAACGTCCGGCTAATAACGTGGCGAGTTCTCCAGATAGCATTTTAGAGTTGGAGCCACTAATGAATAACTCATATTCGGCGGTATAGTCTTGTGAGTATGAGTTGGCGAAGCGTTCCCATCCCTCTACATTTTGGATTTCGTCAATGAACAGATAGATACGACCTTGAGGATTTATTTGTTTTAAGTAGAGATTAAACAGGGAATCAAGATCTTCATTGGTTTTCAAAAAATAAAAGGCGGATAGCTCACAGTTAATGAAGAATATATTTCGGGGATTTACTCCACTATTGGCGAGATGGCTAGCTAACTGACGAAGGAGATAGCTTTTCCCTACACGTCGCTGTCCTACCAAGACTTTGATTAATCTGTTTCCGGTGTAGGATAATATCCTATCTAAATAATCTTGCCGTTTATAGCCTGTTGGAAAATCGTTTCCACCCCATAGGTTATACTTCTCTAATGTCTTAAATCTATCGTCCATACTCGAAACTTTTGCGTAAAAGTACAAAAGTTTCGAATGAACTCGAAACTTTTCCCGTTAAGAATGGGATATACCCTTAAAAAAATAACGGCAACCGCCTTCCGCCGAAAGCCGAGTTGCCGTTCAAAGTTAGGAATAAGGTTTGGTTTGTTCCTTTGTAATGATTTTAACATTAATATGTAATGAGAGTTTTCTACATTTTATCGATACAAAAGTAAATGCCACTTGTTACGATTTGATTACGGGAGTGTTACATTTTTAGTAAAGGTCTCGCCAAATCGGTTGATAACCTTAATCTGTACGTCTTTGACTCCGGCTGAAGGGTGGCAACGGAATAAGTGCGATGTATGATATCCAGAAGGTTTTCCGTGCATGTCGATATAGTCTTGGTCTTCATCATCGAATTGCTCCATGCGACCTTTCTCTATGCCGTTTTCGCTCCATGTAACTTGGTAGGTCGGGTCCCAATCCCATACGTTCACCACTAGGTAATCCGCTTGCGATTTGAACTCATTCGGCTTATAAACCCTAAATTGATAATCCGAATCATGGCCGGTTGCCTTATAATACCAAGTAGCGGCATTCCCTTTCACCTCAACGACCAGATAACCGTTCGGGGCGCCGCACCGGTTTACATGGCCGGCCCACCAAGCTCCGCAAGCGGCTCCGATATTATGCTCGTACAGATTCGGTGTGACTTGGTTGTTCTCGAAGAAATGCGTATGCCCGGCGAAGATATGGACATTATAAGGGCCGACGATCTCTTTCAGGCTCTCAGCGTCCTCGGCGTTTCCTCCCCCTTTATCCGTCTGGTTGAATACCGGGGCATGTACGTTGATAAATACAAGTGTCCCGGGTTTAACGTAACTCAGGTCGTTTTTCAGCCATTCCAGTTGTTCCTTTCCGAAGCGTTCGTCATATTTCTTGTCTTTATAATAATCAATATCTTTTAAGGTGATGATATGTGCATCCCCGACATTGAACGAATAATTGTAAGGGCCGAAATGATCCTCGTAGATACGCTCCGCATAGCTCTCCTCGGTTACCTTTTGATTGGATAAGGCCGGGTAACGTAAGTCGTGGTCGTGATTGCCGATCACGGAGAACATCGGGATGCCTAAGACCGAGACCGCTTCCTTATAAGGAGTGAATAAATCCATGCGATCCCAAGTAATGTCTCCCAGCGCCATACCGTAGACCTCTTTTCCTTGGTAGCGCTCTATAGTCTGCTTCAAGTCGGGGATGGTCTCTTCACGGAAACGTTTCATCTGCCGTTCGTCGATGGTCTGAGGATCGGAGATTGCCAAGTAGACAAACCCGTCGATTGGCTGTTTCCTAGGGGTGAGCGTAAAATCATGTTCATTGATCTCCTTACTTTTATCAAGTTGCTGATAGAAAAGATCCGGTATACCTTTTGTTTGCTCGATCTCATAGTCACCCGGTACGGAGAGGTAGACAAAGCGGCTTTTGTCCAGATTCGAATCTAGGCTATATTCTCCCCGCTCATTTGTTTGCGTGAAATTATAACCATCCGTAACGACTACGCCTTGTAGCGGTTTGCCTGCCGTATCGGATACAGTGCCTCTTACGGTAGCGGCTTGCGCTATCCAAGTGGATAACGCAAGTAAAAGCGTGAATGATAAGAATTGTCTCTTCATCGTAATTTTTTTTATGATTTGAATATAGAATATGTTAGTTAGAATTTATAACGTACGCCGATTTGAATCTGCCAAGGATTTCCGTTCATATTGGATACACCCGTGTTTTTGTTTACGTTATATACGTATTGCTTCTTCTCCGCGTCAAAACTCTTGATGGAGTAGATATTCTGCTTGCCTAGATTATGTCCGGCACCCCAGTCCTTGTTCAGCATATTCAGGAAATTGAAAAAGTCTATCGAGGCCTCGATGGAATGAGTCTTATAGATCTTGAAGTTCTTGTTCAAGCGCAAATCGAAAGTACCGTAGAAGCCATTTACGCCACCGTTACGCTCGGCAACCTTCCCATAGTTTTTACGGATATAATCTTTTACGCTCTTCTCTGCTTCCGGATTGTCCAAGATCGCTTGGATACCCTCACGAAGATATTGAGGCGTATTACTATCGTTCGGGTCATAAATATAAGCCAAGTCATTAGATGATACGAAATCACCGTTCATATTACCACTAACCGCTAAAGAGTAACGGGTCCCACCGATCCCGGAGAAACGCAAGCCTACGCTGATCCCCCAGAAAGAAGGAGCCGTACCGTAGAATACGACCTTATGGCGGAATTGGTTGTCCGAGTAAGTCATGGTACTCAAATCACGAGGATCATCTTTTACCATCAAGGCTAGGGTCGCTGTATTCGCTACGTTTCCGTTGTAAGAGGTGTTATCCTTGGAATCGTTCCACGTATAGCTGAAAGAAAGCTCGCCATCCTTGAAATAACGCCAAGTTCCATCTACGACGAACGCGTATTGGTTGATTTTTCCATCGCTGATTAATTCCAGCACACGGCCTACCTTATCACTTTTACGTCCTTGCATCCAGTCGGTAGCTCCGTTCTCGGTATTGATACTCTCGGCGGGGACGAACACGCCACGATTCCCCTCTGCGGCGATACGGAAGTAAGGCTCGTCCACCATATTACGGTCTACGTACATATAATTATGGCGTGCCCAGTTGGCGTAAGCACTGATACCTACCCGCAAGCGATCGGAGAAGAAATGCGTGTAGCTGGCGTTCAACTTATATACTACCGGTACACGGGCATCCTTACTATTCATATTGATCGTGCTGATCTTTTGGATATTCGGGTTGTTGAATAAATCAACGCCCGGAGCGGTAGAAGGATCTTTGCGGTATGCCGGGAAATTCGGTGTCGGAACCAAATTGCCTTGTATATCCACGGACGCTACCTTCGTACCGTCGAACAGCATATTGTTGATCATCGAATAGTTGTTTAAATCCGAGCCGAAGATACCGGCGCCAAGGCGGATAATATCTTGATGTTTATCATTCACGTCCCACGTGAATTGAACGCGGGGTTGCAACTGGAAGGTGGAGATTACGTTGTCTGTACGTAAGCCTAGTTCGTCATAAACGGTCTGGTTAAAGTTCGCATGGTTGAAATAGCGGGTATAATCCGCACGGATACCAGCCATGACCTCGAATCCGGTGAAAAGCTTCGTTTGTAATTGTCCGTAGATAGCGGAGTTCAAGGTATTCATCTTTACGGTAGGATCATCTACCAAGGCGATTTCCCGGGCATAGCGGTAAGGAGTCATATTCTCGAAATTATCCAGTCCCGTGAAATAAAACCGTCCGTTCATCTCACTGCCGTAGAGTGATTTCATATTGGTGTACATGAAGTCCGCTCCGAATGTATAGTTGATGCGGTCCGTATTATAATACATATTGTCTACCAATTGAAGTACATTATCCTTGAAATGTTCGGGAGCGTAGCGTTGACCTCCAAGCTGGATGGAAGTGTACATGCTTTTGTCACCAGATATAGATTCCACGTTCTCTACGATTGCTCTTGGGATATTAGAGCTTGGCAATTGCTTGTTCGGGGTCGTGGCCTCGTAAACCAAGAAATGTTGAAGCTTCGTTGGTCAGCTTTGGGCTTAATACCGAGCGTAAGGTAGCGAGTAAGCTGTTGTTATGCGATTTGCGATCGATCCAAACCTCGTAAAGATTGATACTGGAGTTATCGCTCTCGCTCTGTTTATTATCCTCGTTGATGAAATTATTGCGAATGGTTAACAAGTTGGTTGCGTTCAACTGCCAGTCGATACGGGCGAAGACCGCGTTCGTCTGCTTCTTCTTACCGAACTCCCCGAATTGAGGGTCATTTGAGACTCCGTATTTAGTACGGGCGATATCCAGATAACGGTCTAGCGTAGATTGAGTGACATTATAGCGAGACTCGTCCGCCGCCGTCTTGATATCCGCTATATAAATCGGACGGGAATCCTGTTGGTGATCCCATACGACATAGAAGTGCGCACGGTCTTTCACGATCGGGCCTCCCAAAGAGAAACCATATTGATAGGTAGAGAAGTCGGAAGTCGATTTATTTCCCCGTATATCATAGGAACTGGATAACCAATCGGCACGACCGAATCCGAATACACTTCCGGTGAAAGTATTGGTTCCTGATTTCGTGACAGCGCTCACCGCCCCCGGAACGTCCGTTGGTCACGTCATATTGATTGGTTACCACCTCAAACTCGCGGACGGCTTCCATGGATATCGTATAAGCGCCGGAAGTCGTTCCGCTCGCTACGGTTCCTTTAGCCGTCATACCGTCGATGGTGTAATTCGTTGAGGATGATAATTGCCCGGCGATATTTCCTCCGCTACTCAATGGCGAGAGATCCATCAGGGATGTGAAGTTACGGCCGTTTACCGGAAGTTTCGTGATATTTTGAGCAGAGATAGATGTTGCCGCACCGATCTTCGGAACCATGTTCTTCAAGGAATTAGCGACTACCTCGACGGCTTGGATCTCCACCGATTCCTCCGCTAGCTTGAAATCCACTCGAAGCATATCCCCTTGGTTCAATGCGTATCCTGTCTTTTTCTGTTCCCCATAACCGATATAAGAAGCTGTAACGGTATAAGGAGAACCTAGCGGAAGCTGCTTGATGGTGTATTCTCCTTTATCGTTCGTGATAGAGCCCGTGAAGAATCCGGTAGATTCATTCTTGACTTGGATCGTGGCCCCGATCACTGATTCCCCTTTATTATCCACGACCGTACCGGTGATAATGGCTTGCGTTCCTTGCGCGAATAGGAGAGCCGGTAAGCAATTAAAAAATAACAAACAGGCAAGTAACCTGCAAGTAATTCGTTTGTTAAACATCCTCATAATAATCTTTTTAAAATTAAACCTAAATATCTTTTACGGCGCAAAAGTAAGTGTCCGGTTTTGCAAAGAGATTACATCCGTGTGTAGGTTTAAATAAAGAAAAAAGCCTAATGAAGGATATCCATTAGGCTCAACGAGAAAATTATAAATGTGTCTATAAAGAAGAAGGTTAGTCCTCATCCAAAGTTTTGATAATGCTAGATGCTATCTTGGATGAACTCTTGCGGCTGCTCTTTCTGAGTTTATCCGGATTCTCAAGATTCATACAGGTAAAGAAGTTATTCCCCCGATATACCTCGTTTTTATCTTTATCGAATAGGGTATAGCTGACGATATGGAAAAGTGTGCGCAACGGTTGGTCTTGCCATTTAAGATAATGCTGGTTTAATACCAGCAGATAATCAGCGTCGGCATTATCCAATACCTTTTGTAACTCTTCGGTCGGCACGGCTGAAAGATCGGAATAGCAATCCTCGCTCTCCCCGTTCACCTTGATCTCATTCAGTACCTGTCCGGTCACTTGTGTAGCGTTTGCCGGAATAAACTTGCAATCTCCGTTCTTTACGGATGCGGCGATATTCTCGGCGATGATCGTATTATACGTTTGGTCGATACTATCCGCTTTCATACCGGTCTCTTCGGCGATCATCCCATTGTAGAAATAGTTTGATTTCACGTTATCGTGCAAACCTACGATGAGAATTTGCTTCGCATGATAATTGTCACCTTCCTTCTTACTTTCTTTAGCGTTCGCTGCTATAGAAGCTACGGCTAAAAAGAACATAACCGTAAAGATTCTGATTTTAAATAACCTTTCCATGATTCTTCTATTAAATTCTGTGTCTATTAATTTCGAAGGCAAAGATATTAGCGGGGTGTTGCAGGGATATTACGGTTGTATAAAGTAATAGTTACTTAATAATTGAAGGTGTATCAAAAGGTATCCCTTTTCTTTGGGGTAGGGGGTAGGGATACCTTTTGATGCACCTTCAAATGGGTGAGGGTAAGATCGCTTTATCAGAAGCCGTTTATGGCGATCTTCTCTTTTCTGACGTGTCCGTTTTGATATATCTCCAAGAGGTAGACACCTGTCTGTAATCCTTGGATCAAGGTTTGCTCGGAGACTCGATTTTTGAAAACAAGTCTTCCGTCTGCCTTATATACTTGTAAGAGGATATTTCCCCGATATGGCGTTACCTGTAGGTACCCATATCCGGATGAGATATGGCAGGACTCTTCCATGGATATCGACTGGTTCGAGGTCGGGATGGAGAAAGTGGCTACGATTAAGGAGTCCGCCCGCACGTTCTGGAATACGTAGCTAGACGGCTTGCCGATACTCTCCAGACTTGTTGAGTCGCCGATACAGACATCCACGATCTGACCCTTATTCTCCTTGCGAATCACGAAACGATGGTTGCTTCCTTCCGTGACTCTGACAATTGTCGGGCTTACGGCTCCCCCCTTGCCCTCGGTTATGGATCTCAATGTGTATACGGGTATTCCCGGTTGGGAGAAGACCACCTCGATCGAGGCGTCTGCCTGTATATTGTTCAGCGTATAGTTACGTACGGCTCCCACGCTGTTGCCGTTCAAGCGCACGTCCACGATTTGCTGTCCGCTTCCCGGCGTGATGGTGAAAGACTGGTTATCACCCCAACGAACCTTGCTGGTCTCAGGCGATACGGTGCCTAGCCCAGTCTTGGATACCCAGACTGTATAGGTGCCTGTACCCGGTGTCGGGTCTGTTCCCGGATTGGGATTCGGGTCTGGATTTGGATTGGGGTCTGGGTCTGGT
>ERZ833515.2508-NODE-2508-length-10488-cov-21.689159_pt1 | contig 10488 bp, 6 predicted proteins | sample MGYA00519949_ERZ833515 | MGnify/ENA primary metagenome ERZ833515 (study PRJEB31850, sample SAMEA3708741) | human gut metagenome | biome: human gut; feature: human-associated habitat; material: faeces | place: China | collected 2014 ...
GGCAATGTGTTCCTTACCTCGGATATGCCGTCCCGCTACACACAAGCGCAGCGGGCAGAGTACCGCCGCCTGCGCACCCTCTTTGAGCGTGCCACGCAAGTGCAGGTGGAAATGGAAAACGGCCGTCTCTATATCCGGTATCTGCTGGGTGGAACACCGCAAAAGTTGCTTTGCAGCCCTTTTTAGAAAGCAGCCGAATATGTGCTTATATCGTCATACTTTATAAATGGAGAAAAACCGCATTGCATCGTAAGCGAATCGGTACTATAATATAAACTGTCAAAAGCTGAATATAAGCAGACGAACAGCCGGTAGGTCAAAAGCCTATCGGCTTTTTTCGTGCTATCTCACAAGGTGCTATGTACATAAAGGGTAGGGTGAATAGATTTGGATAAGGCTTTGAATGTTAAAATTTTGTGAAAGAAACATGAAGAGTGTCTCCTTTTTGCCCGATTTCGGTGTACATAGTGAAGGCCTTTATTTCCGAGCCAGATGAAAGGAGAAAGTGGAAGTCAGGGAATTATTGCAGTTCAGGGGGAGACTGCCGCTGGTCATTTGTCATGCAGCAGTATGATTTGGTGAATATGTGTTACAAAGCAGGCGACTTTTGTACATGCCCTATTAATGGGCAACTGCGAAGATTGCCTGCTTTGTAGTTCACGAGAAAATAATCGAAATGGCTGCAAATGTGAGAATTTCGTGAAAGAATTGTGGAAAGAGGCTACTTTTTGCCCGAAAACGGTGTGCTTAATGAAGTCCTTTCATTTTGAGCAGTAAAAGGGGAGGGAACTTTGGGGGTTTGCAGGTCTGAAAGGTAACATGGTGGAATGGAGGTACGGTGGATATGTAGCAGAAAGGTATGTTATAATCAGTTGAATTGACGGTAAGATACGACACTGAAGGAGGTGGCGGATGCTCTTGACGGCATCCTTGAGATTCTGCTTTTCTTCCTTGTTGAGTCCTTTCTTATGCCCCTGAATGTCTTGCTTGAAGGTCGTTATAAACTCATTGCCCTTTGAAGGCGAAGAATACGAATTCGTGATACTGGAATCCCGTTCGCCTTTAGGCTTACGAAGCTCTGCCACAACTTCGGGACGCTTTTCCTTTGGAACCTTTGCAATCGAGGAAATTTCACGGTCGGTTGCCCGGATCTTTCCACTCAGGATTTCTTTCTGCGCTCCGGGTACTGCCTCCTCCGCAGCTTCCACACCTTTTGCAAATTGCTCTGCACGGTAAACATAACTTTCGGATGTTCCGTGTTCCGCAGCGACCTTCGACCGTGAACCGTGCTTTGTGCGGTCTGGTTCATTTTGAACCAGACCACTTTCAGATGCCAAAGTATACTGATTGCCGTGAAACGATTTGATTTGCTTTTCCGCTTCTGCCTGCTTTCCGATCAGGAACTTTTTCTGTTCTGGGGTCAGGTTTCGCCGCCCAAGCTGATTTTTACAGATCCATACGAGTGCTTCATAACGGCTGGAAAATTCTTTTTCGATGACTTCAAATGGAATAAATGGATATTTCCGAAGAATTTGATAGCGTGTATGTCCATCCACAATATAGCCGTTCCACGTGATGATCGGATTCAGTACACGTTCTTCTTTTAGGATGTTCATTCGGTATCAGCGGAAATGTGCAGCCGGCGCAATTTTGTGCTGAATATCGGGTTTGGGCGAAGCTCAACAAGCGTTTTTGAAGTTGGATTTGAAAAATCTGATTCAAAAATTGCGAGGCGGTACCAACTCGCCCTGTTTGCTGCGGTTGCAAACTCGAAAATTTTTGTGCAGAAAAATAACCGCCCGCTTCAAGTTGAACTTGAAAACGGACGGTCCTGATTGCAAAATAATTTTCAAATTTGGAAGTCGCGTTGAGAGGCTTCATAACGCTCGCAAGCAGGGCAGACGTATATACAACGTCTGCATCTGCAAGCAATGTGTCTGTCTATACAAACACCATTTGCGTTGCAAAACGCTTGTTGGGGAACACCCAAACCCTTGAACCGCATCCTGTGGATGCAGGCTGTTTAAGTAAATAAAAATGAAAAACTGTTTTACTTCTTCCGGAATTCCCCATACAACCACTCTGCCAATGCCGACATAATAGCCTTATACTTGCTGGTGTCCTCAAACAGGGAAGAGAAGGTGTCCTGCGCTTCAAGATAGCTGTCCTGTGCGGCAGTGTCAAAGGCTTTGGGGAAGATGCTCTCGGTAAAGATCTGCGGGTCGGAGCTGCGCGCCAGTTTTGCCAGCTTCGGGTCAGCCAGCAGACGGTCATGCAGGGCAGTAAGCAGCACCCGGTCGGCATTGGTGAACTCACCCTTGAACTTCTCGTTGATCTTCAAAATGATCTCGTCCAGCGGCTCCTTGGGGTCGTGGCCGAGAGCACCCTTCTGGGTGACCGGCTCGTAGACGCCCTTTGCGTGTTCCAGCTCAATAGCACCGGCAAAGGTCTTTTGCAGCTTGTAATACTCCAACTGCAATTTGCCCTCCAAGTCCAGCGGAGAGACCTCGTCCGGCGGCAGCAATTTGAGCAGGTAAGCACAGAATACGTTCTCCTTGTGCAGCTCCTCATCGAACATCCGTGCCACCTGTGAAACGTAGCCGTACCACTTGACAAGGCTGCGCAGCAGACGGCGGAACTGGTACCGCTCGGCCTGCGTTTTCTGGTTGTAGCGGTCTGCCACCGGCTTCAAAACGCTGCTCATGCGGCCCACGGCGTTTTTAGCCTGCTTGGTGCTGCGGGAATACTCCTTGGCAAAGGCTTCCACATCGGCATCGGAATAAACGGCAAAGCTCCGCAGCTCCTTCTGGGTCTTGTAAATGAGGTCGGTGTTGACCTCCTGCTCCAGAAAAGTCTCCTGATAAAACGGCTGGAAGGCCTCCCGGATGTCCTCTGCCTTGTTCACGAAATCCAGCACAAAGGTGTCGGTTTTGCCTGGACAGGTACGGTTCAGGCGGGAGAGGGTCTGCACCGCCTTGACGCCCTTCAGCTTTTTGTCCACGATCATGGTGTGAAGCAGCGGTTCGTCAAAGCCGGTCTGGTATTTTTCAGCCACGATCAGCACATTGAAGTTGTTGTGGAACTCCTTTTTGGTCTGGCTCTCTGCAATGTGGCTGCCGTCAGCGCGGACATTCAAAGACTGCTCCGTGTACTCCACGCCGCCGTCCGGCACGGCACCGGAAAATGCCGCTAAGATCTGTACATCGTCATAGCCCTGCTCCGCAATGTAGCGCTTGACCTCGTGGAAGTACCGCACCGCCGCCAGCCGGGAGGAGGTGACCACCATCATCTTGCCCCGCCCGCCGATCTTGTGGCTGGTGGTCTCCCGGAAGGTCTCCACAATGATCTTTGCCTTCTGGCTGATGTTGTAGGGGTGCAACTCTTCATACTTGCGGATGAGCTTTGCCGCCCGGCTGGCAGGCAGATCGGGATTGTCCGGGATGGTCTTGGCGATCTTGAAGCAGGTGGAATAGGTCATGTAGTTTTGCAGCACATCCAGAATGAACCCTTCCTCAATGGCTTGGCGCATACTGTAAATGTGGAAAGGGTGGTGACTGCCGTTCGGGTATTCGGTGCCGAACAGTTCCAGCGTGGCGGCTTTTGGGGTGGCGGTAAAGGCAAAGAAGGACAGGTTCTTGTGCCGCCCGTGGGAGGTCAACTCCTTCACCAGTGCATCCTCCGGGTCGATCTCGTCCTCCGCTTTGCCTTCCAGCTCGGCATATTCCCGCAGCGCGTCCTCGGTGTCGGCAAGGGCGGCTTTCAGCTTCAAAGCAGAGGTGCCGGTCTGGGAGGAGTGCGCTTCGTCGATGATAACGGCATAGTTCTTCCCGGCGGTCTTGTTTACCTCAGTATAGATGATCGGGAACTTTTGCAGCGTGGTGATGATGATGCGTGCGCCGTTGTTGATGGCATCCCGCAGGTCGCCGGAGTTTTTGTCCTCGCCGATGGCTTCCACCGCACCCAGCGTATGGTCGAAGCCGGAGATGGTCTCCTGCAGCTGTGAGTCCAGCACGGTGCGGTCAGTAACTACGATGACACTGGCAAACACCGGCTTGTTCTCGGTGTTGAACAGGGAAGCCAGCCGGTACGCCGTCCATGCAATGGAATTGGATTTGCCCGACCCGGCGCTGTGCTGGATGAGATAGTGCTGCCCGGCACCCTTCTGCCGTACATCTGCCACCAGTTTGCGCACCACGTCCAGCTGATGATACCGGGGAAAGATCAGGGTCTTGCCGTCCTGCAGACTCATGAACTTTTGCAGGATGTCCATCATGCTGTCCTTCTGGAACACTTCTTCCCAGAGGTAGGCGGTAAGGTAGCCGTTGGGGTTGGGCGGGTTGCCTGCACCGCCGTCCCGCCCGGCACCGTTAGAGCCCTGATTGAAGGGCAGAAAGCGGGTGTCCTTGCCTGCCAGCCGGGTGGCCATCCACACCTCGGTCAGGTCTACGCAAAAGTAGCCCAGAATGCGCTTATTGAACTGGAAACACACCTCCCGGGGGTCCCGGTCGTGCATCCACTGCTGCTTGGCGTTCTCCACGGTCTGCCCGGTGAACTGGTTCTTCAGCTCAAAGGCGAACACCGGGATGCCATTTACCGCCAGCACCATGTCCACCGAGTTGTGGGTGGTGTCGGAGTAGAACCACTGCCGGTTGCAGGTGATCTCGTTTTGAGCGTAGCGCTGGGCGTCCTTCTGGTTCAGCGCGGACTCCGGCTGAAAATAGCACACCCGGAATCGCCGTCCCCGGTGCTTGAAGCCATACCGCAGCACCGAAAGCAGCCCGTCCGCATCGCAGGCATTGTTAAAGGCCGTGCAGAACTTCCGCACTGGGTTTACCGGGTTCTGCTTTTCAAAAAATGCCCACTCGTTGGGCTGAGTCTTTTGCACAAAGCGGATCAGAGTATCCACAAACAGCCCCAGCTTGGGGTCGTAGCAATCCCCATTGCGGGTGTAGCCCCCGACAGGGGAGAGCAGCGCCGCCGCAATGTCCGATTCAAACTGCTTTTCGGTGGTGATGAGGGGCATGGTTAGACCTCCTATCGAAAAAATCTTTTTTTACAGAGTTCAATTAGAATTTGGTCACTTACACCAGAACGGTGAAGGATAGAGCAGTAAACTGTTACAGCGAGATGTAAAGCTGTTATACCGATATCCATATTAAGTAAATTGTAATTTCCGTGAGTTTCTTTATTGCGATAATCTCGAAAATTTTTGATATCATTGGGGTCAATAATTTTTCGATGGAAGGGTGTTATGCCCCCGACAATGTTTTGATAGGATTCATATAGTGCAATGTCTTTGCTTTTATTTGGAAGAGATACATTATTAAATCTTTTTGTAAGTTGAGATTGAATAGAATCAGGAAGAGGGCCGTTTGAAATTTCATCTTCAGAAATGACTTGCTTGATTTTCTCAAGGAGTAAAGAGAGCCGCTTACTTTCATCATATATTTCTTTGGATTTTAAGTCTCTCTTTTTACACACACATTTTGTTTCACATTCTAAAAATGTAGCAATTTCACGAATGTCGAAAGGAGATATAAGATTTGCTTCTTTATCGCTTTTAGTAATAAAGCCTAAGTGGTTTATGGGATTGTAGTCAGAACAATCATAAAACATGGGAAATAAATTAAAAACAGAATCTTTTATATCATCAAAGCAGATGCATTCGTGGGGCTCTTTTTCGGTTGGTGAAAAGCCGTAATTGATAAAAGCGTAAGCATCGTCACTATAATATTCATGTTTAAAATTATCCTCGTCGGTGATAAAAGATTTATGTTGGAAGCAAATGCTATCAAATTCTGTGTTGTCCCGATAGGATAGAAATGACATTAACTCTCTTGCTCTTTCAACATGCATCAGAGCTTCATCCAAATTGACGGGAACACTAAATTCAAAGCGAAAATAGGGATTGTTTGTGCTGATTTCAACTTTTCGTGATTGATTATGTTCAGTTGTACCCCAACCAATAGTGATTTTGACGCGCTGTTTGTTCCAGTTCAATATTCCCTGCAATTCAAATGAGTCTTCTTTAATGATATAATTGCTATCAGAGTAATCAACATGGAGATACTTGGTAGAAAAAAGTCTATTTAATGTTCCACCTCTTAATTCGATTGCATCGAATAAATAGTCATGCTGTTCAGTACTAATAGCATTTTGAATTACATAGGTCGATGTTCGGAACATACATTTCGAAGTTGAACAATTATCAAGACAGTCCTTTGCGTAAATAGCGATTGAATTACCGTCATTTGTAGCACCAATAAGAAAATTACCCTGTTTTTTTAATGTGAAAAGAAAATTAGCAGCATTGTACGTTTCACCAAAGCGGTTAGTGACCTTTTTCATAACATTGTTCATGATACAAAAAGAAAAGTCATCAACATAAAAAGAAGCAGAGCCTTTTTCGCATTCCAATACACCCGTTCTAGGAGCATGAGGGTCTTTCATGACTTTACACCTCCGGTTTCTAAAGATAGTCGATTAAGATTGAGTGGGAGGTAAGTTTTTATGAATAAGTTTTTCAAGGCCATTTTTAACAGAAGTTGCAAGGTTGTCCTTAAAGTCGGGATTGAGTTTTAGAAAAACAAAAGTCTTATATGCGTCTTTAATTGAGAGATAGTTGTCGGCCTGCTCTTTTGTTAGAAGACCCTCTGAAAAATATTGCTGGATGATAGTTTCTTCATCAAATGGACGAGTATCAAACAAGGAAATGAATTCCAGCATCTCTGAATGATTTGTAAAAGTAAGAGGATTGTTTTTGTCGCAGTATTTTTCAAGCAAATTGGAAAAATATAGACAGGACTTGTAACAACGGTATAGTGCTGATTCAGCAAGAGCCTTTTGATTGGCTAACTTTTTTACATTCCATTGCTCCACAAGATGATATCCTAATGCGAAAATAGCAACGGCAACCACAGCGTTTACAATAATGCCGAGAGCATCCATGTTGAAACGTGAAACTTCAATTCCAATAGCAGTCGGAATGTTGAAATAGTCAAGAAGCAAGTAGACAAAGAAAAGAATGAACGCAATAAAAATGGATGCTAAAGCGGAAATACAAAAATTCTTCTTCATAAGGTATTTTACACCTCCCGTTTCCCTGTTACAACCTCATAAATCAAACTTTTCTTATAGCTTTCCAGTTCTTTTACCAACTGCTCCTTCTTCGCAATTAGCTTGTCAATCTCAGCACACTTTGTGTCGAGGTAGTCAGAGATTTCTTTTTGTTCCTGATAACTTGGAAATTGAACTTTAAGGTGTTCAAAAGAAGACCTTGAAAGATTAGCCTGCAACGCACCGGTTGCAAGATAGTTCATTCGTTCAGAGTTGGAAAGCATCAAATAATATAAAAAGTTTTCACAGGTGTTCTGGTCTGGAATAATGCCAATAAAACGTTGATTTGAAACTAGTTCACGGGAAACAATGGCGCATTTTCCCATAATGCAACTCGAAGTGCATAGGATGGTTCCAACGGGATAAATCTTTAAGTTCATAGATCGCACGGTCTCTTTAGAAACGCCTAAACTTGCTTTTGAAGAAGATATATATTTTCCATCAAAATCTTCAATTCGTATCCATGGAATAGGACCATCCAAGTTTTCGGGACGATCACGCATAGGGGTAAGCATAGAAGTATGTGCAACTAAATTTAAAATATCCCACTTTTTCGGAATCTCCCCAATCCACGCAACCCCACTATCCTTCATCTCCCGCTCACCACGCACGCCTTTGGTAACAGCCTGCGTAATAACTGCTTGCTTGAGCTTTTTATATTCCTCAATGCTGGAACGAATTTTGGAAAGCAGATTATCAATTTTAGAACATTTTGATTCAAGATAACAGACGATGAGTTTTTGTTCATTAAGATTGGGAACAGGAACAAACTCGTCTGCGAGCATGGAAGATAAATCAAGGTTTTGGATGCCGGTTGTTTGCTTAATATAGTTCTGTGTATAACGATTTTTGTAGAATGTAACAAATACATACTGAAGATATTGAGGAAGAATAAAGTCGGAACAACGCAACCGATCCATAAAATTTGCAAAAAGTGCAGGATACTCTTTGTCAAATAGTACAGTCCGCCCAACGGGCGTCTTTTCACCGCCGCCTGATTTTTCTATGAGAATGTCATTTTTCTGTAAAAGAAGCTTCTTTATAATGGGTGATGCATAATGCCGGATCGTTAAGTTATTGGAATCAGTAAAACGAAAATGCTCATAATCAAAATCGGCGATTCGCAAACAAATGCAGTCACCCGTTTCGCCGGTGGCCTCATCGCCCCAAGCACCACCGTCTCTTTGTGAGATGCAGGATTTCATGCGATGAACCTCCCACCCCTCCGGGATCTCCCCAATCCATTCAATGCCGCTGTCTTTCATTTTCCGTGCCATGGTCAGCCCTCCTTATGGAACAGCTCTGCCAGCCCGGCGGAGATATCCTGTTCCAGTGCGGTGATGCGCGCCACGATATCCTCCACGGCTTCCGGTGCCTGATACTCGTAGAAATAGCGGGTCATGGGGATCTCGTAGCCCACCTTGGTCTTGCTGTGGTCGAGCCATGCGTCGGGGGCGTAGGGCAGAACCTCGCGGGCAAAGTAGGCGTCAATATCCTGCACCAGCGGCACGTTTTCGGTGTCCCGCAGGCTGGTGTCCGGCACGGGCTTGCCGCGCTTCAGGAGGATGTTGCCCGCTTCGTTCCGCTGGGGGCGCTCCACCACGATCTTGTTATAGCCGAACTCCACGCTCTCAAACACCTTGCTCTCGCAGTAGATGCCGTTTTTGTCGCCGTACACCTTGCCGTTGGCAAATTCGCCGTAGGCGGTGACGATCAGCTCCCGGCAGGCATCGGTGATGTCGTTGCGCTTGGTGCCGATGCTCTTGCGGCGGGGCTCAAAGCAGTGGCTGGCGTCAATAAGCTGCACCTTGCCTGCACGGTGGGCAGGCTTATCCTTGCTGAGCACCCAGATGTAGGTGGAGATGCCAGTGTTCATGAACATATCGGTGGAAAGCTGGATAATGCAGTCCAGCCAGTCGTTTTCCAGAATATACTGCCGGATGTTGCTGGGCCCGCTGCCAGCATCGCCGCTGAACAGGGGAGAGCCGTTCTGAATAATCGCCATTTTGCCTTTGTTTGCCAGCTTGGCAAGACCGTTCAGCACAAAAAGCTGCTGACCATCGCTGATCTTGGGCAGACCGGGCGCAAAACGCCCCATCTCGCCCCGGGCGGCTTCGGCTTCCACCGCCTTCTGCTCTCGCTTCCAGTCAATGCCGAAGGGCGGGTTGGAGATGATGTACTGGAAGGTGAACCCGGGGAACTGATCCTCAGACAAAGTATCACCGAACCGCATATTGTTGGGGTCGCCGCCGCGGATCATCATGTCCGCCTTGGCGATGGCAAAGGTGGAGGGGTTGAACTCCTGCCCGAAGCAGGTCACCTCAATGTCGTTGTTCAACTCGTGGATGCGCTCCTCCATGCAGCTCAGCATCTGGCTGGTGCCCATGGCCATATCGTAAACGGTCATGCTGCTGGTGTCGAGATCGGCTTCGGACAGCAGCAGGTCGGTCATCAGATAGATGATATCCCGGCTGGTGAAGTGGGCTCCTGCCTCCTCGCCAAAGCTCTCAGAGAACCGCCGCACCAGATCCTCGAAGATATAGCCGCAGTCCACGGCGCTGATCTTGTCCGGGCCAAGATAGCCCTTTTCGGAGCCGAACTCCTTGATAACGAGGTAGAGGGTGTTGCTCTCCACCATCCGCTTGATGATGTTGTCAAAGTCGAACTTTGCCAGCACGTCCTGTGCGTTGGCGGAGAAGCCAGACAGGTAATCCCGGAAGTTGGACTCAATGTTGTCCGGGTCTGCCAGCAGGGTCTCGAAGGTGAAGCGGCTGGTGTTATAGAACTGGTAGCCGGAGGCCTTCTGCAAAAAGCCGTCGATGACCTGCAGCTTTTTCACCTTTTCGTAGGTGTCCAGCACCGCCTGATGGGTGGGCAGCAGGCAGTCGTGGAACCGCTTCACCACGGTCATGGGCAGAATGACCAGACCGTACTCGTGGGGCTTGAACGGCCCCCGCAGCATATCGGCCACGTTCCAGATCATGGCGGCTTTTTCGGCAATATTGGCACCTACGGCGGCGATCTTATCGTTTGGCATACGTTGCTCCTTGTTTTTTGTGATAGGTGGACATCCTGATTTTACAACAATAGGTGTCCTATAAATTGGATGGAAAAGTGCTTTTCATGAAGAATGATTCTTGCACCTATTGTACCACGATAAAAGTAGAAACACCATATTCCGGCAAAAGAAAATGCCCGCCTGAAAACCAGACGGGCAGGTGACGGATAATGGGTTTTGAGACTTCCTTAATGACCGCCGATTGTGCTTATAAGCCGACAGCATCGGTACCCTTGGAAAGTGCAATGACACATTCCACATGTGTCGTCGCTAGAATCGGAACACATGGATTCAGCCTCGTTAGAAGCATGGGA
>ERZ833515.2511-NODE-2511-length-10475-cov-13.454894_pt1 | contig 10475 bp, 12 predicted proteins | sample MGYA00519949_ERZ833515 | MGnify/ENA primary metagenome ERZ833515 (study PRJEB31850, sample SAMEA3708741) | human gut metagenome | biome: human gut; feature: human-associated habitat; material: faeces | place: China | collected 2014 ...
GCCTTCCCCCTTGGGGGAAGGTGCCCGAGGCCCCGCCCGAGGGCGGATGAGGGGCGAGTGTACTGCGATTGCCCGTAAATGGGTTGCAATGGCGCAGTCCCGGCGGGGTGAGGGCACCCCGCCCTACATCCGGTTGAAAAGTAGTGCGTAGGGCGGCATGCCCTCATGCCGCCGCAGCCGCACGGGTCCCGGATCGTCAAAGACCTTACCCAATCGTAATCTTTCGTGTCGTTTCGTCCACCCGTTCAATGTGGATCTTGATGGGATTTTCCAGCGCCAGCAGCTCGGCGCAGTTCTCGCTCCACTCGCAGGCGACCACGGCACCCATGTCAAGGTAGTCATAAAACCCGGCGGCGGCCAGATCATTCTCGGTATGGATGCGGTAGAGGTCAAAATGCGCGAAGGGCCGCGGGCCGCGGTAATAATTGACGATGGCAAAGGTCGGGCTGGACACCGGGTCGGTGCAGCCAAGCCCCTCGGCAATGCCCTGACAGAACGCGGTCTTGCCCGCGCCCAGCCCGCCGGTGAACGCGATCAGCGCGCCCGGGGGCAGTGTCCCGGCAAGCGCGCGGCCGGCGGCGACGGTTTCCTCCCGCGAATGGGTCACAAATTCCTGCATAGGTACGCTCCCTGTCTGCGGCCGAATAAAGCGATGGCCGCATTCATATATATTATAGTACAGAAATCCCGATTTGTAAAATTTAATCTGTAACTTGGCAAGATCTGCCGCGATGCGGTATAATACTTACAGTTACAAAGTATCTGCAGGGGAGGGAGGCCGCCTATGTATCCGCTTATACGCCGGTATCTGCGCCGGGTAGATCTGTTTATGCTGCTGCTCTGTGCGGCTTGCTCGGTGCTCAGCGTTGTGGTGCTGGTGTCCATCGGCCAGACGCAGCTTGGCTCCAACAACAAGGCCTCAGTCCAGCTTATTGCCAGCCTGCTGGGGATGATGCTTGCCGCTATATTTTCCACGGCAGACTACCACGCGCTGGCGCGGGCCTGGCCGCTGCATGGCGTGGTGGCGTGGGGGCTGGTGCTGCCCACCCTCTTTCTGCACAATGTCAACACCGGGCTTCTGACGATCGGCTACGACGCGGGCGGCACCTCCAACTACAGCTGGTACCGTGTGGGCGGCATGACCTTTCAGCCCGCCGAGCTGGCAAAGATCAGTTTTATCCTGACGCTGGCGCTGCATTTGAGCAGGGTGCGCGGGCAGGTGAACCGGCCGCGGAACCTGCTGCTTGTGCTGCTGCACATACTGCTGCCCGTTGCGGCCATCCACATTCAGGGGGATGACGGCACGGCGCTGGTATTTTTGGGCATCGGGTTTATTATGCTGTACGCGGGCGGGCTGTCCCACTGGCTGGCGGCCGGCGGGCTGGCGGCTGGCATCGTGGGCGGTGCGGCGCTGCTGGCGCTGCGCCCCGGGCTTTTGAAGGGCTACCAGTTCAAGCGGATTCTGGCGGTGCTGACGCCGGACGATCCCGCGCTGGCGGACATCACCTACCAGCAGAACAAGGGTGCAATGGCCATCGGCACCGGCGGGCTGACGGGGCAGGGGCTGTTCTCCGGTGAGCATATCTTTGTGCCGAACGCATGGAACGATTTTATCTTTGCGTATCTCGCCAATGTGCTGGGCTTTGTCGGCGCGGCGGCGGTGCTGGTGCTGCTGCTGGCGCTCTGCCTGCGCACGCTGCAGACCGGGCTGCGCTGCCCCGATGCGCTGGGCTGCAATATCTGTGTAGGCATCTTTGCGGCGCTGTTTCTACAGTGCGTTATCAATCTTGGGATGAATTTACAGGTGCTGCCGGTCATCGGCGTGACGCTGCCGTTCTTCTCGGCAGGCGGGTCGAGCGTTGTCATGATGTATCTCTGCATCGGCATTGTGTTAAGCGTAGGCATGAACACAAGGCGCAGCAAGCTGGATATGCAGCGGATTTTATAAGGAAAGCGGGTGCTGTGCGGCACCCGCTTTTGTGTTATTCGGCAGCTTTGGGGTCAGGCGCGAACAAACCGGGGATAAGGCAGAGTGCCGCTGCGCCGACCACGATGAACACCGTGCGGGACAGCCAGCTCATACTGCCGCCCAGCAGCCAGCCCACGGCGTTGAACCCCCAGATGCCGTAAATGCCCCAGTTGATGCCGCCGATGATGGCCAGCAGCAGCAAAACCTTTTTGAAACAAGACATGGATGATCCCTCCTCTGTGGGAGAGTATGTGCGGGGATGCGGGAGTTTATGCGCGGCTGAAGCGGGACCCGCGACTTACCGCCGCATCCCTTTCACGGTTCATCCGCAGGGAAAAATCCTGCCCCCTTCGCGGGGCGTCGAGGACGCCGCCCCCTACATTCCTTGTCGTAAACCTTCCGCCTATTTGTAGGGGCCGCATATAGGCGGCCCGCCAACCTTAACGCCATATCCGGTTTACGCATCGTCACCCTGTAGGGGCCGGGCATGCCCGGCCCGCAGTTTTGCCATAAGTACCCGCTTATCCTTACAAACTGGAATTTGTATGATCTTATAAATTTATTATAATTCTCCTCAAGTAATATTTCTTTTGCAATATCCTTCATGTCCAAGTTCTGTCGTAGATTTTCTAATGAAGCATTCGCTTGGATTAAGTCTCTTTTCTGCATATTCCTCACTTCTCCTAATTTTTTCTGCCTATAAAAATCATCTTGTTACAGTAATTACAATAGAGATTAGAATTGCCACTATAATACTAATTATTGGCCAGTGATTTTTTAATATATTTTTTCCGGTGTAAACTCTTCCGACTTCCATATAACCACTGATGATACCTGTACTATTCATGGCTGAAAGCATATCATCTGTAACACCAGGAATTACTTTTGTTATGACATTTATTCCATTTCTTCTCATGGCCGCTTCCTCGATGCCCAGCATAGCTTGCAAAACCCATTCCTCAAATTCTGTTCGCTCTCTGTTGCAAAAATTAATGTATCTGGTCATTAGCCCGACCTGAATTCTTCCAATAAAAAACATGATAAATCCAACGATAAATGCTACAGCCGGAACAATAAATTGAAAAACCGTAGGGAGGTCGCAAAGTATAAGAACAAACGAAGGAATCGCTCCAAATAACAAATCCATCCCCCAAAATGACAAATAGAATCCTTTGCGAAGTCTTCTCGTCACTTCTTCTGGTGAATAAATAATCGTGCTTTTATCAGCTTTGTTCACAGTGTGAACAATTAACCATGTTGGAATTCCGATAAGAACCGATACTATAAGTAGTGAAATTATTATATCCATACAACAACCTCCTCAAATTCCGATTTGTCATCCTGATCATATCACAAAAAAGCGCCCATGCCAAAACCCGGCATGGGCGCTGCCTTTACTGCTTTAGTTTTTCAGCGCCTGCATCGGGGCGGGGATGCGGCCGCCGCGGTGGATCATGACTGCGGGGCTGTACTGGCTGATCGGCATGATGGGCGCGTGACCCAGCAGCCCGCCGAAGTCCAGCACATCGCCGGCCTTGTGGCCGATGGCGGGGATAACGCGCACGGCCGTGGTCTTGCTGTTCACCATGCCGATGGCGGCCTCATCCGCAATCAGGCCGCTGATGACCTCGGCGGAGGTATCGCCGGGGATGACCACCATGTCGATGCCGACCGAGCATACCGCCGTCATGGCTTCGAGCTTTTCCAGCGTCAGGCTGCCGCAGTTGGCGGCGTTGATCATGCCGTCGTCCTCCGATACGGGGATAAACGCGCCGGACAGGCCGCCCACATGGTTGGACGCCATGACGCCGCCCTTCTTGACGGCATCGTTCAGCAGGGCCAGGCAGGCCGTGGTGCCGCAGCAGCCGCAGCTTTCAAGGCCCATCTCCTCCAGAATGTTCGCCACGCTGTCACCGATGGCGGGCGTGGGTGCCAGCGACAGGTCGATGATACCCGCCGGAACGCCCAGCCGCTCGCTGGAAAGGTTTGCCACCAGCTGGCCCAGACGGGTGATCTTGAAGGCGGTGCGCTTGACCAGCTCGGCCACCTCGTCCATCGGGGCGTCTTTCGGCAGCTTGGCCAGCGCGGCGCGCACGGCACCCGGGCCGGAAACGCCGACATGGATCTCGCAGTCCGGCTCGCCCGCGCCGTGGAACGCACCCGCCATAAACGGGTTGTCCTCGGGCGCATTGCAAAAGACGACCAGCTTGGCATCGCCCATGCACATGTTGTCCTTCGTCAGCTCGGCGGTCTCGCGCACGACCTCGCCCATCAAGCGTACAGCGTCCATGTTGATGCCGGACTTGGTGGAACCAATATTGACGCTGGAGCATACAATATCGGTCTCTGCCAGCGCGCGGGGGATCGCGGCGATCAGCCGCTTGTCACCCGCAGAAAAGCCCTTATGCACCAGCGCGCCGAAGCCGCCGATGAAGTTGACCCCCACAGCCTTGGCTGCGCGGTCCAGCGTTTTGGCGTACTGCACAGGGTCGGCATCGGGCGCGGCGCCCAGCAGCATGGCAATGGGCGTTACGCTGATGCGCTTGTTGACGATGGGGATGCCGTACTCCTCGCTGATACCGTTCACAACAGGGACGAGATTGCCCGCCAGACGGGTGATCTTGTTGTAGATCTTCTCGCACGCCCTGTCAGGGTCCGGGTCGATGCAGTCCAGCAGGCTGATGCCCATCGTGACGGTGCGGACATCGAGATTCTCGGCGGTGAGCATCTCGATCGTTTCCATAATGTCGCGGCTGTTGATGATCCTCATAGCGCAGCCCCCTTAAATCGTGTGCATGGCGTCAAAGACTTCCTGACGGGTCACGGTGACCTGCATACCCATCTCCTTGCCCAGCGCGGTAAAGCGGTCGCGCACAGCGGCGGCCTCGGCAGTGGCCTTGCTCAGGTCCACCAGCATGATCATGCAGAACATATCCTGCATGATGGACTGGGAGACATCCTCGATGTTAATGTTCAGCTCGGCGCAGACCGCGCTGACCTTGGCAACGACACCCACGGTGTCCCGCCCGATAACGGTGATAACAGCTTTCATAATATGACCCCCTCATAGCACTGTCCGGCAGGGATGCAGGGGGCGGCGTCCTCGACGCCCCGCCCCATGTTCAGCCGGGTCAGAATTATTATAACAAAGTTTGCGGTAGGAGTAAAGAATATGGCGAAAAGTAATACTTTTTCGAACGGACGAACAGCCAATAAGCTGCCGCTTTGTAGGGGCCGCACATGTGCGGCCCGCAACTGTACGGCGGACGACCGCTTGCCTTTCACGCGCGGGCCGGGCATGCCCGGCCCCTACAGGGCGTCGGAAATGTCAAAACTCCGCCGAATGTTCCCCGGCGCGTATATCATCCCGCTGCAGCTCGGCCAGCAGCTCGTCCTCGCCGCCCTGCAAAAGCAGCTTTTGGCTGTACTGCTCAAAGCGCTCGCAGTCATTCTCAGCCAAAAACGGGGCCGAGTCGGGGCCAAGGGCCAGCTCGTTGACAAAGACGACCATCTCCTGCCCGTCCTCAAACGCCTGCTCCATAAAGTCAAAGGCAAATTCCAGCGCGTTCGCAGCGGCGGAAACAGCCTCCTCGCGGCGCTGTACCTGACTGTTGAAGGCGCTGCGCACTGTGTCGAACGCATCGTCCGGGTCCAGCCCGTTGTCAAGCTGGCGGCCCCACGCTGTCAGCAGGGCAACGGTGCGGGTGCGGGCGGCGGCCTCATCGGGCAGCAGGCTGCCGGCACTCTTGTCAGCCTCCAGCCGCTCGCGGTAGCGGTCGCGCTGCTCGGCAAACAGGTCGGCGGGGTCCGCCCCGGTCTGCTGGCCCAGCGCCCGCTTAAAGCTGCGCAGCTGCTGGTAGCAGGCGTCCGTCACAGCACCGGCGGCGCGTGCGGCGGCAAAGCGGGTGTTCAGCCCCGCCAGCAGCAGGCTTATCAGACTGATGCGCTCATCGAAACCGGCATCCATCGCGCGGGCAACCACGGCGTCAAACGGCTTGCCCTGCAGAATATCCTCGACACCGTAGTCCTGATGATATTTGCGGTATAGCACCCAGTAGGCGGCAAAATCCCGCGATACATCGGGGTGGCGCAGGTATTGGGCGATCACGCCCTCGTCCACGGGCAGCCCCAGCGTGTCGGCTGCCTGCAGATAGGCAGAAAGATCCTCCCAGCCGCGCGCGGTCACAAACTGCACGCCGTCCACATCAGTCTCAATCTTGTAAAAGTGCTGGGGGCGCAGCTCCAGATAGGCGGTCACGGCGGGGTGCAGCCGGTGGGCGCGGGCATAGTCCTGCCAGACGCTCAGCTTCGGCTCAATGTCGATGCGCCGCACACGGTCGAGCGTTACAAGGTCAAACTCCCGCACGCTCTTGTTGTACTCCGGCGGGTTGCCGGCGGCCACGATGACCCACCCCTCCGGCACGGCCTGATTGCCGAAGGTCTTGCACTGCAGAAACTGCAGCATCGTGGGGGCCAGTGTTTCGCTGACACAGTTGATCTCATCAATAAACAGGATGCCGTGCTGCTTGCCGGTGCGCTCCATCGCAGCGTACACGCTGGCAATGATCTCACTCATCGTGTACTCGGTCACGCTGCGGGTCTTGCCGCCGAAATTCCGCTCCCGGATAAAGGGCAAGCCGACAGCGCTCTGCCGCGTGTGGTGGGTGATGGTGTAAGCCACCAGCGCAATATCGCACTCCTGCGCGATCTGCTCCATGATCTGGGTCTTGCCGACACCCGGCGGACCCATCAGCAGTATGGGGCGCTGACGCACGGGCGGTATCAGCGGGCGGCCGGTGTCATCCGCTGCCAGATACGCCTGCACGGCGCGTTTGATTTCCTCTTTGGCGCGTTGAATATCCATAGCTCATCGTCCTTTCGGGTCGGTGTCGGGGGTAAACTCCTCCGGCTGCAAAACAAGGCGCATGGCCCAGGGGGGCACATCGGGCGGCGGGGTGCCGTCCTCCAAAAACAGAAAAGCAACCTCAAACGGCGGGCGCTTGGCCGGGTAGATGCCCTTGCCGTCGGTAAAGTAAAGCACGCCCTGCAGGTCACGCAGCGAACCCTCGCGGCGCAGCGCGGCAATGCGGGCAAACGCGGGGCGGAAGTCCGTTCCGCCGCCGCCCACCAGCGTGAACCGGGCAGTGTAGCGGTCCAGCGCGTCCAGATCGGTGAGCCATGTTTCCTCGCGCACGGCGTTGTCCGCCTGCATGACAAGGATGCGGCATTTGCGGAAAAAGCTGTCCTGACTGGTCAGCAGGGCAAAGGTCTCTTTCAGGAAGGACTTTACCAGCTCACCGGCTGTGGACTCGCTGGTGTCCACAACAATGACGAAGTCGCGGATCTTTTTCACCTCGCGGCTTTCCAGCGGCTCGATCAGCGGCAGCTTGCCGTAGGTGCGCAGGCCGTAGCTGTAAAAGCCAAGGTCAAACTCATCGGGGTCAAGGTGCGCCTCCTCGTGCCAGACGGCGAACCGGCGCAAAAAATCCTTGTAGGTGCGGCGGCTGCGCCCGGCTTGCAGCTGTGCCTGCAGTGCCTGGGCGGTGGTGTCCTGCCCGGCGCGGCGGCCGTTTTCGTCCATGCTTAGCTCTGTCTGGCGGCCCAGATCCTCCCACTGCCTGCCCTGCATCTGGGCTTCGGGGCTGTCGGGGTCGGCAGGCCACAGGCGGTGGCTGTCGGTATAAAATTCCCGCTGCCATTTGTTCAGGGTGTCGGCATCGGTTTTTGCCAGCGCGCGGTAGATCGGCCCGGCGGCCAAAAACCGGCATTGCGCGCGCAGCTGTGTGTAGCATTGCTGCCGCACCCAGCCAACGGGGCGTTTTGCGGCGGGGGTGTTCAGGGCGTCCAGCGTGCTTTCCACCGCAATATCGCAGGCGAGGCTCCACAGGTCGGGGTCGCGCTTATCCCGCAGCCAGAGATGGCGGAAGATGCAGTGAAACAGGCTGTGCAGGTAGGCGCGCGGCAGATACCGGCGGTTTTTGCGGTAGGTGTCCAGCAGCCATGCGGTGGGGTAGTACAGCCGCCCGCCGTCCGTGGCAAAGCTGCCGCCGCCCTGCTGCGGGGCAGGGGGCAGCGCACCCAGCGCCGCAGTCAGGTAGCGCTGGTCCAGATACAGCTCACCGCGCAGCTGCTCCATCACCCGCCGCGCCATGGTCTGCTCCCACTCGGTCTGGGTCTGGATATGCTTGGACATTAAGACACCTTCCTTCATGATGGCTGTATTGTAGGGGCCGGGCATGCCCGGCCCGCGGGCTTTCCGCTGCGCCCCGTTACCGGTTCAACCTGTAGGGGCGGATGCTTGCATCCGCCCGCGGGTCGATGCGAGCATCGACCCCTACGCCTGCCCGGAAAATCACCGCCTGCAAATCCGCGGCGGCCAGAGGACTGGCCGCCCTACATTGTAGGGGGAGGGATTCATCCCCTACGACCCCTGCACCGGCGCTACAGGTCATCAAAGCTGTATGATTTCTTCGCGCGTTTGGCGCGGCCCAGCAGCACTGCGGCCCCGGCGCTCCAACCGGCGCGGGCGCAGTAGGCGGCGGCCTCGGCGGTGGGCAGCCCTAAGCCGACCAGCAGCCGCAGGGCGGCCTCGTCCCGGGTGTCGATGGCAAGGCGGAACGCCGCCGCCGGGTGGGCACGCAGGTAAAATTCATAGTCGGCGCGGGCCTGCCCGCCCAGCGCAAACGGCAGCACCAGCCGCCCCAGCGCCAGCCGGCAGAGCGCACCCTCGCCCTCGCCGACACAGGCCTGCGCAAAGGACGCATCGAACGCGGCGTAGTCCACCGCACCGGCCGCTGTAAAGCATTGCCGCATCCGGTAGCCCTCGCCCTCAATGCTATGGTTGAAGATGTGCGCGGGCGTGTTCTCGTCAAGAAATTCGGAATATTCGGGGTAAAACAGCCGTGCGCCGTCAAATTCTGCAGTAATGTCGGCGCTGATGGCCCCCAGCAGCTTTTTCAGGCCGGTGGGGGCATCGGGCGCGGCGCGCAGGCACAGCCGCGCAAGGCTGCGGCAGTTCGTGAACAGGTCGCTGCCCAGCCCCTCGACCCCGGCCCCAAGGCTGAGGCGGCGCAGGCGGCGGCAGTTGTAAAACGCCGCGCTGTGCAGGGTGCGCACCGTGTCGGGCAGGGTGACCTCCTCCACAAAATTGCCGGTGATCTCATGGGTGTCGGCCCCGCTGCGCCGCGCCCCGGCCTTGACCGGCTTGTCGGCAAAGCAGTACGGCCCAATCTCGGTGACAGGCAGACCCTCCACGGTTTCCGGCACGGCAGGGCAGGGGCTGTCCCCCAGCACCCGCAGCACCCGGGCACCCGCAGCGCACGGCTCCCATACGATCGACATGAAATCACTCCTTTACAGGGCATTATAGCATAGAACCCCCTTAAACGCAAAAGAAAAACCACCGCCGCCGCGCAGAAACTGCGGCGGCGGTGGCTGGCACAAAAAAATCCCGCCACCGGGTAAGGGTGGCGGGGAATGATGATGCGGGTTTAGGGGGTTGGGGAGCTACCGTCATCAATAAAAACCCAATCGTAAACAGGTATAATTGTCAAGATAGCTTGGCATGGTGAGGACACCTTTCCATGGGAATAAAAAAGCCCGATGCAGGGCATCGGGCGAGGGTTAAATAGTGCGGGGGTTAGGAAACCTTATAGGGGTCGGTCTCACCAAAGGTGTAGGTGCAAGACTTGCTGCCATGGGTAAACTTCAAAGTCAGAATTTTGCCAGTCGGTTTATCGGGAGTAGGATTGGTGTTTCCCTGAATTGTCATACTGTCGATTGTGCCATCCTTCACTTCAGCAAGCTTCAAAATCTCGGTTTTGAGGTCAGCGGTAATGTAAGTATCACCAGTAGTTACATCGGTTCCCTGACCATAATCCTCAGAAACAATGGTCTGAGCAGCAATAACTACGCTACGCGTCTCTGCAATAATAGTCTGCTTTTTTGCCTTATCAATGTACCCAGTCAGGGCCGGGACCAGCAGGGCGGCCAGAATGGCCAGAATAACCAGAACGACAATCAGCTCCACCAGCGTGAAGCCCTTCTTGTTCTTGAGGTTGCGAATTTTCTCGAACATAATAAATCCTCCACAATTCATTTTTGGGGGCACTCCACCCCCTCATTGTCTTACCTTTAGTTTACCACGGTATTTATTTTTTTCAATCGCTGCGGCAAAACAATGCAAAAAATGCACGAAATTTGCCGCAACCCTATAGCATTGTTGGGCGGAATAACAAGTTAAAGCGCCGCACAACGCTGTGCCGTTGCTTTTTTGTAAAAGAGCGCCCCGGCGCGGCTGAATTTTCGCATAAAATCGCATGTATATTGCCTGATTTGTTGCAAATTCACACAAAACCGTGCCCCGGCGCTGCGCGGCGGCTGGCTGAACCGCTGCAAGGCAGCGAAGGGACTGGAGTAAACATAACAGCCGACCTCTTTGTGAGGTCGGCTCAGTTTGTAGAAAAAGCCCTTTTTTGGGTAGAAATGTAGGGATGGGTCTTGACCC
>ERZ833515.2514-NODE-2514-length-10464-cov-151.889519_pt1 | contig 10464 bp, 7 predicted proteins | sample MGYA00519949_ERZ833515 | MGnify/ENA primary metagenome ERZ833515 (study PRJEB31850, sample SAMEA3708741) | human gut metagenome | biome: human gut; feature: human-associated habitat; material: faeces | place: China | collected 2014 ...
GTGATTCCTTTTTTATCTCGTGGGCATGTGATTGAAAATTCTCATCTTAATTTCAAAACAGGTTATTCTACTCTTGTAATAAAAGGCTTGCAAGTATACATAGCGTCTATCAGAAATACTTGAAGGGGAGGAAGTTCTAAGGAATTCTTTATTTGAGAAAGTTTCCTTTCCTCAAATAATGTAATATTCTCATATTTATTTGTATTTTTGTCACGAATGTTATTTGGTAATAGATCGAATATAAATATGAAATCTTTAATAAAAAAATGGACAGAAAAAAACTAACTTTAAACGACTTGCCTCAAATACGCAAGGCACAGACATCTTCAAGAGCAGCGAATAGTGGCGTTAAAGGGACGAAAGATAACCCTTATTCTGAGGACGAAGCACTCTCTTTAATCGACAAAGGCAAATTTAAGGGCGGATATGTAGAAGACAAAGATGGCTTAGTAAGCTATTGGCTAGGCGAAGCAGAAGTCATTGCGTATAATTCAGCTAGTGAAGAAGACTTTATCTTCGACTTCAATAGTGATTTCTATAAGGATTTTTGCAATAGTTATTATGGCTCCGATAGTTATCCGTATGGAACAAGTGAATCATCAATAAATTTACCATATGTTGATGGAACAGTTTCTGATGTAGTAGGTGCTGTAAACACAGCAGGAGATAAATTAGATGAGGGTAAAAGAATTAACTATGGTAGCAATGGCAAATTCTACTTTGAAACAAAGTCTGGGCGCGTCTTTTGTGGAAATCAATATGTAGGAACAACCTCTCTTAATGGTATAGGAAAACTTATCTCGAAATATGTCGGGCCTGTAAATAAAATAATAACGGTTTATAATGTTGGCATTACCTACAAGAATGATGGTTTGGAGGCAGCGGGTAAGGAGGTCGCAATAGTATCTGGCGGTGAGGTAGGAAGTTGGGCATTTTCTATGCTTGGCGTAGAGCTAGGGGCTATGGTGGGTACTTGGGCTGGTCCAGCGGGAATAGCAATTGGTGGTATTATCGGAGGCATAATTGGCGGTATAGGTGGAGATGCCATTGGTTCTTATCTTGTTGAGATAGCAGTAGAATAATCTTTTAAGGCTATTCCTAAAAATAGTCAGCTTTACTTTTTAAGGTTAAGTAGGTGCTCAAAATTATTTTAGGGGCGTTCTAAAAATTCTGTTTTTTAGAATGTTTTAATTCTGTCGGTTGATTTGCACCCTCTCGAAAGTGCCTTTTTGAAAGCAAACTCAGTCACATAGCCCGCTATGCTCCTTCGTTTGCTTTCAAAATACACTTCCGATAGGGCACAAATCAACGCGCCAGAATTTTTAGAACACCCCTTTAAATATCCAAAGTGCTCTATCGGGATGCAGTTTTTTGTGTGAAATTGTTCTCTCCCGATAACGGGGGATTCGGAGGGGGCATAGCGGGCTATGTGACTGAGAACAAAGGAACAAGAAGTGCCAGAGAGAGAGCTTTGGATATTAAAATAATGCAGAACATAAAATCTAAAATTATTTTGAATACCTACTTATAAAATTATATTAGTTGATTACCAACGTGATATAGCTTTATAACCACATAATTTCAAAATGAAATCCGAATAATAAGAACACATCTTAAGAGAAAATTTTACTATGATTAACAAAATTGATTGGTTGGCAAATCGAGTCTTGTTTTCTATATTTGATTTAGCTGCTCCTTTATACTGCTTAATTAGTTGGTTCGTATATAGGGCAATTTGGCGTCCATATAATAGTATACCATTTATACAGAAAAGGATTAAAAAAAGTTTTGGAGAAGATTATGACTCTCTCGTAAAGTGGTATGAAGATTGGTCTCCATATAAGAGCCCAGAAGCATTTTATAGGGTTTATTGGCAAGAGCATAAAATATCAACATGGTTTCTTTTCTTGCCAATATCTTTATTCTTAAATGTAGTGACATTAATTGTAGGGAATCCTTTAAGGCGATTATATAATATTGAAGTAGGATTAATGTTCTTAGCTGTTCTAATAGTACTATTATCTAGTTGGTTGGGCGAATTTCTATTTTGGAAAAAAGATAGACATTATGAATATGTCAAAATTTTCTTGAAGGAAAACTTTATAAAGAGACTTGTCTGGATTATTGGAACACTTGTCGCATTAGTCTTACTAACTGTGATAGATTTTAGATTATTGGGCTATATTATAGGAGCAAATTAAGATGCGAATAGCCTACAATTCAAGTAAGAACTCGCGTGAAATAGTGAGAGATTTAGCAGGTTGCTATCTTATAGAAATCACAATATAATGAAGCTACTCATTCGAACAAAGAAACAAACTTCAACCCAATATAGCATTTTGATATCAACTGAAGTCGAACACCAACTAAAAAGTTTTTTTACTCAAATTTCGGATTTAGACAATCTGCAATTTGTCGGTCTAACAAGAATTTACATTAAACGTGTAACATTAAAGGAATATAGCGCTTCGCGCTTAGTTTTGAACATTAATCTCCATTAATCTATCGTTAATCTATTTCATTAATCTTATTCACTAAAGTTTTCCACCCTATACTATAATTTTGTGTGGTGATAAATGTACTAACGTATGTTAATCAAAATCATAATCATCTGGCTGTACTTGATTTCTCCACTTAATGTCAGAAATGTACATAGCTGCGATGTTTGCCAATCTGTCGAACAAATCATATTTAGGATACGTTGAGTCACGAAAGAGAACCTGGGGCTAAGCGACAGTTTGCTGTGTTCCATGACAGTCCCTTTGGTTAGTGGTATGGAACAGCCGCACTTCTTGCATTGGAATGCATTGCGTCCTTCTAACCATTTGTCCGTAACATCATTACAGCAAGGACATACAACACCTTGCTGTATACGAACGGATTTGAAATAATCGATACAGGCTTCTTCTGTCGGGAATCGGCTATGGAATTGATTGAGTAGCATGGGGCAAAGATAAGCCAAAATACCGGTTGAAACTAGCCGTTAACATCCGTTAGTACATTTATCACCACACAAAGTAAGTTTATATCAAGAGTACTCTCTTGGGCGCATCTTGTTCCCTTTCCCTCGATTGCATAGCCCGCTATGTTCACTCGAATAAAGGTACAAACAGTATCAAATAGAGTACTTTTGATATAAACTGATTTCGAATGTCTACTTAAAAAAACTATAATGACTAGTAATATTGATAGGTTTGTAAATAGAATTTTATTTTCAATATTTGACATAGGTGCTGCTTTATGTTATATGTTTAATTTTCTTGTATATTGGTTGCTTTATCGTCCAATCTACAGCAATTGTGTTATAAAGAAAATGCTAATTAGAAAAATTGGTGAGAAGGAATACATGAAAAGACGTAAGTTCTCTAATGGTTGGTCTCCGTATGAAAGTCCAATATCACTTTATAGGGTTTATTATCAGGAACAAAAAATTTCAATAGCATTTTTTTTCCTGCCAATATCTTTATTATTAAATGTTGTAGCAATTATTGTAGGTAATCCTTTAATACGATTATATAGTACTGGTGTAGGATTAATGTTTTTAATTGTTCTCATTATATTATTATCCAGTTGGTTAAGCGAATATTTCTTTTGGAAAAAAGATAAGCATTATGGCTTTATCAAAATTTTCATGAAAGAAAGCTTAATAAAGAGATTAGCATGGATAGTCGGAACTTTTGCTGCATTAGTTTTACTTACAGTACTAAATATAAAGACCTTTTATTACATTATAAATGCATCTAAAGAATTATGCGAATAGCTTACATTTCAAATAACAACCCACGTGACATCAATAAACTTTGTAAAGATTGTATGGGCCTATATATGGTATAAAATTCTCGTTATTAGCACCTCGTCTTTCAAAGTCCGACGTCAGTACAGCGAATAGCCTATTTCAAACTAATAGGTGTTACTCCATATAGTGATGGAATAGAGGTACATCGAGATGCGGTTAATGCAAAGCGACTTACCTTTCAATGTTTTGATAGTTGGTTTCTGATGAATGTGATAGCTCAAATAGCTAATATGTAAATGAAAAATTGACTTTCGTATTATTACTGATACAATAAATGGGGGCAGGCCATAGGCCAGCCCCCATTTGTTGTATTTATGATTTTTTATTTATACAAGAAGCGCTTGATGCTACGCTTAGGTGTCTTTTCGAATTCCGTTTCGTAGATTTCGATGGCTGAGATACGTTCGTATGAAGCCACCATGGTGTTAATGTCCTTGCGGTTTTGCTCCATGGCAGCGCGGAGACCATTCTCGTTGAGTCCGTCGCGCTTGGCTTCGTCGTAGTCGGGGTAGATAAGCGCCACCAACTTCTCGCCACGTTGTACTACGATGCTTTCGTTAACGTAGGGTAGCGTGTTGATCTTGTCTTCAATCTCTTCAGGATAGATGTTTTGGCCTGAAGCACCCAATAGCATATTTTTGCTACGGCCACGAATGTAAAGGTTGCCCTCTGCGTCTATCACACCAAGGTCGCCCGTGTGGTACCAACCGTCAACGAGTGTGGTGCGTGTAGCTTCGTCATTCTTGTAGTAACCTAACATTACGTTGTCGCCACGTGTAAGAATTTCGCCAACGGTGTGTTGTGGGTCGTCGCTGTCTATCTTAATTTCCATGCGTGGCGCAGCCTTACCACACGAACCCTTGTGGAACTTCTGCCAATCTTCGTATGCAATGATAGGTGCACATTCAGTAGCACCATAACCTACCGTGTAGGGGAAATGTATCTTATTGAGCAAGTCTTCCACCTCGCTATTGAAGGCAGCACCGCCCACGATGATTTCATAGAAGTTGCCACCGAAGGCAGAGATAAGTCCTTCACGTACTTTGTCAAGAATGCGTCCACTGATGAAAGGCAACTTTAAGAGAACCTTCATACTGGGTGTTTGCAATTTAGGCAATACGTTCTTCTTGATAATCTTCTCGATAATCAAAGGTACAGAGATGATAATCGTCGGCTTTATCTCGCCAAAGGCTTTGAGTACAATCTTGGGCGAAGGAATGCGTGTGAGGTAGAACACGTGACAACCATGCAAGAATTCGAAAAAGAACTCAAACGCCATTCCATACATGTGAGCCAAAGGTAACATTGAAATGATGTGGTCACCCTTCTTCACTTGGTGGCCTAACACCTCGATAGCGAATTGATAGTTTGACCACAAGGCACGGAAGGGAATCATTACGCCCTTAGAGTTAGACGTCGTACCACTGGTATAGTTAATCATGGCCAGTGCATTGGGGTCGGGGGTGTGGGGATAGCTAATGTGTTCTTTGCGGAAGTATTTCGGATACTTCTTACCAAAGAGTTCATTCAAGCGTTCGCGTGCATTGGTAAGCAATTCGCTACGTGAGAGGAGGAGCGAGTAATCGGGAATGTTGATGATACCTTCCAAGTGGGGCATGGCCGTAGCGTCTAATTCGGGCCATACCATATCGCCAACGAATAGAATTTTGGCTTCAGAGTGGTTGACTATGTCGTGCACCTGTTGCGCTTTAAACTCGTGCAGAATGGGTACTGCTACAGCACCGTAGGTAAGGGTGGCTATGAAAGCGGTTGCCCAGTGGGCACTGTTGCGGCCGCAAAGAGCAATTTTATCTCCTTTTGCCACACCCGCATTCTCAAACAAAATGTGAAGCTTTTCAATCTTTCGCGCCACATCTTTATATTGCAAGGTAATGCCTTGGTAATCAGTCAGTGCGTCGAGGTCCCAATTGGTCTTCAGACTCTCGGCTATTAAATCGACGAAATCGGTATATGTTTCCATCAGATGTATTTAGTAGGGCCAACTCGTTGTAATGCTCTTAATGGCTGAATTGGCACATTAGATTAAGTTTTGTGCAAAAGTAGTAAAAAATATAAGGCTATACCATGTCGGGCTATATTTATTTTTTATTTTGACAACTCAATTGGGCGAAAAAGCAGTATTTTTGTTGCCAAAATGTTCAAAAAGGCATTCCGTCGAATGCTTAAAGAAATAGATTATGGACGAGAAAAAAAGAAAGATGCTTTATGCCGCATCGGGCGTAGGCATTGTGTTGTTGGTAGTTTTTTATTGCTTGTTCTTTGCCAGTTTTAGTTCAAGCAAGGCGGCATCGTACGTCTATATTGACAAGGACGACACCGTTGATTCGGTTTACGTAAAGTTAAATCAAACGGCAAAGCCCAGACAAATGGTGGGCTTAAAGATATGTGCCACGTTGATGGGGTATGGGGCGCATGTGCATGTGGGTAAGTATACGACGGGTAAGGGCATAGGCTCTTTTGCCTTGGCGCGCAATCTGCGTGGCGGTCGTCAAGCAGTAGTAGAATTAGTAATCCCCGTTGTACATACGATTGATGACTTAGCAGGTCGCTTGGCACAACAATTAGGGGCAGACTCGCTGACTTTCGACCGCGCCTTCAATGACGAAGCAGCACTGAAGGAGTTAGGCTTTAATAAGACTTCAGTGGCTTGTCTTTTTATACCGAACACATACGAAGTATATTGGGACATTACTCCACAGAAGTTGCTCAAGCGCATGAAGAAAGAATACGATGCGTTTTGGACTTCCAGTCGTAAGGCACAGGCCAAGGCTGCTGGTTTAACTCCCAACGAAGTGTACATCTTAGCTTCTATCGTAGAGCAAGAGTCCACCAATGAACAAGAGCGCCCGATGATAGCCGGTATGTATTTAAACCGTCTGCATCAAGGCATGAAGTTGCAGGCCGACCCTACGGTAAAATACGCTTTACATGATTTTGGTCTACGTCGTATCATGCACAACCACTTGACGGTTGATAGTCCTTATAATACGTATCGATACGAAGGACTTCCCATTGGCCCTATTTGCATTCCGTCGTTGAATGCTATCAAGTCAGTACTGAACTATGCACACCATGACTATATATATATGTGTGCTAAGGAGGACTTTTCAGGTACACACAACTTCGCTGCCACTTACGAGGAACACATGGCCAACGCCAAACGCTATGCCGACGCGCTGAACGAGCGTGGGGTAAAGTAGGAAAAAACCTCTCCCCCTAAGCCCCTCCCCCAGTTGGGGAGGAACTTAGGGGGAGAGGTCTTTACATTCTCCATAGCCGGATGCCGATAGATGAGGGGTGTTCTTTTAGATATTGGCGCAACGTTTTAGGTTCTTCTACCACTTTGTGGTGAATAGATGAGGCGTTGAGCAAGTGCAGTTTACCGTCTTTACCCCATACGGCAAAGCCAAGGTGAGAATAGTCAATGCCCTTTTTGGTAGTGACGATAGCAATGAGGTCACCATCGTGAATGGCCGAAAGTTCCTTCTGTGAAAGGCTTGTATATTGTTCCATTAAGTAACGTCCGTCAGGGCCATTGTAGCGTTGCTCCATGCGAGCAATGCTATCCACCCATTCGGGGTGAAGTTTTAAGAACTTATATCTGTCGGGGTGAACAGACATATAATTGTTTTGTACGTTGATAACAGTCGTGTACTTTGTAGGGAGCGTCACTTCCTTAATGATACCTTTATCCTTGTTGTTGTGCCACCACCAAGAGAAGTAGTGTAGACGCGAAAGGTAGCCATTCATCTGTCCGTCCCAATACCGAAGGCGTTGCAGATTGTGGCAATAGTCCGCAAAACTGTCACTATGCTGACGTTTTGTCAGTGCAAGTGCCAGCGTCGTCTCAACCAAAGTCGTACAATCGAGTTCGCGGAGATTGACAACCAACTGTTCGGGGTCGGCTACCTCAAGTGTTGAGGCTACATAAGGAATTCCTTTCAACTTTCGTGCATAAAAGAGTGCGTCGTTGCCTGTAGGTTTTATTTTGAGAAGTTCAACCACGCGTGCAGAGTCTGTTTGGGTGTAGATTGTATGACTTAAAATGTTGTCAGTCGTATCAACCTTTTCGCTCGTGCTTAGTTGTGTTGAGGCTTGTTGTCGTGTTTCCGTCGTTTGCTTAGATGTAGCATTGTGACAAGACAATAAACTGAGAGGAAATAATAGGCTGAGTAGAATTTGTGTCATTCCGTTTACGTATGAATTATTGAATCTTATCTTGCAAAGGTATCAAAAAAACTCCATCCTTGAGTTATTCAAGGGTGGAGTTTAATTAATCAGTAAAACAGATATTGAAGTTGTCTAAACTTTTATGAAGTTCAAATATAATCTTCGTCAGAAAAGTTTAGACGACTTCATTACTTAATCAAGTCAACAGAGCGGTTGATAAACTTGCTGAGCGCCTCACCACGCAACAAACCATTTTGCAACAAGGCCAAGTCGATGAGTTGAGGTACGACGGGGTTTTGCTTGCCGTATTCAGCCCAAACCTGCTTGCGAGCCTCCTCTTGTGCAGCAATGTCGTCGTTGCACTTCTTCATGTCCTCTTTGTCAGCGTCGGTCAACTCTTCAGGCTTCTTGTCCTTCTGGCTCTGCTCAATAGCCGTGTGGCGTGCGTGCAAGCCTTTGAGTTCACTCTCAATAGGTTGCAACTTGTCAGCCAATTGACTCTTCATGTCAGCGAGCACCTCTTTAATTAAGCGGTGGTCTGCATTCAAAACGACGTTGTACATATCAGGCATTTCGCCATAGAATGACATACCTTGCTGATAGCGACTGGCATCCTTCATACGGCGCATGTATTCGCTTTGCGTAATAAGAATAGGAGTACCATTCTCACCCATAGCAGCAGACTCTACATGGAATTGCGTCTTGTCCATAGTCGGCATTTCAGCAGTGAATACACCCGTAAGTGATGCATTGTCGTCAGCGCTCAACTCATTCTTTGGAGCATCGTCCTTCTGAATGATGCGGTCGATAACGTCGCCATCGACGCGGCTGAAGCGGCACTTCTCCAACTTCTGCTCCAACATGCTCACCATCGGTGTGTCAAGTTGACCGTCGAGCAACAATACGCTATAACCCTTAGCCTTAGCCGTTTCGATGTAGCTAAACTGCTCGTCCTTGTTGGTAGCGTAGAGGTAGATAAGGTTGCCGTCTTTGTCTGTCTGATTGTCCTTAATCAACTCCTTATACTCATCGTAAGTGAAGTACTTGCCTTCAACGTCTTTCAACAAGGCATAGTTCTTAGCCTTATCGTAGAAGTCCTCTTCAGAGAGCATGCCATAGTTGATGAACAATTTCAAGTCATCCCACTTCTGCTCAAAGTCCTTACGATCAGACTTAAAGATAGACTGCAAGCGGTCGCTTACCTTCTTCGTGATATATGACGAAATCTTCTTAACATTCGCATCGCTCTGTAAGTAGCTACGGCTAACGTTCAAAGGAATATCAGGAGAGTCAATCACACCGTGAAGCAAAGTCAAGAAGTCAGGCACGATGTTTTCTACTTGGTCAGTAACGAACACTTGGTTGCAGTACAACTGAATCTTGTTGCGGTGAACGTCTAAGTTGCTCTTAATGCGTGGAAAATAGAGTACACCTGTGAGGTTGAACGGATAGTCAACGTTGAGGTGAATCCAGAAGAGCGGTTCGTCAGACATCGGGTAGAGTTCGCGATAGAACTTCTTATAGTCTTCGTCTTTGAGGGTTGAAGGAGTCTTTGTCCAGAGTGGGGTAGTGTCGTTGACGACATTGTCTTCTTCGGTGTCCACCTGCTTGCCGTCTTTCCATTCCGTCTTTTTGCCAAATGCAATGGCTATGGGTAAGAAGCGGCAATACTTTGTCAGCAATTCTTGAATTTTATTCTTCTCCAAGAATTCCACACAGTCGTCAGACACGTGCAGCACGATGTCAGTACCACGATCGGCCTTTTCGCAGTCGTCAATCTCGAAGGCGGGAGAACCATCGCAGGTCCATTTTACGCCCTTCGCATCGTCGCGATAGCTACGAGTGATGATGTCAACGCGGTCAGCCACCATAAAGGCTGAGTAGAAGCCAAGACCGAAGTGACCGATGATAGCAGAAGCGTCGTCTTTGTACTTCTCAAGGAAATCGTTAGCGCCAGAGAAGGCAATTTGGTTGATGTATTTGTCAATCTCTTCAGCGGTCATACCGATACCACGATCGCTGATAGTAAGTGTCTTGGACTCCTTGTCAACCGATACGTGTACAGTCAAGTCGCCCAACTCGCCTTTGAAATCGCCCTTCATGGCTAGTGTCTTGAGCTTCTGAGTGGCATCAACAGCGTTGCTTACAATTTCGCGTAAGAAGATTTCGTGATCGCTATAAAGAAACTTTTTGATGACGGGGAAGATGTTCTCCGTCGTAATTCCAATATTACCCTTTTGCATGGTTGTTCTTTTATACTTTTTGTTATACTTTTTGTCGTAAGTGATGCAAATGTCGTGCCAAATGAAGTATAGGTTTTTGAAAAACTGCATTTTATCTGCCTAATTGGGGGGCGCCCTAATTGGGGGGGGCGGGTTTTTAACCCGCGGCAGCAGCAGGCTTGGACATCTACTTATAGTCACTAAGCGACTATAAGCAACCTGCTGCTGCCGCGGGTTAAAAACCCGCCCCCCAAT
>ERZ833515.2548-NODE-2548-length-10333-cov-224.630181_pt1 | contig 10333 bp, 6 predicted proteins | sample MGYA00519949_ERZ833515 | MGnify/ENA primary metagenome ERZ833515 (study PRJEB31850, sample SAMEA3708741) | human gut metagenome | biome: human gut; feature: human-associated habitat; material: faeces | place: China | collected 2014 ...
CAGCCAGTTTTCCCGCTTTTTATTTGGTCGTTTCAGGAAAAAAGCGTAATTTTGCAGTGAAACTAGATGTAGAATTAAATGAATGGCGTACGAAACAGGTAGAAGAAAGATACATCAGCTTGCTGACCGACAAAGTTTTCGACCGCCTCTTTGAGGAAGCCGAGATTGCCAAGTTCACTCCTCAGGAGATGAGGGAGTATGAAGCAAGCAAGATGGCATACCGGGATATCAAGAACTCCATTGATACGGCGAAGCAAGAAGGTCTTGCAGAGGGGATGGAAAAAGGGATGGAATTAGGGATGGAGAAAGGGATGAAAAAAGGGATGGAGAAAGGTTTGGAAAAAGGCATGAAAAAAGGTATGAACCAGAAAGCCCTGGATATTGCCAGGAATATGCTTGCTGATGGCGTTGACATCAATCTGATCATGAAGTATTCCGGTCTTACCCAGGAACAGATAGAAAAATTGAAATAAGATATTATTTTAGAAGTAACAGATAAACAGAAATCCCCCATCCTGCCTTCTCAAGCCGGATGGGGGATTTGCTTTAATATAGGATTGAATGAGTGTTAATGCCGGATAGGATTATCGGTCAATTTCAGCACGGATGAATTTACCGGTACTGCTGTAATACAGGTCGTAGCCTGGGATGTCGATTTCGTAACCACCTATCTCCTTCTCTATCTTATACGGCTGCTGTGAAGGATAGCGCTTGGCAATATCCGCAGCGATAACATCAGGAATGATGCCTGATGGCAAAGCAGAGAACTTGCAGTCCACGCTCTTCCACTCTCCCTTGTTGTTGAAATCTATTTTGGTTCCATCGTTCAATGTAGCCTCATATTCCCAATTTCCGTTGTCCTTCTCCTTCTCTACACGGGAGTAGGTAGCAGTAGGAAAATACTGCTTTACAAACTGCTGAGCCTGTACTGGCAACTCAGCATAACCGATCTCTTTCTCATCACTGCCGTGGCAAGCTACTGCTACCATAGCAAAAACAATCGACAGAAATGTCGCTAAAAACGTTCTTTTCATGTTGTTACAATTTAAATTTTGATGTTACTATTTTAATTATTTATCACTTATTATTATACACTATTGTATAACCCGTATATTGACATACACGGGATTGTTTTATATGCTACAAATATACTAAAATTATTTCAAACTACAAAACATTCACCCTGTATTTTAAAGTGTTTTAACGGTTTTTTCTTGCATTTCTTCCATAATAAATTTATTATAACAAACTAGAGCGGTGGTAGATTCAGAGGTTAGGTCAGTTTTTGACGGCGGATTGCAAATCCGCCGGAACGCCTAACGGAGGAAAGGACATATCCGGCACTAGGGAAAATTCGCCGGGACGCCTAACGGAGGACAGAGATATCCGGCGCTAGGGGTAGATGTATTAAAATATGCAAATAATTATATATTTCCGCCGAAAAACTTCTCTATTTCAAGAACTTTTCGCTATTTTTGCAGCAAAAAAGAGAATATGAAGATATTAAAGTTTAAATTGCTCAAAGATTTTGCAAGGAAGCATCCAGATTCCACAGACGCACTCATGCGCTGGGCAGAATATGTTGAAAAGACTGAATGGAAAAGCCATGCAGAATTGAAACAAGCATTTCCTTCGGCAGATTATGTCGGGAATGACAGATATGTCTTCAATATATCTGGCAATAAATTTAGACTTGTAACAATCGTTGTGTTCTTTCAAGGCTTTCTACATATAAGATTTGTCGGAACACATGCAGAATATGACAAGATTAAGGACATAAAAAATATATGATTATGATTATCAAAGACGAAAAGACCTATAATGAGATAGAAGAGCGGATGGAAGCTCTGCTTGCTAAGGGAACCCAATTGGGCGGCATGGATTTTCTCAGCGAAGTAGAAAAAGAAGAATTAAAGGTTCTCAGCGAAGCTGCTTACGATTGGGAATGTGAAGTGGATCCCCATCCATGGCGTGTTAAGCCTTCTCTCATTGCTGCTATCAAAGTAGCATTCCGCCAAAAAGGATACAAACAGAAGGAGGCAGCAAAAGCTATCGGTGTTTCAACTACTGCATTAAGTGACATTCTCCATGGTCGTCGCGCAATTAATTTTGATGTTGCAAGAAACATATACCACAACCTTGGTGTTCCAGCCAACGTTGTATTGGCATAAAAGAAATCCCCATCCTACTTTCTCAAGCGGGATGGGGGTTTTGCTTATGTAATAATTAAACCTAAAAAACAAAAGCAAGTATCAACTCATTAGGAGTTGATATTTATATTTATAGATATATGATATCTTTTGGATTTTCGAATCAAAAGCCCTGCCGGCTTTCACAAGCAGGCAGGGGATAATTATAAGTAAAAGATGTAAATAGATGTACCACTGTACAACCTACTTATTAAAACTATAAAATTAATCTTGCAGATTCTACACACATTAATCTGCTTCCTTGAATATGAAGGAGGCATATTCACATATACCCGCAATCAATAGACTCTAATTCTTGCGATTATTTACCACAGGCTATCTCTAGCCTACCTATTATATATCGAACTGTCTTTTTAGAAAACGCCCCGGCGGCGACATAACTTCCGCCGAGGCGCGGCATTTTCATGCGCATTCTATGAAATGAATTTCTTCCGTTCTTACCCCGAGGGCGGATCTGGTGCCCTCGGGATATGCATTTATTACGTGCTAAGCTATATTTCGTTTTCAGCGGAGGGTGCATAAGGCTGTCTTCCGCTAGGCGTCCCACCCCGTTAGGCGTCCCGACGGATATGTTATCCGTCGTAAAAAAGGTTCGACCTATTAAGCGGGGGATTTGCAATCCCCCTATCCCATCGATATGCCGGCTACTGCCTGGGTGCTGGGGATTGCAAATCCCCAGAGCATAAAGTGGTTAGGTCAGTTTTTGACGGCGGATAACATATCCGCCGGAACGCCTAACGGGGGACGGGCATATCCGGCGCTACGGATTTCGTTTTCGGCGGAGGGTGCATAGGGCTGTCTTCCGCTAGGCGTTCCACCCCGCTAGGCGTCCCGACGGATATGTTATCCGTCGTAAAAAAGGTTCGACCTATTAAGCCGGGGGATTTGCAATCCCCCTATTCCATCGATATGCTGGCTACTGTCTGGGTGCTGGGGATTGCAAATCCCCAGAGCATAAAGAGGTTAGGTCATTTTTTGACGGCGGATTGCAAATCCGCCGGGACGCCTAACGGAGGACGGGGATATCCGGCACTACGGATATGTTATCCGTCGTAAAAAAGGTTCGACCTATTAAGCGGGGGATTTGCAATCCCCCTATCCCATCGATATGCCGGCTACTGCCTGGGTGCTGGGGATTGCAAATCCCCAGAGCATAAAGTGGTTAGGTCAGTTTTTGACGGCGGATTGCAAATCCGCCGGAACGCCTAACGGGGGATAGGCATATCCGGCGCTATGGACATATCCGGCGCTACGGAACGCCTAACGGAGGATGGGCATATCCGGCACAGCGGAATTTGCAATCCCCCTATCCCATCGATATGCTGGCTACAGCCTGGAGGCTGGGGATAACATATCCCCAGAGCATAAAGTGGTTAGGTCAGTTTTTGACGGCGGATAACATATCCGCCGGGACGCCTAACGGAGGACGGGCATATCCGGTGCTACGGAAGCCATGTTATCAGAGCTGCACCATTACCAGCATGTCCCGTTTCTGATTCGCCCGAAGGTGACAGGAAGATTTGATTACCGGCTATCGTTTTAGCATTGGCAAGATTTGGATTCACATAACCACTGCCACCGCCGCCTGAACTAGTGGCATTAAAACCCGATCTATAGGGTGAATAGCCACCATACAGACCGCCGCCACCACCATCGCTACCTCGCGCTCTGCCTTCATAGTCTCCATAAGTATTGTCACCATCGTAACCATTCTGACCTGTACCAAAGGCATAACCACCTGTTTGAGTTGCTGCTTGATAGTAACCGCCACCCCAAAATTGAGGTTTGCCTCCTTCACGGCCTCCACCATACGGTCCGTCTGCAGAACCAAAGTCTCCACCCTGACCTCCTGCTACCATTAACAATTTATTATTATCGTATGCAGTTTTTAAATCTTTTAAAAGTCCGTCCTTCAGGCAAATGTGAGTAGCACCACTGCCACCACCACCTTTTTTTCTTCCTAATACAGAATTTCCTCCATCTCCGCCACCATTATAGCCGCCAACTCCTTTAGCGGACGTACTACCATCTGTTCCCTTACCACCTACACAGATATAGAGAATCTGATTTTTTTGTGCCTGATAATTTCCCTCGGATTTACCTCCATGTTTTGCTCCAGCTCCCCAGCATTCCAAGGTATATGTTCCATCAACAGGAACCGTAAAAGACTCTGTCGAACCCTTGAATGAGAAAAGACGAGCGAGATGATAGAATTCACGATTACAGTATGGTAGAAAATCCTTTTCTACTACTGACTGATTAACAGAAGGAGACATACTATAATCCTCCCCTGACAAATTTCCCCAACCATTTTGATTTCCACTTGTCGCTTGAGCAGACGCTTGATACGTCAATGAACGACCAAAAGGAATAATCTGGAGATATTTCTTACCAGCATCATCAGCTTGATATGGCTTATTCCCTACAAAAGCATTTGAAGCCATTATATCTACAGTACCCAAATCTTTGTAATCATCAGTAGCCGGTTGTTCACCTTCACCATAGTAATACTTATAGGTATCTTTAGTAAATTGGCGAGTCTCAACTAAAGTCTTGCTCTTTAAATTTATCACAGCAAGCCCCACCTGGTGCTCCATATTGAAAACAATAGAGCCGGCTTCTGGACCAACTGTTCCCGTTGCCACCTGGAAATCCTGGGCCAAGAGGGTTTCTTTATTTGATTGATCCGCTACTACATTATCATTTGACAGCGAAGAAATCTTGGTTTTGAAGAACTCTGTGGCAGTTGTTACGGTTCCTTCACCCTTTGTCATCGATGCACTATATGGATAATAGGCGAAATACTTGTTATCAGCCGAGAACGAGAAGTTCTTGTTATCTTTCGTCTTCCACGTAAATGTATTATTCTCTCCTTTCGTTTTTGTAAGCTGCACATTTTCAGCAACTATCTGATTGAATTTATTTACTACGTAAAGACCTACTACGTCGTTCTCTCCGAATGATATCTTTGGAAAGGAATGAGCTGTCCATGTATCAGGATATACTATCTTCGCATCATCCAACATATTGATAGAGTTGGAAGAAAGCTTATAGATGATGGATTTACCAGCCTCCCATACCTGACCCTTGAGTGGCACTTTCCATTCCTGAGTTGTTCCATTCATATCCAAATTGAAGCACAACTCAGCACCCTCAGGCAAAGTCTGAGGAATCATCATCAAGGTTTGATTGTCCGATGTAAGCGCCTGGTCTTTATCACCGACAACTATATTCGCATATGATAAATCAAAGGTGTATTCACCTGTTCCATTATCTATTGTCCAAGCAGCTGTTGGCACATTAGGCGTTGCGGATACTGAAAGATTACAGTTGCCCTTGTTAGGAATACCTTTCAGAGTTACGCTTGTCATCTTTCCCCCCTTACCTACAACATCTGCCAAATCCTTATCGATAGCGAAGGATACGGCAGTAAGAGCATGATGGAAATCCAATTGTACTGCATCAGCTGCATCCGAAAGCTGACGAGAACCGGTATTGGTTGCAACGATCAAGTCGGGCTGATTGATGATATCCTCTGCAGTAGTTGATGCAGTATAGGTGATTTGTGTCTGAACATGATCCTTATCAACCACATAACTCAACATGCTCTTATCTGCAGAGCTATGAGGAGCGTATGCATGAAAAGACACGGTGGAACCTATCGGCCACCTTGCATTACTGTTGTTTGTGAATCCCCAGAATTCACCATCTGTTTTCTCGGCTTTTGCATTATCCAATAGCAGAACATTATTTTCTTCTTCCTTATAAATAGCAGTTACGCCAAAGCTATTGTAATCGCTCAAATCCGTTTTTGTGCTCATGGTTCCACGCGTCTGCGCTACCCTTTCGTGCTCTACATCTTCCAGGGGTGCGCCGGAACGGGTGATGGGTTTTCCTTCCTTGCTCCAGATATGGATGCCATCCTGCACTACCGAATGGAGATAGAGGGGTTTTCCGAAAGGAGTTGACACAACGATGGGACCCTTCTCGGTGGCAGCAGCTATGGCTGCACGGGAAGAGGAAGCGGGAGAGAGAGGTTTCCAGCTGTTGTCGAGGGTTGCATGAAACGTGATTTTATCTTTTGATAGATTGGCTTGCTGCAGTGATTCGCTTTCTGAACATGACGTAAAGGATGCGAGTACACTGAGTGCCAACAAACTGCTTTTATAAGTTTTCTTCATCATAATGGTTTTCTTTTTATTCTTTTTCTTACGCCATTTTTTGGGTTAAAGGAATTGGAGAATTCCGAAGCTCAACATCACGTGAGAGGGAATCTCCAATTCCTTGAATTTGATATTTTATTGTGAATGTAATGGGGGATTACATCGGAATGTTTGTACCGTTCTCATCAGGTGTAGGCTTCCAATCTACGACCTTAACAGTGAACTTGATTTCCTTACCGAAGATCTTATCACCCTTGTTTGGATCCTTAGGCTTGTTTGGATCCTTACCACCAGGATTAACATCTGTACCAGGATCAACAGGATCTACCTGACCACAACCATTTGTCAGATTAAGAGTGTAAATGTACTTGTTACCTGCTACCCATGAAGCTGTTGTCTGATCAGCATCAACTGGGATAGCTACTGCTGCCCAACCAAACTTAGTACCATCTGTATCGCCAGATGGATAGATGCTTGTAGTACCTCGTTTTACATTAATCAAGAGAGAGATGTATGCCTTACCTGAGAAATCGTCAGCTTGGTTTGTAGCAACATCAGTTCCATTCCATACTGTAAGAGTCTGAGGGATAAGCATCGCACCACCCACTTTGCCATCTGCATTACACTTATCTGTCAAATCAACAGTAGCGTCTTTTGTAAGAGTAACAGCCTGGTCAAATTCCTTTTCATATACTACATTTTTTGTAGCAGGAGCAGTCCAAGAATGTCTCGCTGCATCAGTTTTTGCAGGATTGAAAGTATAATCTGCAGAACCGCCAACATAGGCAATACGGATACCCTTCACCTGATAAGTATAAGTATCAGAAGAATGCTTAGCCTTAATCTTAATCTGAGAAAGAATGTGATCAAAATTCAGCACTAATCCACTAGATTCATGAGAAGCCTTGTTACCTTTTTCCTTAGCAAAGACTACATCCAACTGTTCTCCAATTTGTGTTTTAGGTGAAAATGCGTTAATTGTAGCTCCATCATTTTTCAAGACAGGAGCAGCACCTGCCCACTCACCACCTGAATGAGAATAAGCAACAAAGTTAAGGCTACCATGATTTGGCCATGATGGATGTTCTGAAGAAGTAAACTCACCATTTTTTTCATTAAACACGTAGTTCTTGAAAAATTCAGCTCCGCTTTCATCGAAGGCACTGACGGTCATCTTAGTCATCTTATAACCATCTGCGTTGGTCATCTCAATACCACGGGTGTTGAAGCCTACGGCACTACGGAAAGTAATATTTGAGCTCTTCGCAACATCTGTGGTCTCCTCTGAAGAGCAAGAAGAGAGGGCGATGGCAGCAGCTGCCATCATGTAAAACGCTTTTTTCATAATTGATACTTTTTAAAAATTAATACTATGTTTTTTATATCTTATTAATGATAGATAATATCCTTATTGATGATAATCTATATTCTTATTGATAATAGACAATATCTATTCTACATTTTGATATCTATGTATATCTCATTCCATTTGCTTACGCTCGGCTGAAGACCACCATCGGTGCCTGGGGCTGGCTTCGGCAAGGGAAGCTGCTCCAACTCTATCTTGATGTGGGTATCGTCTTTCTGATTCTTATCATGCACCTGGTCGGTGACATCCTTCTCGTAATACCAGTTGGTGCCGTCGGTGAGCTGCGCATAGACCATCAGGATGTGCTTGTTGGGCTGTACCGGACAGTGACCGAAGAGGGTGAGACTGCCTTTTACCATCTTATTGGCGGCATCGGCTTCGGCTACGAACGGCATGGTTACCTTCTCTTCCGAGAGCTGGTCGAGACCGGCGAGCCATCCGCCCGCCATTCCCGATACGCTGGCACTCATCGCCTTCACTCCGTTGATGTTCTCCACGTTCTTGATTTCCACCGTACACTGCTTGACTCTCGGCTCCGGCTTCATCTTGATGACGGTCTTCTCTCCGGCTGGCTTCACAACGATGCGGTCGGCATGACTGCTCCAGAGCATCTCCGGCTGCTGCATCATTCTTTCCTTCTCGGTGCCTCGTCCCATCGGTGCGGCTCCTGCCATGGTGGCGAGGAGTCCCTGCAGGGCTCGGGTTTCGGCTGATGTTACCTGGAAGGTTTCGAAGTGCTCCTTGCCGAGGATGCGGTGGGTTTCCTTGTCGCTGTTTACGCAGATTGCCTTGTAGGTGCCTGCTGCCACTGAGATGTTTCCGCCGTTCTTGTCGGTGAACTCGTATCTGATGGGATCGCCTCCCTCCTCAGGATAGAGATAGAGGCTCATGGTGGCTGGATTGGCTTCGGGATCGGCGCTCCAGTCGAACATCACTTCCACGTTCTGACGGTGGGGATGGTCGTAGCAGAGGTCCTTGTGCTCGCAGGATGAGAGCAGTTCTGCCATCATCAGCAAGAAGGCTGCGCAGACGATTACGCGGAAGAATAGGATCATTGATTGTCTTAACTCTGTCATACCAGTTATTCTAGTCATTTCTTACCTCCTTTCTTGCTATTGGTGTTTCCGTTGCCGAGGAGCCATACCAGTGATACTTCGCCACGGGTAGGTCCTATCCAGGTGCGGTTGCGGGTTGCCTCATATACGTAGCATCCGTCTTTCGGCTCATAGGTCTTGTAGTGGGACTTGATGTATCCCACGCCCAGTCCGAAGTCGAGGTTCAGGCGTCTTCCTATCGGCAGTGAGTATCCATACTCCATTCCAGCTCCGTAGGTTTTCTTGCTCTGGTGACCGGTGCCACCGTTTTCGATATCATAGGTGAGGAACTGTCCGTAGAGGGAGATGTGATGTCCCTGCATCGTTTTTTCCTTGGCCTTTCTGCCGAAATATTTTCTGATTTCCATTTCTCCGCCGTAGATTCTCCAGTATTTGTGGCTGGCATCCTTGCTCCACCAGGCGAGCATTCCGCTGGCTCCGAGGGTCCATCCCCTGCCTATGCTGGTCTCGATGCCGAGGTTCGGCACGAGGAGGGCATCATAGAGCAGGTTGGTCTTCAGGGCGTAATAGGAGTCTCTGCCGGATGCATGGGCTGCATTTTCGGCTTCGGCTGCATTCCCGCCTGGATATACCTGTAGCTGGGAAGCTGTATCCTGGGCATCCTTCTGCAGGAGCGAATCCTGTTCGCTGCCCTGCTGATTCTGAATCAATGTGAGGGTATCTGTCGGACTGACAGATGGTACAATGTGTCGGATTTCGCAAACCACGAGTGCTCCGGAGCGGAGGCTGTCGAAGTGGTTGGCGAGCATGTATTTCCATGCCTTTCCGCCATCGAGGTTCTGGAGCTGTCGTTTTCTTCCATCTACAACCTTTCCGTTTCTTACGATCCATTCCGGGGTGTTCCGAATGATGTAGAGGGCTTTCCGGCTCCACGGCGCATTTTCTTTCTGTATCTTCAGGGCAAGTCCTTCCCAGTCTTCTCCTGCGGAGGAAACCGTGAAGACGCTGTCTGGCAGATTCAGCATCTCCTTGAGATAGTCGCGCAAGCGCTCTCCTCTCCTTCTCGCCAGTCGTTTGTTGAGTTTAGAGTTACCTTCCGGCGAAGCTGCTGAAAGGATCTTGATATGCTGCAGCACCGTGTTGGGGTTGTCCCCGATGCTTCTGATGCCCTGCTTGAGGGTTTCAAGCTTGGCGGCATTATCCATATAGGAGAGTTCTAATAATGAATAGCCTGAGCGATAATAGAGCGTAGTCCGCAAGCTATCGCTAACCGTTCCGGCGTATGCGTTTGCCACCAGGGTAGTGGGCAGTAGCATTACCATTACTATTTTTTTCATCATATATCATCATCGTTATGAGTTTATAATTCTAATCGTTCTTGTTTGAGTCTTACCTGTCTTCTTATCAAAAGATAGACTTGGGGTTTGATACAGTTGTACGTTAACTGTTGCGAAAGGCCACGTTTACTGCGATACAGTTGTACGTTAACTGTTGCGAAAGGCCACGTTTACTGCGATACAGTTGTACGTTAACTGT
>ERZ833515.2549-NODE-2549-length-10333-cov-2.624246_pt1 | contig 10333 bp, 7 predicted proteins | sample MGYA00519949_ERZ833515 | MGnify/ENA primary metagenome ERZ833515 (study PRJEB31850, sample SAMEA3708741) | human gut metagenome | biome: human gut; feature: human-associated habitat; material: faeces | place: China | collected 2014 ...
GGATCAAGGCCGCGTACACGACAGCGGCAGACAAAAACGTACACTTCCTGCAGACCGTCCGCGTGGACAAGGCCGTTGCGCCAGCCGCGCTTGCAGAGACCGATTCCGCGCTGTATGATACCCTGTCGCAGTGCCTTGACGTGACCGCGACCCGCGCTGTCACCTACACCGAGCAGATTCCGTTCGACACCGTGACGCAGGAGAACGAAAATCAGGACCAGACCTATCGCGAGACCGTCCAGCAGGGCTGTGCGGGTACAGCGCAGGTCACCGCCGAGATTGAAACAGTGGACGGTGAGGAGCGCACACGCACCATTCTTGCGCGCACCGTACTCCGGCAGGCCACCGACGAAATTGTCGAGGTCGGCACGCGCAATGTCGGCATCGGCACCGGAGAATTTGCCGTGCCGCTGAACAGCTACACGTTCACCTCGGCATTCAAGTACCGCTGGGGCCGCCTGCACGGCGGCGTGGACCTCGCCGTGGACGAAGGCACGCCGGTCTATGCCGCGGATAACGGCAAGGTCATAGTCGCGGAGGACTCCGGCTACGGCAGTTATATCATCCTCGACCACCAGAACGGCTTCAAGACGCTGTACGGGCATAACTCACAACTGCTTGTGTCGGTCGGCGATGTAGTCGGCAAGGGAGAGAAGATCGCGCTTTCCGGCAATACCGGCAACTCCACCGGCCCACATCTGCATTTTGAGGTGCAGGTCAATGATGAAAAAGTAGATCCGACGCAATACGTTAATCTGTCATAATTTTGCAATCATCTCAAATTTGTAACCATGTAAACCGTAGGGCGGGCTGCCCTCAGCCCGCCCTTTTTCACGAACTGCTCCGTGTTACAACGGCGGGATGAGGTCATACCCCAGAGCACCTTCTCTTGCCCTTTGGGCAATTCACCTTGTCCCGCCCTACAATAAGGCATTATCATATGCAGCAATCATTACTAATTTCTAACTACTAATTACTAATCACCAACCATCATGGCTACAGAATTTTTCGGGATCGTTTATTTCCCTACCAAATCGGCTTTCTTTGAGGGGGCTATTCCAGAATCAATGGAAGCAAAATACGGCATCAAAGGACCTTATTTTCTTATAAAAATACTTTGCAAAATCTATAAAGAAGGATATTACATCCCATGGGATGAAGAACAGTGTGAAATATTTGCCTACAAATTGGGTAGAGAATACAGCAAAGAAGAAGTGACAAGCATGGTAAGCCTGCTACTCGAAAAAGGATTTTTCGACAAGGAGAGCTATCAGAAACAGCAGATACTGACTTCGCTGGATATTCAACGTGTCTGGTTGGAGGCTACAAGCCGCAGAAAAAGAGATTTGACCAAACTCCCCTATCTGTTGGAAGAAATAAAATGCAGACAGAACACAAGTTCGAAGTCAGAATGTGCAGACATTCCTCCTACTCAAATGGAATTGAATCTGGAAAATGCAGACATTTCCCGACAAAGTAGAGTAGAGGAAAGTAAAGTAGAAGAAAATAGGAAGAAGAAGGACGAAGATCTTGTCTTATCTCCTCCGCCGGAATACGCACTCAATACAAAAACACACAATTACGGTGGCCTGCTATTGGCACTGGAGCAAATCAAGATAATCGATATCGGAGAAAAAAAAGCGATTTTACGAATGTCCAATTATGGAGAAATCGGTACGGCCGTATGGAAAATACTGGCACAAACTCCGTGGAATAAAATCGGAATGCCCGGGAAATATCTTATAAAATCACTTAGAAACAGTTGATAATCAACAGATATAAGAATATATATTTTTGTATACCAAGAGTGTATATTCTTATCATCCAAAAGTGTATATTTCTGTACAAAAAAAGTTTATACCTTTATAAAAAGCTTATAATCATCACTGAAAAAAGTCACAGGGAGATAGCACGATGAGCAGTCATTTTCTCATAAGGAAGCGTAAACCAGAAAGTAGAGCCTTTCCCAAACTCGGACTCCACTCCTATCTCGCCTTTAAGCTCCTTGATGATGTTCTGCGAAATGGCCAATCCCAATCCGGTACCTTGCTTGAAAGAATCCAACTTCACAAACCGGTTGAATACATCCTGCACATTTTCGGGTGGTATACCGGTACCGGTATCTGTCACGAAAAAACGGATATGTCCGTCTCGAGGTTCTTCATACCCGAACAGGACGCTTCCGTTGCGGGTAAATTTCATGGCATTGCTGATAAAGTTGTTCAAAACCTGTGTCACTCTGCGCCGGTCGGTATACAAAAAAAGATCGGGCAGAGATGTCACTGCACGTATAGTGACCTCCTTGTTCGTTTGCTGCATTCTGGCAGCTTGTTCTATTTCCAGCAACATACTATTGACATCTACGTTCACATAGACATACTCCAACGTACCTGCTTCCATCTTCGACAAATCCAGAATATCACTGATGAGTTGCAGCAATATGGCATTGTTGTGCTCGATAATACTCAGATATTCAATTCTTTCCTCTTCGGAAACATCCGTAGCCAATAAACTGGAAAATCCGATAATGGCGTTAAGCGGAGTACGTATCTCATGACTCATATTAGCCAGAAAAGCCGACTTTATGCGATTGGATTCTTCGGCCTCTTCCTTCGCCAAGCGCCAGTTCCGCTCCAATTTCTTCATGTCGGTAATGTCCCAGGCCGTATAGATGATCCATTTGCGCCCGTTGGAAAAAGAGAGCAGATTATTATTCTGAAAAGTAAACCGTTCTTCGTTCTTATTAGTAAAGAAATGCCGGACACCGGACTGTGCGATACCGGTTCGTACCAATTCTTCGTCCTCTTCCCTTATCATCCCGGCAGCTTCGGGCATGGTATCGAAATCAGTCTTCCCGATAGCACTTCCGGCCGGATATTCAAAAAGCTCTTCAGCCTTCTTGTTCCAGAAAGTATAACGCCAATTATTATCCACGTCTTTCACCTTGGCGGCAATCGGAAGGTTATCAAGAATCCCTTCCAACAGGCGCAAATGTTCTTCCTGATCCTTTTCTTTCAACGCCTTTATACGCATCTGCATAAAGAAAAACAAGGTAAGCACAATAATCACTCCTGCTATACTTACCATATAAACAATATCTTTTTCTATGAAACCGACCGGAGCGGCATCATAAAAAAGACATAAGAACAGATTCTGATTAGGCATATTTAAGGTAATATTTTAATATAAAACAGCAAAGAATCACTCGTTTAGTTTTCGCAAAGTTAGAAAAAAATAAATGATTCAGCAGTTTCCGCCTCCTTTATTATACTGTCTATCAGCGAAATATTTACAAAATTCCTCATATTTGTACTGTTTTAAAAAAACACATAGCGGAATTGCAAATTTGAGCAAAGTGTAGCGAATTAGCTGAAACAGCGTTCGTTACGTTTTGCTTTTCTATTGGGCAGAGCCAACGGAATGCCACCTCGAAACCAAACGGTGCAGAAATTCAGATACCACCTCATTACCCCCGTAACGGGTGCGGATTTCTTGCTAAATAATTCTTTTACTGTGTTTTGCAGCAATTTGCATAGTTGTCGGTAACTCACTATAAACTACTGAAACTGTAATTCCCTCATTACATTAAAGTACAATAAAAAGTGCCGCTCATAAACGGCTGATGTGCGGTATTTTTGCTAATTTTACATCGAATAATATGAAAAATGAAAAGCAAGAGAGGTATAAACACTATATAAAAACAAAGTAATTAATCTTACAGAATTAAATAATTGAGAATAATATATTTACATAAGATGATTGAAGAGAAGAACTATTACGGAAACCTTTGTACAGAGATGTACGAAATCTTGCATGTAGAAGCACCGCAAGACGAATTGAATTTTTATCTTTCTTATGCTGAAAAAGGAAAAAAGATTTTAGAACCTTTATGCGGCAGTGGACGTTTTCTTGTCCCATTCGTGGAAAGAGGGCTTGATATAAGTGGCATAGACTTATCCAATGAAATGTTACAAAAGTTAAAACAGAAATTGCCTGAGGCAAAAGTCGTTCAGGCTGATATTATGAAATATTCTCCAAGAGAAAAGTTTGATTATATATTTATCAGTTCGGGCTCTGTGTCATTATTTACCGATATTGATTTGTGTAAACAAATCTTGTGCAGAATAAAAGAATGGTTGTCTCCAATGGGTAAGTTTGTATTTGCTGTTGATACAATCGCCAATAGATGTACGGATGACAATGATTATGCGATTGCGGTTTCTGTAAAGACAAAGGAGAATTTTGAACTGGTACTAAAGTCGAAGAACCATTACGATGAGCAAAGTCAGACCCAGCTCTCTCCCGGAATTTATGAAATGTACAGTGATACGGAATTGATTCAAAGCGAATTTATGGATTTCCAGACGCACCTTTATAAGTATGGTGAAATGGAAGAATATTTGAAAGAAGTCGGGTTTACTCAAGTCAAAACTTATTCTTCTTTTGACAAGGAAATAGCCATTAACGATCGATGTGAAATGTTTTTATTTGAATGTGGGTTGTAACAACCATAATAACAAAGTCTAAAATGATTATTCTGATTGCGGGAGATACCCATACGGGGAAGACCTTGCTGGCGCAAAGGTTATTGGAATACTATAAATACCCCTATCTGTCAATAGACCATTTGAAAATGGGGCTTATCAGAAGCGGGCAGTGTGGTCTTTCCGCTGACAGCAGCGATGCAGAACTGACGGAATATCTGTGGCCGATTGTTCGGGAAATGATAAAGACCTGTATTGAAAATTCTCAGAACCAGATTGTGGAAGGCTGCTATATTCCGTTTGGTTGGGAAAAAGATTTCTCCCTTGAAGATTTGCGACAAATCAAGTATATCTGTTTAATATTTAGTAGAAAATATATAGAAACTCACTTGGATGATATTCTTCGATTCGAAAAAGTCATAGAGAAACGATTGTCTTCTGATGTAATCTTAGACGAGATAATAAAAATAAACGAGTATAACTTGGAACAATGTGTGTTACGACACTATAACCATATTCTGATTGATGATACTTATCAAATTGACATTGACTGCATATAGTTTTTTGATTGGGACATTGTAGTTTTGAATATTTGTTCTAACTTTGCATTTAGAAAATTTATTTGACAGCATAGCAACGCAAAACGCTGAAATTTGCACGGTTGCTAAATCGTTACCTATATATCTCAATAATCCGTTAAAAGTTTATTACTCAATTGGTTAAATCAAACCGATAAAAATCTAAAATAATTAAAAAGCATGTTTTTCCTTTTTTTTCGTTAGAGATACAGATTTAATATAAGCTTTGTATTACTTTTGCATGCGATTGTGGTAATCACTCTGAATAATTGTTCATTATGAAAAGAATAAAAACAATATTAATTCTATTTCTCGTATGCCTGACAGCGAAAGGAGAAGACGTTTTCCGTAACGATAACGATTCTATCCGTCTCAGCCTGCTGACTTGTGCCCCCGGAGAAGAGATATATTCTTATTTCGGACATACTGCCATCCGTTATGAAGATCCCGGCAAAGGAATCGATGTTGTTTTCAACTACGGATTGTTCAATTTCGGAGCGCCCAACTTTATCTTCCGTTTTGCCCTCGGACAAACCGACTATATATTGGGAGCCACTCCATACAACCGGTTTGCAGCCGAATATATATTCGAAGAACGCAGTGTATGGCAACAAACATTGAACCTGACTCCGGATGAAAACCGGAAGTTAGCTTCACTACTCATAGAAAACAGCAAACCGGAAAACCGGACATACCGGTATAACTTCTTTTACGATAACTGTTCGACCCGTCCGAGAGATAAGATAGAAGAGTGCATCGAAGGAAAAATTATTTATGACTACCCGGCAAAAGACGGCACGAAGTCATTTCGGGAAATTGTGCATCAATACACCCAAGGACATCCGTGGTCGCAATTCGGCATCGACCTTTGTATCGGCAGTGAGGCAGACCGCCCCATCACCAGCCGCCAGATGATGTTTATTCCCTTTTATCTGGAAGACGCAATAGCATCGGCCAGAATTGTAAACAACGGTAATGAACGCCCTCTGGTACTGGAAAGCACATCACTTATCAGTTGTGAAGACGACGGCTCGTCACCCGGAACGATAGGATTTTGGGACCTCCTGACTCCCATACGTGCAGCATTGCTTCTGCTCATACTCACAGCAGCAGCTACCATCTACGGTATCCGGAGGAACAAAAGTCTTTGGGGAATAGACATTATATGGTTCGGCACTGCCGGCATTGCCGGTTGCATACTTGCCTTCCTCGCCCTGTTTTCCGAACATCCTACTGTCAGTTCTAATTATCTCCTTTTCGTTTTTCATCCGGGACAGCTTGTTTTCCTCCCGATCATGATAAATGCCGCCAGAAAAGGCCGAAAATGTTGGTATCATGTGTTGAACTTTACAGTTTTAACACTTTTTATACTGCTTTTTCCGCTAATACCGCAAAGAATTGATTTAGCTGTCGTACCTTTGGCACTTAGTTTGTTGATACGTTCTGCAAGCAATCTTATTTTGACTTATAAAAAAAAGAAATGAAAGGATTACTGACTTCCATAATAACCGTACTTACCATTACCGGACTACAGGCCCAGCCGATGTCATCTACTCCCAAACTGGTGGTAGGACTGACAATCGACCAGCTTCGTACGGACTATCTGGAAGCGTTCTCCTCCTTATACGGTGAAAAAGGATTCAAACGGCTCTGGAAAGAGGGAAAAGTATTCCGCAACGCCGAATATAAATTCAACAGAGTAGACCGGGCATCGGCCGTGGCCGCTATCTACAGTGGAACCACTCCGTCGATAAACGGCATCATCGCCAATCAATGGCTGGATATTTCTACCCTGCGATCGATGAGTTGTGTAGACGACCCCGCTTTTATGGGGAACTACACGGACGAGAACAGTTCACCGGCCCTGTTACTGACTTCCACCATCGCCGACGAGCTAAAAATCGCTACACGCAATAAAGGACTGGTATATGCCATTGCCCCTTTCCGCGATGCTGCCATCTTTGCAGCAGGACATACCGGGAACGGTGCTTTCTGGCTGAACGAAAATACCGGAAAATGGTGTAGCACTACTTATTATACGGAATTCCCCTGGTGGGTAAGCCAATATAACGACCGGCAGGCAATCGATTTCCGCATCGGAGAGATCACCTGGACACCGGTTCATCCGATGGAGAAATATGTATATCTCCCTGAATGGAGAGATATGCCGTTTAAATATAAATTCGACAATGAACGGCAAAATAAGTTCCGCAGATTCATTGCCAGCCCTTTCGTCAATGATGAAGTCAATCTTCTGACCGAAGAGTTGCTGGATAAAAGCACTATCGGGAAAGACGAAGTGCCGGATATGCTCTCATTGATGTATTATGCCGGCAATTATGCCCACAAGACATCACAGGAATGCGCGATGGAGCTGCAGGACACGTATGTAAGGCTCGACCAGAGCATTGCTCACCTGCTGGAAGTGCTCGACAAGAAGATAGGGCTTCAAAACATACTTTTCTGTATCACCTCTACCGGATATGTAGACACGGAAGCTGCCGACCACGGGCTTTACCGCATTCCGGGCGGTGAATTCCACCTGAACCGTTGCGCCGCTTTATTGAATATGTTTCTGATGGCTACTTATGGTGAAGGCCAATTTGTAGAAGCTTATCAGGACCAGCAAATATACCTCAACCATAAACTGATTGAAAAGAAACAACTCGACCTGGCCGAAATACAGGATAAGGCGGCTGATTTTCTGATACAGTTCAGTGGCGTGAATGAGGTTTATTCCGCACACCGTCTGCTGTTAGGCGCATGGACACCGGAAATCCATATGATCCGCAACGGTTTCCACCGCAAGCGTTCCGGAGATTTATTAATCGATGTGCTTCCGGGATGGACGGTTGTCAACGAACACAATCCGTCGGAAAATAAAATTATCCGTCATGCACATATACCGGCACCGCTTATCTTCTTTGGAAATTCAGTAAAACCGGAGGTAATACAAACACCTGTTACCGTAGACCATATTGCACCCACTCTGGCCAATGCCATGAGAATAAGGGCTCCCAATGCCTGCACTGCAACTCCGCTTACCATACGGTAAAAACACTTTTTTCAATCTAAGTAAATAATAAATAAATAGAATACACAAATGGGATTTAATGAATTTTTAAGCTCGATTTTCGGAAACAAATCCACGCGAGACATGAAAGAAATTCAACCTTGGGTAAACAAGATCAAAGCTGCTTACCCAGAGGTTGCTAAATTGGATAATGACGGTCTCCGTGCGAAAACACAGGAACTTAAGCAATACATCCACGACTCTGCAAACAAGGAACGCGCTAAAGTGGAAGAACTGAAAGCCAGTATCGAAACCGTAGAGTTGGAAGACCGTGAAGAGATTTTCACTCAAATAGACAAACTGGAAAAAGAAATTCTTGAAATATACGAAAAAGCGCTCGACGAAGTATTGCCGGTGGCTTTTTCTATCGTGAAAGATACCGCAAGACGTTTTACGGAAAACGAAGAAGTGGTGGTTACGGCTACCGACTTCGACCGTACACTGGCTGCAACAAAAGACTTCGTACGCATCGAAGGCGACAAGGCTATCTATCAGAATCACTGGAATGCCGGCGGTAACGACACGATATGGAACATGATTCACTATGATGTACAGCTTTTCGGTGGCGTAGTGCTTCATAAAGGTAAAATTGCCGAAATGGCGACAGGTGAAGGAAAAACCTTAGTGGCTACCCTGCCTGTGTTCCTGAACGCACTGACCGGAAACGGTGTGCACGTTGTAACCGTGAACGACTATCTGGCAAAACGTGACTCGGAATGGATGGGACCGCTTTACATGTTCCACGGACTGAGCGTCGACTGTATCGACAGACACCAGCCTAACTCGGATGCACGCCGTCAGGCTTATCTGGCAGACATCACTTTCGGTACAAACAACGAATTCGGTTTCGACTATCTGCGTGACAACATGGCCATCAGCCCGAAAGACCTCGTACAGCGTCAGCACAATTATGCGATCGTCGATGAGGTCGACTCGGTATTGATCGATGATGCCCGTACACCGTTGATTATTTCCGGTCCTGTACCTAAAGGCGAAGACCAGCTTTTCGAAACTCTCTGCCCGATGGTGGAACGTCTTGTGGAAGCACAGAAAGTATTGGCAACCAAGTATCTGACAGAAGCAAAGAGACTGATTGCTTCTGATGACAAGAAAGAGGTGGAAGAAGGATTCCTGGCTCTTTTCCGCAGTCACAAGGCACTCCCGAAAAACAAGGCATTGATTAAATACCTCAGTGAACAAGGTATCAAGGCAGGGATGCTGAAAACAGAAGAAATATACATGGAACAAAACAACAAGCGTATGCATGAGGCTACGGACCCGTTGTATTTTGTTATCGATGAAAAACTGAACAGCGTAGACCTGACAGACAAGGGGGTAGACTTGATTACAGGCAACTCGGACGACCCGACATTATTCGTCTTGCCTGATATCGCAGCACAGCTCTCCGAACTGGAAAATGAAAAAGATCTGAGCGATGAACAGAAGTTGGAAAAGAAAGATGCCCTGCTTACCAATTATGCCATCAAATCCGAACGTGTACATACCATCAACCAATTGCTGAAAGCATACACCATGTTCGAAAAAGACGATGAATATGTCGTTATAGACGGACAAGTGAAAATCGTTGATGAACAAACCGGCCGTATCATGGAAGGCCGCCGCTACTCGGACGGACTGCACCAGGCTATTGAAGCCAAAGAACGTGTGAAAGTGGAAGCTGCCACACAGACTTTTGCAACGATTACCCTGCAGAATTACTTCCGTATGTATCATAAGCTGTCCGGTATGACCGGTACTGCCGAAACGGAAGCAGGCGAACTTTGGGACATCTACAAATTGGATGTAGTCGTTATCCCGACTAACCGCCCGATCGCAAGGAAGGATATGAACGACCGCGTTTACAAAACCAAACGCGAAAAGTATAAAGCCGTTATCGAAGAAATCGAAAAACTAGTGCAGGCAGGACGTCCGGTACTGGTAGGTACGACTTCGGTAGAAATCTCCGAAATGCTGAGCAAAATGCTTACCATGCGTAAGATCGAACACAGCGTACTGAATGCGAAGTTGCACCAGAAAGAAGCTGAAATTGTTGCAAAAGCCGGTTTCAGCTGTGCAGTGACCATCGCTACCAACATGGCAGGTCGTGGTACCGACATCAAGCTGAGCCCGGAAGTAAAAGCCGCAGGCGGTTTGGCCATCATCGGTACGGAACGTCACGAATCCCGTCGTGTAGACCG
>ERZ833515.2550-NODE-2550-length-10333-cov-2.368651_pt1 | contig 10333 bp, 6 predicted proteins | sample MGYA00519949_ERZ833515 | MGnify/ENA primary metagenome ERZ833515 (study PRJEB31850, sample SAMEA3708741) | human gut metagenome | biome: human gut; feature: human-associated habitat; material: faeces | place: China | collected 2014 ...
CAATTCAAACATCGGCTTCGCGCGGTTATGTTTTGTTTAGCGGTGCCAACAAGGGGCACTCACAAAAGTCCTTAAATTGTCTGCGGCTTGCGGACACGCCTCCGGAGTGTTCAAAACTTGGAAAGACACGGATCATCACATCTGGCAAAAGCGGCGGAGTTAGAAATTCCGTATTTTGTGATCAGAATCCTCCCGCCTGTTTTCGCTGGGACACCGGAGTTACGCTCTTTAACGAGGATCACCGGTACAGCCAATCTTCGCTGTCTCCTGCCGCAATATCTGTCATTGCCGCAGCTTTTCTTCTATTCCGTCGCACTCTCCGTGACGGTCTCGGTCTCCGTATCCTGCACTGTTGTGGTGAACAGGTTGTCAAATGTTACCTTCGCCCACACGGAATCCTTCACGGTCCAGTCGTGCTCATCTTCCCAGCCTTTGAGCGTCTCGTCGTACAGATCGCTCTGGCGCTGGCTGATAATGTTCTGTCTGGTCGTCTCGGTTGCATCCGCATCCGTCTTCTCATCCAGACGAACTACATAGTAATCGGTATCTGTGTCGATGACATCCGACACCTCCCCTTCGTCCAGTCCCTGCAGTGCCGTAAGAACCGCCTCATCGAGTGTGCTGTCGTCGGCAGTAAACGTTCCGCTGCTCACCGTATAGTCATACTGCTCTGCCGCATCCTCCAGCGTGCCCGCCTTGGCGTCCATGTCAAACATACCGACCGTCTTGCCGAGCAGTGTGAGCTCGGTGTCGGTGTACTCCACGGTATTGCCATCCTCATCCGTATGGGACTGCTTGGACACCTTGACATAGCTGTAGGAGCTTGTGTTGGCTTCCTCATCCGTCACATTGGTATCGGCATCCGCAATGATCGCCGTGTGCATCCGGTTCTGGATCGTCGCCAGTGTCAGATAACGCTCCACAGTCTCTTCATCTGCACCAAGTGCATCCAATGCATCCTTGCTGTTGTCTGCAATAAACGCAGCCGCGGTGTCTGCGATCTCCGCCTTGTCATCCTCCGTCAGCTCCACATCGTACTCTGCCATGTGCGCTTCCAGTGTATACATATCGAACAGTGACTGCATCACGCTGTCCTTGATATTGTCCTGCATCGTGGTGCCGTTGTTGTACAGATCGGATGACCATACGTCTTCGCCAAAATATGCCACATAAAAATCATCATATGTTGCCTGCAGAAATCTCGCTGCAAAATTTGCTACTCCAAGCGGCACTTCCGTCTCATCAAAAGTTGCCACTGTCTCATTTTTATTCATTCCACATCCTGTTAACATGGATGCTGCCATAACACCGCTAAGAAGCAGTGCGCTCCATCTCTTTGCTCTCATAGGTTCCTCCTGGTATATGCCATGACAGCTTGCCATGGCAGTCTTGCTCTATTATAGTGCAATTTTCTCCGGGTCGCAATATTTTTCATACTTTTTTCAAGCTTTTCCGACGCCGGAGAGCCGGTCTCCCGGATTCCAAAAAGCCGGCTCTCTATCGCCTTTTTCAGCCTTCCCTTGGTGCTTCCCGCTCCGCCAGAAATTTCCCGGCATCGGCAAGGAACTGCTCCACCACCGATTTGATGTCCACATTCTTGTCCCTCGAATTCTTTTTCAGGTGATATGTGAAATACGGGTTTTTCGGATCAGCGGTAAACGTCACCTTCTGACCGTATGCAGCCACCAGTTCCGGAATCTTCGCCACATCAATCCGTGCTTTCTCATAGAGAGTAAAACGGACACTCTCACCCTTCTGCGCCACTTCCGTAAAATAAAGCCGGTGCGCCATTGATTTGATTTTTGCAATGTAAAGCAGATTTTCCACGGACTTCGGCGGATCTCCGAAACGGTCGATCAGTTCCTCCGTCATCTCCTCCGTCTCCTCCTGCGTCTCAATATCTGCGATGCGTTTGTAGATGTCCAGTTTCTGCAGTTCGTTCGGAATATAACCCATCGGGATATAAGCGTCGATCACAATATCAATCGACGTGTCAAAGCTTTCCTCCACCGCGATGCCCTTCGCTTCCTTGACCGCTTCGTTTAGCATCTTGCAGTACAGATCATAGCCGACCGCTTCCATATGGCCGTGCTGCCGCTCGCCGAGCAGGCTGCCCGCTCCGCGGATCTCAAGATCGCGCATGGCAATCTTAAAGCCGCTTCCAAGCTCCGTGTACTCTTTGATTGCGGCAAGCCGCTTCTCTGCGACCTCCTTCAACATCTTATCCCGCTTATACATCAAAAAGGCATACGCCGTGCGGTTCGATCTGCCCACACGCCCGCGGAGCTGATACAGCTGGGAAAGGCCCATATTGTCCGCATCGTGGATAATCATCGTATTCACGTTTGAAATATCCAGTCCCGTCTCAATGATCGTCGTGGATACAAGCACATCGATCTCGCCGTTGATAAACCGGTACATGATATTTTCCAGTTCGGTTTCCTTCATCTGTCCGTGCGCATATGCCACGTTCGCCTCCGGCACAAGCTCCGCAATCTTCGTCGCAACATCGGCGATCTCGCGCACTCTGTTGTATACAAAATACGCCTGCCCGCCGCGCGCCAGTTCCCTGGAGATTGCCTCCCTCACCAGTTCCTCATTGTACTCCATCACATATGTCTGGATGGGCACACGGTCCATCGGCGGTTCTTCCAGCACGCTCATATCCCGGATACCGATGAGGCTCATGTGCAGCGTCCGCGGAATCGGCGTCGCGGTCAGTGTGAGAACATCGATGTTGGTCTTCAGCTGCTTGATTTTCTCCTTGTGCGCCACGCCGAAACGCTGCTCCTCGTCGATGATTAAAAGTCCCAGATCCTTGTAGACCACATCTTTGGACAGCAGCCGGTGCGTGCCGATGATGATGTCCACCTGCCCCTTTTTCAGCTTTTCGATCGTCTTTTTCTGCTCCGCGCTGCTTCTGAACCGGCAGAGCAGATCAATGTTGACTGGAAAATCTTTCATGCGCTGCACAAAGTTGTTGTAATGCTGCTGGGCGAGGATCGTCGTCGGCACCAGAAATGCCACCTGTTTGCCGTCCTGCACCGCCTTAAACGCCGCACGGATCGCAATTTCCGTCTTTCCGTATCCGACGTCGCCGCAGATCAGACGATCCATAATCTTCGTGCTCTCCATGTCGGCCTTGGTCGCCGCAATGGCAAGATCCTGGTCTTCCGTCTCCTCAAACGGGAACATCTCCTCGAACTCCTTCTGCCACACGGTGTCCGTTCCAAACGCAAATCCCTGTTCATTCTGGCGCACCGCGTATAGCTTCACGAGGTCTTCGGCGATCTCCTTGACCGCTCCCCTGACCCTCGACTTGGTCTTGTTCCACTCCTGTCCGCCAAGCTTGTTTAACTTCGGCTTTTTCGCCCCCGCACCCGCATATTTCTGGATCTGCTCCAGCTGCGTCGCCAGAATGTAGAGATTGCCCCCTCCGGCATACTCGATCTTGATGTAATCCTTCTCGGTCTTATCCACCTCGATCTTCTCAATGCCGCGGTAGATGCCCAGTCCATGGCTCTCATGCACCACGTAGTCACCGATGTTCAGATCCGTAAAGCTTGCAATCTTCTCTCCCTCATAGATGCGCTTGCGCTTCTTTTTCTTCTTCTCGCCGCCGAAAATATCGCTCTCGGAGATCACAACAAACTTCAGCATCGGATACTCATATCCTTTTTTTATCTTGCCGTAACCCGTCATGATCTCGCCGGGCTTTACCTCGTGATCGTAGTCTTCCGAATAAAAAGCGTTCAGCCCCTCCGCCATCAGATCATCCGCCAGACGCTTCGCACGCGTTCTCGATCCAGACAACAGGATCACCTGATATCCGTTCTTTTTGTAGCGCTCCAGATCCTTTACCAGAAGTTCAAAGCTGTTGTTGTACGGATTGACCGTCTTAGACTGGATATTCAGATGTGTCCCGATCTCCAGATGCGGATTCTTAAGGTCGAGTGCCACCAGCGAGATGCATCTGCGCCCCGCAAGTTTTCCAAGAATCTCCTTGCAGGTAAAAAGTTCCCGCATCTGTCCCGGCAGTAGATACCCTTTTTCCAGGCGCTGCTTCATGCTCTCCGAAAATTCGGTCTCCGTCGCCATTCCTCTCTCAATGCTCCGCGGTGTCTCATCCAGAAACACCAGCGTATCCTGTTTTCCAAAATAATCGAGCAAAGAGACTCGTTCCTCGCAAAAATAGGACAGGTAGGCGTCCAGCCCGGCAGAGAGCCCCAGCTCCCCGGCTTCCTCCGCCACCTGGTCCGCCGCAGACTTGACGCGGTACGCCTCCTCGGTCTTCATCTCCCCGCGGAGCTTTTCCGAAACCTGCTTTGCTTCCGTTAGAATGCGCGCAATACCGGCGTCACGCTCCTCTTTGGTCAGCACCAGTTCGCATGCCGGATAGATGTGGACCTCATCCAGATTCTCGATCGACCGCTGGCTTTCCGCATCGAATGAGCGGATTGAATCGACCTCATCATCCCACAGTTCAATCCGGAACGGATTCTCCTCCGTCAGCGGGAAAATGTCAATGATTCCGCCGCGCACGGAGAATTCACCGCTTGTCTGCACCTGATAATTCTTCTCGTAGCCCAGTTCCGCCAGGTGCCTTGTAAACTGCTCCAGATCAATCACATCCCCGACCGCCACTTTCCGCACCGCACTGATAAACTGATCCGGCGACGGCATCGGATTCATCAGTCCGTCAAACGTCGTTACAATCGTGCACGAGCGCTCTTCCGCCATCATCTTGAGGGCATTGATACGCTCCGCTGTCAGCACATTTCCCCGGATATCCGACTGGTAGAACAGAATATCCTTTGCCGGATAATAGGCAACGTTCGGATCAAAAAAGCGGTATTCCTCCGCCAGTTCCTTCGCTTTTTGTTCCTGAAACGTAACAATGATTCTGTTTCCAGAACCATTGCCAATGCTGTACATCATATGTGGTTTAGCTGCATCGATACAGCCGGAAATCTGAATGACGCCGGATAGCTTCGGCAGTGCCGCTTCCAGGTCTTCAAATTCTTTCAGCCCCTGCATGGGCTGTGTGAATGTCTTCATGACTGACTCTCCCGCTTTTTCCCATTAAAATCATTCATTGCCTGATCAATCTCATCCTCCAGGATCATCTCCGCAGCCTTCACGGATTCCTTCACCGCTTCCTCAAATGCCGCGCGGTCTTCCTCACTCATGCGTCCGAGCACATGATCCGCCAGATCCCATCCCGCCGGCTTTTCGCCGACGCCCACCTTAATCCGCTTAAAGTTCTCCGTCCCGGTCATTGCAATAATATTCTTGATTCCATTATGCCCGCCGGCGCTCCCTTTTTTGCGGATACGGATGTTCCCCGGCGCCAGGCTGATGTCGTCAAAAATGACGAGAAGCTCCTCCTCGGGATCGATCTTATAAAAATCCACCAGTTCGCGTACACTCTCACCGCTAAGATTCATATATGTCTGCGGCATCGCCAACAGCACTTTATTCCCTGCGATCATTCCCTTACCGCATACCGCCTTGTGTTTCTTGATGTCCATCGAAATGCTGTAGGCATCGCTGATCGCCGTAATCGCCGAAAATCCAATATTGTGTCGTGTTCCGGCATATTTACGCTCCGGATTTCCTAATCCTACTATAATATACATTGTTAACCTCGTTTCTATGCTGTCTGTTATTACAATCGCACAATCTCCTAAGCCGGGTTCAGCGATACTGCCTTTTTCTCGCTGCCCCCGGCTCTTATATTGCTATTTGTTTGTTGTGTCGGCTATTGCTAGTACGTCTTATTATCACGGTACTCCCCAATATGTACCGCCTCTCCACTGTACTGCTTTAACATATCCATTCCCATTACATGACGATTATCCATCGTGCGCATAATGTCTTTGATCTGCAATTGTGCAGCGACATGCGGCGTACTCAGATTATAAACCTGATTATCCCTGAATGAAAGTACATATGGCTGCAGCACATTGTACATGCCAGGAATAATGACTAATCCCTTATCACCGTTAGTCAGCTCGACACATACACCCGGTTCCAAAATATTAATACTGTGAATCAGCGCCTGTACCGCAACACGATCGTATCCATTTCCGGCATCTAATAGAAAGCGAATCGCCTGCACATCTGATGTTGGCTCTTCTTGTATGTTCATTGCCGTCAACTGGTCATAAATATACGCTGTACGCAATATTTCAACCTCCGGGATCTTCTTCTTTTCCATTTCATCATCTTTGCCGCCGACATGAAAGATTCTTCGCAATGCTACTGACAATATCATCTTGACACCGGCATCAAGCGAATAATCTCTGCTAAACATCTGATAAGCCGCCACATAATACGTATTGATCTTTTTGAGATCTTCTTCTGTCAATTCCAACTGCGATTTGCGTCGCAATCCGATCGGGATCAATAAGGTACCTATATCATGCAGTACTGCTGCTGTCACCAGATCTGTCTGGTTTTTCTCGGACAAATTCATCCGCTTTGCCCTCATCGCACAGAGCAGCGCTGTGTTCAGTGAATGTTTATACACATAATCTTCCACGCTGCGAAGATTTTGTATGAAATTTATCTTGTGGTCCAAAGAACCATACTTCTGAACAAGCTGCGTCACAAACGTATTCAACTTCGCAGACGGTTTCTGTTTGCTGACTGCATCCAAGATCTCTTTGATTGCAAATACTGCCATCGTCTGATAGCGTTCAAACTCAATATCTTCTGCTGACATAGGTGGTACCGGCTCCGCCGGCTCTAATACATAAATACCGATCAGTCCAAAGTTCTGAATACTAATGATTCCCTGCTCTGTCAGTCTGGAATCTCTTTCGTACAACATAACTCCATTTTTGTTGTATATTGGTTTTGCCAAACGCATCCCTTTTTTTAATTCATCTGCTTTTACAAAAATCATGACAGCCCTCCTATCTACGCATTAGATCTGCGCTTTATTTATTTTTTTCTGCTAGATTGTTCGTTACTCGGTTATACAGCTCCCAAGCTGCGTTATAACCCATCTTTTTCTGTCTGTGGTTAACTGCTGCCGACTCACAGATGATCGCAATATTACGACCGGGGCGGATCGGAATAGAGTGGCACACAACCTTGTTGCCAAGAAATTCCGTATACTGCTCCTCCAGGCCAAGACGATCATAATCCTGTTCTTTATTAAATTCCTCAAGCTTAATGACCAGATCAATATTCTGATCATCCTTAACGCTCTCTACACCAAACAGTGATTTTGCGTCAATAATACCGATACCACGCAATTCGATAAAATGTCTCGTAATGTCCGGTGCGCTGCCGAGCAATGTGCTCTCATTGATTCGTTTGATCTCTACCACATCATCCGAAACAAGACGGTGTCCTCTATGAATCAACTCCAATGCGACTTCCGACTTACCGATACCGCTTTCTCCCATGATCAAAATGCCTTCTCCGTAAATATCTACCAGCACGCCGTGAACTGTACAGCGCGGTGCCATATTATAGTTAAGGCACTGGATCAGATCCGCCATAAATTCATTCGTAGCACGCTTGGTACGTAAGATCGGCACCTGATATTTCGTTGCCAATTCGATCAGACGGTCATCCACCGGAAGGTTACGGCAAAAAACGATACATGGTGGTTTGGGAGACTTCTCATTGCCACACAAAATCTCCTCTAACATTTGGACACTGTATTCTACACCTTTTTGCTCCATATAAGTATATTCCACCTGCCCAATGATCTGAATCCGGTTAGAATCAAAATAGTCAAAGAACCCTGCCAATTGCAAAGCCGGTCGATTAACATCCGATTGCGTCACTTTCACGTCCTCAATAGGTACATTCGGTGTACAGTTTTCTAATTTTAATTTGTCTACTAAATGTGTCAATGCGACACTGTACTCTGCATTCTGCATATTCTACCAACCTTTCTAACCATAGTGCATATTCCCTGCATCCCGCAAATTCCTGCCACCCTGCTGCAAATTCCTATACAGATTGCTGCAAATTCCTATACAGCTTGCTGACAATCCCTGTCAACTGACAGAAAATCATCTATTTTGTTATGAGTCTTTCTTATGAAAAAACTCATATACATTTTGTGCTGCTTGTTCATTCATGGACTCAACTTCAGCCAATTGCTCTACGGAAGCTGCCTTGATCGCATCAAGTGAAACAAACCGCTTCATCAACTGTTTGCGACGCTTCGCCCCAATCCCCGCAATGTCATCCAATATGGATCTGACTTGCACTTTACTACGTAAAGAGCGGTGATACTCAATGGCAAAACGATGCACTTCATCTTGAATGCGTGTCATTAAATGAAATCCTTCACTGCATGTATTGACCGGTATCTCACTCCCCTGAAAATACAATCCACGGGTGCGATGCCTGTCATCTTTCACCATGCCGCAGACCGGTATCACTATTCCTAGCTCCCTCAAAACAGACTCTGCAACATTCACTTGGCCTTTCCCGCCATCCATCATGATCAAATCCGGGAACACCGTAAAGCCTCCCGTTACTTTTTCCCCTTGATCTATCTGTTGTCGTTCCTCCAGACCGTGACGAAATCTTCTTCCAAGCACCTCTTCCATGCTGGCATAATCATCCGGGCCTTGCACCGTCTTAATGCGGAACTTACGGTAATCGCTGCGCTTCGGCTTTCCGTTTTCAAAAACAACCATAGAGCCAACCGACTGAAATCCACTGATATTCGATATATCATATGATTCCACCCGCTTTACTTCAGACATGCCTAACAGATCTGCGATCTCCTGCATTGCCCCTAATGTACGTTCTTCTTCTCTCCGCAGCTTTTCTGCATCTTGCGTCAAAACCAGCGCTGCATTCTTATGCGCCAGCTCGACTAAACGCTCTTTCTGTCCCTTTTTGGGTGCAAGAATAGATACCTTTCCACCACGACGTTCCGACAGCCAATCCGAGATCAGGTCTTTTTCTTCTAATTCATATTCTACCATGAGTTCTCGCGGAATAAAAGGTGTTCCTGCATAAAACTGTTTGATAAACGACTGCACTAACTCTTCCGGTGCATCACCGTCTATCCCTTTTAAATGATAATGATCCCGACCGATCAATTTGCCCTCGCGAATAAAAAACACTTGAATGACCGCTTCCAGATCAGTCTGCGCCATAGCGATCACATCGCGGTCAACCCCGCCAAAATCTGTAACTTTCTGATGCACTGCAACTTTTTTGACACTGGCGATCAGATCGCGGCAAGAAGCCGCTTCTTCAAAGGCAAGTTCCTCGACTGCTTTCGCCATCTTTGCTTCCAGCATTTCTAAAACCTCTGAGAAATCTCCTTCTAAAAGTTTCAGTGCCTTGCTGAAATTTTGCTGATACTGTTCCGGAGTCACATATCCCTGACATGGTGCCTGACACTGCTTAATATGATAATTCAAGCACGGTCGTTCTTTACCGGTATCTCTTGGCAGCACACGATTGCATGTTCGTATCTGATAGATTTTATGAACCAGATCCAACATATCTCTTGCAGACCCTGCACTGGTAAACGGGCCAAAATATTTACATTTATCCCGCCTCTGCTCCCGCGAATAGATCAGCCGCGGATACTCTTCATATACGGTTGCTTTGATAAACGGATATGTTTTATCATCTTTTAACATCGTATTATACTTTGGACGATGCTCCTTGATCAGATTGTTTTCGAGTACCAGCGCCTCCACCTCGGAATCCGTAATGATATACTCAAAATGATCAATCTGCGAAATCATTTTTTCAATCTTGGGCGATACTTTTCTGCTCGCCTGAAAATACTGTCGCACACGATTTTTCAAACTAACCGCTTTGCCCACATAAATAATAGCATCTTTTTTGTCGTGCATTAAATAGACGCCCGGTTTGGCGGGCAGTTTTTTTAACTCTTCCTGCAAATCAAACATGGGCGTCTCCTTAAAATTCCAATTCAAATTACAATTTAATCTTCTTTACACTCTGGTCTAACTGATAAGCGATCTCCTTCAAACCTGCTGCACTATCAGATATGTTCGCCAATGTGTTGCTGACTTCCACAACTGATGCAGATGTCTCCTGACTGCTGGCTGCATTCTGCTCAGCAATGGCAGAAAGATTCTGCACGACATCAACGACCTTACTTCTGGAATCATCCAAGCTTTCTGTTCGTCCGGAAATCGTAACAACGCCTCCGATCGCCTTCTCAACACCTTCGTAGACATCCGCAAAGCGTTTCTCTGTCTGCTGCATCTTATCGCTCTGAACAGCCATGATCTGTTGTACTCCCTGCATAGTATCCACGGCATGCGTCGAGTCTTGTATCAAAACATTTGTAATATCATCAATCTGT
>ERZ833515.2551-NODE-2551-length-10332-cov-18.269534_pt1 | contig 10332 bp, 6 predicted proteins | sample MGYA00519949_ERZ833515 | MGnify/ENA primary metagenome ERZ833515 (study PRJEB31850, sample SAMEA3708741) | human gut metagenome | biome: human gut; feature: human-associated habitat; material: faeces | place: China | collected 2014 ...
GGCGGGATTTGTTGACTCCATAGCAGGAGGTGGAGGACTGATCTCTCTTCCGGCCTATATCATTGCCGGGGTTCCGGCTCATTTCGCCATTGGAACCAATAAACTATCATCAACTCTCGGAACCAGCATATCCACCTGGCGGTATCTGAAGCAGGGATATCTGAAGGGAAAACAGCTGATTCTGCCAGTCGTGTGTGCCTGCTTTACGGCTCTGGCCGGCTCCTATCTTGGATCCAGCTTTTCCATGATGGTAAGCGATACGGTGCTAAAGCATATGATGATGGTGGTGCTCCCGATCGTGGCATTTTATGTGCTTCGCAATAAGAACATGGGGGCGGAAACGGAGCAGCAGGCGCTGCCGGTCAGGGCTATGCTTTGTATCAGTATGGCGGTAGCCTTTGTGATCGGTATGTATGATGGCTTTTACGGACCTGGAACCGGTACGTTTTATCTTCTCATTCTGACCGGAATTACGCATTTGAATGTGCATCAGGCATCGGCTATGACAAAGATACTGAATCTGACGTCAAATCTGGTGGCATTGATCAATTTCCTGCTTAACGGAACGGCCTATTACGGCCTGGGAATGGCAGCGGCCGTGTTCTGTATTGCCGGAAATTATATCGGCTCCGGTCTTGTAGTGAGCAACGGACAGAAGATCGTCCGTCCGCTGATTCTGATTGTACTGGTTATTTTGTTTGTCAAAATTGTAACAGGAATCTGACAGGAAAGACATTTATATAAAGAAAAAAGGAGAGTATCTATGAAGTGGACCAAATTTACCTTAAAGACCACGACGGAGGCCGTTGACCTGATCAGCAGCATGCTGGACGAGATCGGCATTGAGGGAATTGAGATCGAGGATAACGTACCACTGTCTGATGCAGACACCAAGGGGATGTTCATCGACATTCTTCCGGAGCTTCCGCCGGATGACGGTGTGAGCCACGTCAGCTTTTATCTCGAGGATGACGGCGAGGACCGCACCGAACTGTTAAAGCAGGTAAAAGAGGCGTTGGAGGACTTAAGAAAAGTCGTGGATGTCGGAAGTGGCGTGATCACCTCCGACCAGACGGAGGATCTGGACTGGATCAACAACTGGAAGAAATTCTTCAGTTCCTTCTATATCGATGACATCCTGATCAAACCGACCTGGGAGGAATTAAAGCCGGAGGATGCCGACAAATTTTTAATCGAGATTGATCCGGGTGTGTCGTTTGGAACCGGCAAGCATGAAACGACGCAGCTGTGCATCCGCCAGCTGTTAAAGTATATCCGCGGGAACGATGCGTACACACCGGAAAACCGCACGCCGAAGGTACTCGACGTCGGCTGCGGAAGCGGCATTTTATCGATTGTGGCGTTGAAGCTTGGCGCGTCCGCGGTAGTCGGAACGGATCTCGATCCGGACTGCATGACCTCCACACATGAGAATATGGAAGTGAACCATCTCGATCCTTCGCTTGGCACATTTTATGTCGGCAATCTGATCGATGATGCAGCACTGCAGGAGAAAGTCGGCACGGAGGAATACGACATTGTGGTTGCCAACATTCTGGCAGACGTCATTATTCCGATGGCACCGGTGATTCCGGCACGCTTGAAACGCGGCGGTTATTTTATTACCTCGGGCATCATCGATTTCAAGGAGAACGCGGTAAAAGAAGCGATCGAAGCGGCCGGACTTACGGTGGTGGAGATCAATCATCAGGGCGAGTGGGTGAACATTACGGCGAGAAAGCCGGAATAAGGAAGACGATCCGAAAAAAGGAAGATGATCCGAAGGAATGGCAGGCAGCCCGGAAATGAGGAGTTTATGTATCAGTTTTTTGTGGAAGACGAGCAGATTGCAAATGATCTGGTGATAATTGAGGGAAGCGATGTAAATCACATCCGCAATGTCCTGCGCATGAAATGCGGGGAAAAAGTGCGCATCAGCAGCACATCCGGCAGGAATTTCTTCGGAACGATTGACCGGATCGCAGAGAACGTGGTGGAGGTGTGCATCACGGAGGAGACGGCTTTAGATACGGAACTGCCCCGCCGGATCTGCCTGTTTCAGGGACTTCCAAAGAGCGACAAGATGGAGCTCATCGTCCAGAAGGCAGTGGAGCTTGGCGCTGCGGAGGTGATCCCGGTGGCGATGAAGAACTGCGTCGTAAAACTGGATGCAAAAAAAGCGGCGGCAAAGACGGCGCGCTGGCAGGAGATTGCAAAGAGTGCGGCAAAACAGTCAAAGCGCAGCAGAATTCCGGTGGTGAGAGAACCGGTGAATTACCGGGAGGCAGTCGCATTGGCGGGAGAACTCGACGTGGTGCTGCTGCCGTATGAGAATGAGCGCGGCATGGCGGCCACAAGGGAAGTGATGGAGCGGATTGCACCGGGGCAGAGCGTCGGCATTTTCATCGGACCGGAGGGCGGATTCGATCCGTCGGAGATTGCGCTGGCAAAAGAGGAGGGGATGCATCTGGTGTCCCTCGGAAAAAGAATTTTGCGCACGGAGACAGCGGGACTTGCAACCCTTTCTATTCTGATGTATCATATCGAGAGTGTGTCGGAAGCGGAAGAAGAGCGGGATCAGCCGTGATTCTGCGTCGGCGTTTGTTAGAAAGGCATGGTTTTAAAACAGATGGAAGCATATTTGGATAATTCTGCCACCACCCGGTGCAGTGAGCGCGCCAAAAACAAGATGGTGCAGATCTTAACGGAAGATTATGGCAATCCGTCCTCCCTGCACAACATGGGAAAGACGGCGGAGGACTATATTAAAGAAGCAAAAGAGCAGATCGCGAAGACGCTCCGCTGTGACGAGAAGGAGATCATCTTTACGTCGGGTGGCACGGAGTCGAACAATATGGCGCTGATCGGCGGAGCACTGGCAAACAAGCGCCAGGGAAAGCATATCATCACGACAGCGATTGAGCATGCGTCGGTACAGGCGCCGCTTGCCTACTTAAAAGAACTCGGCTATGAGATCACGGAATTGTCTGTGGATCATGACGGTATTATTTCGCTGGAGGAACTGCGGGATGCAGTGCGGGAAGATACGGTGCTGGTGTCCATCATGATGGTGAACAACGAGATGGGCACCCGCAACGATGTGGAGCGCCTTGCCGCCGAGGTAAAGCGCCGCAACAGCCGCACCATCGTCCATGTGGACGCAGTGCAGGCGTGGATGCGTGTGCCCATCAAGCTGGACAACATCGATACGCTCTCGGTGAGCGGCCACAAGATCCATGCCCCCAAGGGCATTGGTGCGCTCTACCTTTCCGACCGGCTGGTGCAGGCCTTCCAGCCGCCCTATCTGGGCGGCGAGCAGGAGCGGCAGATGCGCCCCGGCACCGAAAACCTGCCCTATGCTATGGGTCTGGCCGCAGCGGCCACCCGCCTGGCAAAGACCATGAAGAGCCGGGACACCGCCATGCGTGCGCTGAACCGGCAGCTGCGGGAGGGGCTGAAAGCCTTCCCGGAGGTGATCATCAACAGCCCGGAGAACGCTGTGCCCGAGGTGCTGAACTTCAGCGAGATGTGCATCAAGAGCGAGACGATGCTGGCTTTTCTGGCCGAGGAGCAGATCTACGTTTCCTCGGCCAGTGCCTGCGGGCGTGGTCAGCCCAGCCACACGCTGGCGGCCATGGGGCGCGACCCGCTTGCCATCGACACTGCCATCCGGGTGTCCTTCTGTGCTGATAACACCCCGGAGGATGTGGATGCCTTCCTCAACCGCTTCGAGGACGGCATGAAGCATTTGCAGAAGATCAGAAAGTAAAAACGGAAGCCGCAGAACGGCTGACGGTTTCTCTGAGGACCGTCCGCTGGGGTGGGACCCTGTTGCCCGCAGGGCAATAGGGCGGGCGATGGAATGGCCCGATTCGTGTCCGAAGAGAAAGCCGTCAGCTGTTCTAAGGGAAGATACAGTTTGCCTGCACGACCCCGATTTGTGAAAGAGTGAATGGAAAATGACCGCAGTCATTTTCCATTCACAGATAAAAATAATTCATCCGCTGAATATGGCCAGAGCGAAAGCGGAGGCCATTATAAATCCCACATCAGGAGATGCAACATTTATGAAGGAAATTATTATGGGCTATCAGGGCGAAATGTCCCTGAAAGGCCTCAACCGCAACCAGTTTGAAGCAGCCATGATGAAGATCCTGCGCTACCGTCTCAAGACGGTGGGCAAGTTCAAGGTGTACTGCACCCAGTCCACCTTTTATATGGAGCCTGAGGAAGAGGACGTGGATATGGACCTTGCCTTTGAGCGGGTCAGCAAGGTGTTCGGCCTTGCCGCGCTCAGCCGCGCCGTGGTGTGCGAAAAGGATTTCGATACCATCTGCCAGACCGCCGAGGACTATCTGGGCAGCGCGCTGCACGGCATCCGTACCTTCAAGGTGGAAGCCCGCCGCGCCGATAAGACCTACCCCATGACCAGCCCGGAGCTGATGCGGGAGCTGGGCGCTTACCTGCTGGGCAAGCACAACTACCTGAAGGTGGATGTGCATAACCCGCAGTTTAAGGTCATTGTGGAGATTCGTGATTACGGTGCGTATATTCATGGCCCAAAAGTACCGGGTGAGGGCGGTCTGCCCGTGGGTACTAGCGGCCGTGCTCTGAATATGCTCTCCGGCGGTATCGACAGTCCGGTGGCGGCCTATCGTATGGCAAAGCGCGGTCTGGCACTGGATCACATCCATTTTGCGTCCCCTCCGTATACTTCCGAACGCGCAAAACTAAAAGTAAAGGCCCTGGCGCAGCTTATCACCGTGTATACCGGCAGCGCCAACCTGTTCGTGGTGCCCTACACAAAACCGCAGGAATACATCCGGGATAACGCCCCGGATGTGCTGTTCACGGTGCTGATGCGCCGCAGCATGATGCGCATTGCAAACGTGATCGCTAAAAAGCAGGGGTGCGAAGCGCTGGTCACCGGCGAAAGTCTGGCACAGGTGGCAAGCCAGACCGTCAAGGCTTTGCAGTGCACCGATGCCGCACAGGATCTGCCCATCCTGCGCCCGCTCATCGGTATGGACAAGACCGAAATCATCGAGACCTCCCGCCATATCAATACCTTTGAGACCAGCATCCTGCCCTACGAGGACTGCTGCACCATCTTCACCCCGCCGCACCCGAAGATCCGCCCCGAGCTGGAGGAGATCCTTGCCGCCGAAGCCGCCATGCCCGGCCTTGCCGCGCTGGAAGCCGAAGCCGCAGAGCAGACCGAGCGCATCCGGGTACGCATCACCGATCAGGTAGAATTCGAGGGTTGATTTGTCCATGACAGCAGAGATCATCAGTGTGGGTACCGAGCTGCTGCTCGGCAACATTCTTAACACCAATGCCCAGTACCTCAGCCGGGAGCTGGCCGCGCTGGGCATCACCGTCCGGCGGCAGAGCACCATCGGCGATAACCATGGCCGTCTGGCAGATTTTGTCAACGAAGCTAAGCAGCGGTGCGACCTGCTGGTGTTCACCGGCGGGCTGGGTCCCACGGCGGACGACCTGACCAAGGAGACGGTGGCCGCCTGCTTTGGCGACACCCTTACCTTTGACCCGGACGAGTGGCAGAAGATCGTGGACTTCTTTACCCGCACCGGGCGCGAGACCACTCCCAACAACCGCAAGCAGGCCATGGTGCCGGTGCACGGGCATAAGGTGGTCAACCACCACGGCACCGCGCCGGGCGCATGGTTCGAGCAGGACGGTCACTGTGCCGTGCTGATGCCCGGTGTTCCCCATGAGATGAAGGCCATGTGGGAGGAAAGCGTGCGCCCGCTGCTGCTGGCGCGGCAGAGTTGTGCCCTGCACAGCCTGACGCTGCGGGTGCTGGGCGGCGAGAGCAATCTGGAATACCGGGTGCGTGCGCTGCTGGAAAACCCGAACCCTACCGCCGCCATCTACTGCAAGACCGGCGAGTGCGAGATCCGCATCACCGCCCGGGCGCAGAATGACGCCGAGGCGCAGACGATGTGCCGCGCCTACGCCAAAAAGTTCTATGATCTGCTGGGCGATGCGGTGTATGATGAGGATGTCGCCGGGTTAGAAGAGACGGTGGTGCACACGCTGCAGGCCAACGGCCTGACCATTGCCACCGCCGAAAGCTGCACCGGCGGCATGATCGCCCAGCGCCTGACCAGTGTGTCCGGCGCAAGCGAGGTGTTTGGCTACGGCTTTGTGACCTACTGGGAGCAGGCCAAGGCGAAGCTTGTCGGGGTAGACCCGGCGGTCATTGCGCAATATAATGTGGTGTCGGCTCCCGTGGCGGCGCAGATGGCGCTGGGCGCGGCAAAAGCCGCCGGTGCGGATATCGCGGTCAGCGTTACCGGTCTGGCGGGCCCCGGCGGCGGCGATGCCGTCCGGCCTGTGGGCACGGTGTATCTGGGCGCTGCCCGGGGAGACAAGGTGTATGTGAAAAAACTGTTCGTCTCCCGCCCGGACCGTGCGCTCATCCGCGCCCGCGCCGCACAGACTGCGCTGGAACTGGCGCTGCGTCTGGCACAGGGCAAGACCCCGACCGGTACGCAGGTGCTGACCGAAAGCGCACAGCATGACCCCGCCGCCCTGACCGCCTTGGACGAGACCCTGCGGGCAGAGTGAGAGCGGCCCCTGCGGCCGCAGGGGGGATGCGTCATGACAAAGGAAGAAAACCGCCCGGCAGGCTGCGTGCTGCGGCTGTTCGGTACACCGGAGCAGACCGTGCAAAAGGCTGTGGAAGCCCTGCCGGACACTTGGCAGGGCACGGTGCACTGCCGCACCCGGGGTGCGGAAACGCTGGTGGCGCTGCAAAGCAGCACCCCGCAGCAGCTGCACCGGGCGGTACAGCAGTTGCGGACAAGCCTTGCCCCAGCGCTGTATGGGGAAGGGGAGCAGACTCTTGCCGCCGCCGCAGTGCAGGCGCTGGAACAGCACCGCAAGCTTTTGGTGTGCAGCGATGCCGCCGCCGGGGCGCTGCTGGAGACCCGGCTGGAAAACCTTCCCGGCGCGGAAAAGGTGTTCGATTTTGGTGCTATGAGCTATGCCAATGCCGCACGCAACGCCCGTCTCAGCCGCAAGCTGCGCAAAGCACCGCAGGCAGAGCCTGCCCGCACACTGGCGCGGGTGCAGGCCATGCAGCGGCTGACCGGTGCCGCGCTGGCGGTGGGCTGTGTGGAACTGCCCCACAGTCGGCTGTTGCTGGTGGGCGGCAAAAAGGGCTGCTGGCTGCGGTGCGTATCGCCGGAGGAGAACCCCGGGCTGTGGCTGCTTGATATGCTGCGCCGCGCTGTCTGCGGTCTGCCGCAGGCAGGGGGCACAAGCTGGCAGCCCTACGGTAAAGCAGTACCGGATACAGCTCTGATGCCTGCCGCCCTCACGGCTGTACCGCTCGTGCCGCCGCGCCCGAAGCGCCGCAGGTTGGGCAAGGCGCTGGCAGTGCTTTTGCTGCTGGCACTGGCAGCACTGGCTGCGGGCTGGTACTATACCGGCGGCGACCTTGCCGCCCTGCCCCAAAAGCTGCAAAGCCTTGGTGCAGAAAGCCTGCCCCACGCCGGGGCAAGGCTGATATAACAAAAAAAGTGCCGGAAACGATCAAGGTCGTTTCCGGCACTTTTGCTGTTTACTGGTGATCTGCCAGCCAGCGCAGCGCCATATAGGTGTAGGCTGCTGTGCCGCGGTACAGGATGCTGTCGTCAAAGCGCACTTGGGGGTGGTGCTGGCCGTAGGTGTAGCCCTCCTTAGCGTTGCCTGCGGCTAAGAACATACTCACGGTGGGCACTTCATGGCTGACGAAGGCAAAATCCTCACTGCCGCCGCCGGGCTTGCCGCCGGTGAGCGGGGTCATGTCCATAGCGCCCTTGCCCAGCAGCTCGGTCATATAGGTCAGGGCATTGCCTGCCAGCGGGGTGTCTACTACCATGCAGGGGCAGTAATCGCTGAACTCCACCTCGGCTGTGCAGCGGTAGGCGGTGGCCACGCCCTGCGCAATTTCGGTCATGCGCTGGTGGATAAGGGCGCTGACCTTCTGCTCCGGGTCTACGGTGCGGATAGTGCCCCACATATCGGCGGTATCCGGGATGACGTTGGAAGCCTTGCCGGCCTCGAACCGGCCGGTGGTGAACACACCGAACCCGGCGGGGTCCAGCTCGCGGCTGTTGATCTCCTGCAGGGCAATGTGGATGTGCGCCGCTGCGGTGATGGGGTCGATGCAGGCGTTGGGCATGGAGCCATGCCCGCCCTTGCCGTGCACAACGATGTGGTACTGCTCGCAGCTGGCCATGGTGATGCCGCCGCCCGGCACCAGCACCATACCGGCGGGCAGGGGCATCCCGGCCAGCACATGGAACATGACCGCTGCGTCCACTTTGGGACTTTCCAGCAGGCCGCTGTTTATCATATCCAGCGAGCCCTGAAAGATCTCCTCTGCGGGCTGGAACTCCAGCTTTACCGTGCCCTCGATCTCGTCCTCGTGCTCCTTGAGCAGCTTGGCTGCACCCAGCACCATGGCGGTGTGCATATCGTGGCCGCAGCCGTGCATCTTGCCGGGCAGCTCAGAGGAAAACTCCTCGCCGGATTCCTCCTGCAGGGGCAGAGCGTCCATATCGCCCCGCAGCAGGATCACCTTGCCGGGGCGCTTGCCCCCTGCAAGCGCCACCACGCCGCACTTGCCGCAGTCCTGCGGGGTGTAGCCCATCTCAGTCAGCGCCTTTTTGACCAGTGCCTTGGTCTGGGGCAGGTCAAAGCCCACCTCCGGGTGACGGTGCAGCGTGCGCCGCCATTCCTGCAGCTGGGGCTCCAGCGCCTTGGCAGCTTCCAACAGTTTTTCCGGTGCGATCATTGTAAAATCAACTCCCTCTGAATTTATGCGGAAAACCCTCTCGGCCACGGCAGGGAGGGCTTTGCCTTACAGTTATTCTTCCCCGCCGTTATTGCCATTGGGGTGATACTGGGCGCAGGTGCACTTTTTGAACTTCAGGCCGCTGCCGCAGGGGCAGGGGTCGTTGCGGCCAATCTTGACCACACGCACCGGCTGACCCTTGGGGCTGCCCTTGACGCCGGGTGCACCGTTGCCGGGCACAAAGCCTTCGCCGGTGGGCTTTGCCACCTGCTCACGCTTGGGGGCAGCACCGGCCTGACGGATCTCGATGGTCAGCAGCATCTTCACACTGGACTCACGGATGGAATCCACCATCTGGTCGAACATGTCAAAGCCCTCAATGCGGTACTCCACAACGGGGTCCTTCTGGCCGTAGCCGCGCAGCGCAATGCCCTGACGCAGCTGGTCCATGTTGTCGATGTGGTCCATCCACATGCGGTCCACGCACTTGAGCAGGCAGATGCGCTCCAGCTCACGCATGATGGGAGTACCGTAGCGCTGCTCCTTGTCGGCGAGGATCTTCATGCCGCGGTCATAGAGCTGGTCGGCAATGCCCTTGCGGGAGATATCGTCAAAGTCGGCCACGGTGTAGTGGAGGTCTTCCTCGGTGGTCAGCCAGCCCAGATAGTGGCGGCGCAGGGCACCAAAGTCCCAGTCGTCCTTCACATCACCGGCCAGGAACTGGTCGCAGCTGGAATCGATGTTCTCGCGCAGCATCTTGTGCATTTCGGTGCTGATATCCTCGCCATCCAGCACCTTGCGGCGCTGACCATAGATGATCTCGCGCTGCTGGTTCATCACGTCGTCGTACTTCAGCACGTTCTTGCGGATCTCGAAGTTGCGGCCTTCCAGCTTCTTCTGGGCGCTTTCCAGCGTGTTGGTGATCATGCGGTTCTCGATGGGAGTGTCCTCGTCCAGCTTGAGGGTGTCCATCAGGCTGGAAACGCGGTCGCCGCCGAACAGACGCATCAGGTCGTCCTCCAGGCTCAGGTAGAAGCGGGAAGCGCCGGGGTCGCCCTGACGGCCGGCACGGCCGCGCAGCTGGTTGTCGATGCGGCGGCTCTCGTGGCGCTCGGTGCCGATGATGAACAGGCCGCCGGCGGCGCGCACTTCCTCGGCCTCGGCCTCCACGGCGGGCTTGTACTGGGCGTACAGCTCCTCGAACCGCTTGCGGGCGGCCAGGATGTTGGCGTCCTCGGTGTCACCGTGACCGTTGGCCTCGGCCAGCAGCATCTCCACGGCAGCGGGGTCGGCGTCCTGGGGCTTTTCGGGGCTGAGCAGATTCTCGCAGAAGTGCTCTTTGCGCATCTGGGCCTTGGCCATGAACTCCACGTTGCCGCCCAGCATGATATCGGTACCACGGCCTGCCATGTTGGTGGCGATGGTAATGGCACCCTTCTTGCCGGCCTGTGCCACGATCTCGGCTTCGCGCTCGTGGTTCTTGGCGTTCAGCACGTTGAAGTCGCGGGTGTACTTCTGCAGCA
>ERZ833515.2557-NODE-2557-length-10316-cov-3.684241_pt1 | contig 10316 bp, 9 predicted proteins | sample MGYA00519949_ERZ833515 | MGnify/ENA primary metagenome ERZ833515 (study PRJEB31850, sample SAMEA3708741) | human gut metagenome | biome: human gut; feature: human-associated habitat; material: faeces | place: China | collected 2014 ...
AGCATATTTAAACACATTCAAACACAATGGTCGATATATTCAGTTACTTATAGTTTCCTCCTTTAGGAGTATTCTATTATTAGAATGAGTGATTATCAAGAGAAGAAAAACACTATTGTGTTCATAATATGTAGATGTATAATCAAGTCAGGAGGTATAGGTTTATGTGTTATCTAGTCGCAAAGAGGATAAATAAAACTGGATGTATTGCATTACAGACAGAACCTGGAGAAGAAATGGCAAAATTTGCAGATAGAATACAAGAAAGACTTGGGTATGATATAGAAATTATTACTATCAGTAGACCTACTGCATATGGTGAGTATGAACCTTATCATTTTGTGTATAGTTATGAAGAGTTTGAGAAAGAAGCAAGACAACTTTAAAAGGAATCCTGTGTGTTAAGGATTCCTTTTATGCTCTATAAACTAACTTATCCACTTTCTTCAGTCACTCTATCGTTCTTGGAATATTAGTCTGCAATTTCTTCATAGTATCTATCTGCTATATATTCCGCTGATTCTGCCCACAGACCGTTTTCTGTTTCCTGCAACGTCTTATATGTTTCCGATTTATAGAAACGTAATACAGCTTCTTCAAAACTGATTTGAAAATGTTCCTGTAATAATTTCACTACATCTCTGATCTGTATACATACATTCATTGTAATGTCTTTTCCGTTAAAACTATATATTTTCTCTGGCATAAGAAATCCTCCTAACCGGTTTCAAATATTCTAAGGCTTTTTCTGTATGAAAGGATACCTGATTATTTACTTTACTATATCTCAATCTCTCCACTGCCTCTTTCGCAGTAAGTATATTAGCAATATATAATTGTACAGTTTCCATGGTATTATCATCTGCTACAGGACCAATCACCACATCATACTCATGCTGCAGACCACCTTTACTTCTATTCAATTTAATAAATTCTAACCATTCTTCATTCAGTGTATCAAAACGTTTCACTCGTAATGCAGCTACTTCTTCAAATACAAATTCATACACATAATACCTGTTTTTCTTTTCTCTTAAAGAAAGTCGATATGCCCATTCTTTCGATTGGGAACGCAAAACGGTCGTATAAAATCCTTTTCCAAAATCACGACGATTATGTGATTTTTTTAGGTCTATTTTATCAAAATCAGAACATGTGCCATGGTAAACCACTAATTCTCTTGAATCTTCTGCTATCACTTTTTCCACATATTCCATGACTTCTTCGAAACTAATTTGATGAAGATATTCATGCTGAATCAGCATCTTCTCAAAAACCTGATTTTTGTGAAATAATTCGGATACTTCATCACCGGTAAGATCATATTTTTCTGCATACGTTTCCATTACCTCAATGGACAACATCTCACAATCTGTCTGCACGCTCACCCTTCATCCCCCATTTCTAATTATTTTGTTTTAGTATACCACAATTTGATATCTTGTTTCTATGATTTCAAAAAACGCTTAACTCCTTCACTCTCCACAATCATCATTTTCCAGATTATACTCCATGATTATTCTATCCACAACTTCTTCTGGAGAATTGTTATTAACAAATACACGATTGTGTATCCCTATCTTAGCATTAACCATTCCGTACCAATCTAGATCTGCTTGAATCTCTTTCATATAATAATCTTTATTCGCGTTTTTGTAATTATCATCAGTATAGATCTCGTCATTTTCATCACTAAATATAAGCCTCGAAAAAATATTCTCTGAAGTATCGTACAGCTCAATCAGCAAATTATCATCCGAAATAATGTTTGTTTTAAAGCTTTCAATATAAGAAATGGGTGAAATTGCAAAGACAACATCTTCTTCCATTTTAATAATCTTCTTGATAATACTTCCTCGTTTCTGATCTCTCCACCGTAAATTCTCAGTGTTAACAAATTCCTCAAGAGACATTTTCAAGCGTTTTTTCACTTCTTCATCTAAATCGACAAACTTAATATCTAATCGTTCAGCAAGTAATTCCCCCACAGTTGTTTTTCCAACGTTAGAAACTCCAAATAAACATATCTTCATTCCTCTGTCCCCCTAAATATGCCATTTAATCAATCCAAAATATAACTATAATATATTTTATCCTATCTTGAATTCATTTTCTATATGTAAACATATACAAATATTGTGAGAATATATGCACGAGATTGTTTCTATTCTTCTTTGTTAACTTTAAAAAACGGAAAACAATCTTTTAAGAAAAATGTAAAAAAATCTAATTACCCATAATCAACAGGTAAATCTAATTAATGAAATTATTCTTACACATAAATGCCAAGAAAATTGAAACTGTCATTTCTTATTTTGATAATTATCTGCGGAAAGTGGGTATCCAAATAAAAAAATCATAAGAAGAAGAGAAACAGAGAAAATTTATTAAAGATTCATGATGTCATAAATGACATTAGAAATGCACGCAAATGGTACAATACCCAAGCCATACTATATCAATTGCCGATAAATTTAAGAATAAAAAGCATTGTTTCAGCTAAATTAAAATTTTACACAGTGAATAACCTTTTAATCTATTTATTCAATAGTTTTAATACTGCTTTTACATTTCTAAAAGTATATGCACCCTTTTATATATGCTTCCTAGGCCATAAGAGAAAAGTGTCGCTATCATTGGGAATAGTATAAACGTCTTCAGAGCAGTCTTCTTCTCTTTCAGATCAGCCTTCAAAGTATCAATGTTTGCGGTGATGGATGCAATCTCAGCAGTTAGAAAAGTGATAGATTCCTGCTTCTCTGCAATCTAAAATACGTAATCTTTGGTGACTTTCAGTTTATTCTTGCTACCTTTCGTTCTGGGCATGGGTGATAACCTCTTTTCTTTTATAGTTGTTTAAGTGTAGTAAATTGTTAGGGGGTGAGGGCACAGCAAGGTTTCATCGTATTCTATATGTGCACTCAGATTGTTTTATTTGGACATCAGTTCCAATTCCGTTTTCTTCAAGCAACTTTCTAACATCTGCTTCAGATAACTCACAGTTATGACCGATACACACAGACTTTAATGCTTTTGACAATCCTTTTATCCACGGAATTTCATAATGTTTTTTTACATTCGTTTTTAAGTTACTAACACTGACATCTTTCTGTGCAAATTCAATTCCTTCAATTGGATAATAAACAATCCGAATTTCTGCTTCTGGCTCAAAAGTAGGGTTTTTCACAAATCCTGAATAGTGTTTGAATGTAGGCCAAATGCACATAATCCATGCCGATGTTCCTTGTTCTTTCAAAGCTTTATAGCAAATATCTGCCATTTGTGCTTCAAATTCTTCTGAATGATATATAACAGTATCACACCCTATCGCATTGGATTGAATCCTGCTTGGGTGCGGTTTCTGCTGCTTAATGCCATCATTATGTATAAACCAGTTTATATCAAATCCCAACGATAGTCCTTTTGTGTGATCTCCATACTCAGTCCATTGAGAGGATATATCTTCTTTTTGACAAAAGCAGACTCCGTATGGGGGGTCAGTTTGAATTTCCGTTTTAAATTGTTGGTTAATCAACTGAAAAGCATTATCTAGGACAACATTCGGAATGTCTGTTTGTTCTAACCTTTTCTTAACTCGTTTCCAAAGAACAACAAAAGTTCTAATGACTTCCTGTTCATCATTAGAATCTGTTAAATCACACAGCCAAAGCACCTTACTCTGTAAAATGTTTTTAAATGTTTCAACTGAGCAATAATGATAAACTAAATATGTTTCGCTCATTTACGCTCTCCTCTGTATTCTCAATATTGCAAGACACATTTACTTCTGCTCCATCAATCTACATAGCTCATCGAAATCAATCAATCTGATTCTACCATTTAGCCTCTGTACTTCTGCTACAGCACCTCTTGTAAAATGCGATGTTGTAACGATAACGCCTTTGTCAACTCGTTCCATTTCCATAACAGCATATAGTTCTCTAACGATTTCAACTCCTACTGGTCTATCCGGAGAATATCGTTTGCATTCAAAATAAGTGGTATAAAAAACTCCACCCATTTCAAAAGTTGCAACAATATCTTTACCGCCATCATGTGTTTTCTGAGTTACAATAGCGTTAAAGCCCATACTGCGAAACACGTCCGCAACCAATTCTTAAAATTCACAAGGCTCTAGATTATAAACATATCCCGGATTTTGAAGTATTTCTTCATAAATTGAAAGAACTGGCTTTGGAAGATAATAGTCCATCTCTGCACTTGGTTTATCAATATAAGTACATCCTACTGACTCGCAAATATGAAAATCATATGCACCTTCCGGATATTCGACAGCAGTAACTGTGTATGACAGCCTGTTCCCACATCGACAATCCATTTCGCCATAAAATATATGCTGTACTTCTGTACCCATTGGACGTTCAGAGTAAGCGTAATCTACATCAAGAGAATCCGATGGTATTCTGTATTTTCGTCCGCAATCATTACACATAATTCTAAAATCACTTATCAGCATAATACCATCACTCCTCATATCGTTTTTTCTTTTTCTAACATCTTCGACAATCATAATCATAAGATCAATGCCTGCTGCTCACCACGAAAAGGTGTGTAATTCTCAGAGCAGTGCGAGGAGTTAATACTCCCCCCCTTATTTATAAATTCTTTAGAAGATTCTTTCTTTTCGAACGCCAGGCTCCAATAATTTCCGCCTTGCCAATGCCTTAACTCCTAAAAATTGTAATCTCACTTAAATTCATCTTATCTGCAAAAGAAAGCAACCTTTTTAAATCATCCAAGGAATGATATCCAATATACCATTTTGCATTCGTTTTTTTACATATTTCTTCAAAATAAGGACAATCAACCTCTGACAATGAATGCCCTATTACAAAGACATATTTAATAGTAGTTAACTCATCAAAAAATGAACGGTGCTTTTTTATAATGTCGCTACATTTCTTTGTGGTCTCTTCATCATACCAAGTAGCCTCTTTAACAGCAGTCTCTGACGCTGACTCCATAATATATTTTTTATACTTAAATGGTTTAAGTTTAACTTTATTCCACTGTTCCTCTTCCATTCCTGGTCTGTGTCCAAGAATCAGTTCGCTGGGCTTACCATTATTTCTATTCTTTCGACACCCATGAATATAGCAAACATTATTTGACTTTGCTCCATATAGAGTTTCAATAAATTCAGTGTAATTAAAAGACAGCACTTTATAATCTCCGTGGAGCATTGAGAACGGCCTGTCATCACTTTGCACAACTAATGTTTTAATCCACTTCCTAAACCGTTGTTTTAACTCTCTCGGAATTTCAGAAGTTGGTATGATTGCTGTTTCCACAGCAGCAAAGAAATCAGCTGCCTGTGCATCAGGATTATATGCTTCAAAATTATCAAGCCACATATCAATATTATCGGAATTAAGAAAGGAACTATAATTAAGCTTTCCTAATGATTCTTCAAGGTTAGACCATAAATCTGATGTATCAAGATAAGTCTCCATATAAAATCGGAAACGAGAATTTTTCCCTATAGTTTTTTGAAAATCCCAATAGGAAGATTCTACCCCATGCATCAAGTCAAATCCATTTCCTATGATTACAAGAGACTCTGATGGATTTTCAAGCGCCATATCCTTAATCGAAATTTGTGGAATCAGAAGTTCTTTTGTAAGTCGTTCTATTGCTTTTTCTTCTTTTTCCCTTTTTTTCTGTCGCTTCTCATTTTCTAGAATCTCTTGTTTTTCCTTTATTTTAGCTTCAGCTACTCTTTTTTCTTCTTTCCGCTTTTTTCTACATTCGCAACATCTTTTTGGAAGTTCAAACCCCAATGACTTAAAGCGTTTTTGTTCTTCAACAGTAATTATAAAATCTCTACCACAATCTTTACATGTTGCAGAAATTGGCTTAAATTTTTTCACTTTACCCATTTACTTTTTCCTCTCTTATATCAGTCTCTTTTCACATATTCGCTGTCCATAAGATTGTTGCCTGTTGCTCACCACGAAGAAGTGTGATCATTACGAGCAGCATGTGGAACTACCACTTCCATTTTATCACAATTTCAGCCAGTTTTACAGACGCCTTTTACCTGCATCACGCATAGTACATCAATCCACCTAGCACTCCATCAACTGTGTTATAGAAGATGTCTGATAGCTGAAACGTTCCTAAGCAAAGTAATAATTGCAACTTTATGATTCCTTTTTTTGGTGTGATATTAATTCTAAGGGTTATAGGATGATACATGTATTAACCATACTCATCGTATAATAACTAGCCTTGAGACGCTAAAAAAGAGCGGTTTTATCCGCTCTAGTGCATAGTTTATTTGTCTTGAGAATGTCTTTCACCAATCTGGAATTCTTCATTATGATCAAACATATATCTTACAGAGATAGGTGTGTCTCCTGTTAATTCAGTGAAGTCTTTTGTATGAATATCCATTTTACCTTCTCTAATAGCCTGTGCAAATGTAACCATGCCATCTGAAGAGAATGGTGCTTCTGAATCCTTTAGGAATACGCCATCAGTTGTTCTAGGGACACCCATTGCATCCCAGATCTGATAGTTTTCTTCATCAGTAACATTTACAAATGGTACATGGTTTCCTGTACTTACATCACCAATAGCACAAAATGTTGAAATAGTCATTAGTTCTAATCCATTGATATTCCATACCTTATGGTGAAATTCATTTGATCTATGTAATGCATAAGCTAATGCTTTAGCACAGTCTTTACGAGAGATATAAGCCATTAGACCATCACCTTGTGAATTAGTAAGTGGTGCATTCATATGAGCATAAGTAAAGTAGTTAGTAACCATTGCTTCAGCATATTGAGAGTTTCTCATGAACTGATAGTCTAGACCTACTTCCTGAATATATTTTTCAGTATAGATATGGTCTTTCTTTTCTACTGATGGGTTTGTTTCATCATCAGCATTAACTAAAGAAGTATAGATAATCTGTTTAACACCTGCTGCTTTAGCTGCATCTACAGCATTCTTATGCGCATTCTGTCTTTTAACACCAACAAAAGGCATAGAGATTAATGCGAGGGCATCAGCCCCTTTAAATGCTTCAACTAATCCATCAGGATTATTAAAGTTAGTTACGTGTGTTTCTACACCCTTTTCAGCATATTTCTTTAGTGATTCTTCATTATAACCACAAAAGATTAAGTTTTCTACTGGTTCTAATGTAAGTAATACGTCAGCAGCTAATTGACCTAAGTTTCCATCAACACCGGTTAATAATAGTTTAGCCATTAAGTTATCCTCCTATTTCTATAAGTAATATGATAATACTTTTAGAATCTGTTTATAAGCGAGTTTCAGATTTAGAAAATGATTTTTAGCTTTTCTAAGCCTTATAGGATGATACAGGTATTAACATACTCATCGTATAAGAACTAGCCTTGAGAAGAAAAAAAGAGCGGTTTAATCCGCTCTTATGCTTCAAGTGTGTCCTTGTATTCTAGATATTCATCAAATGTTGATAGACGGTCAATTGTACCTTCTGCAGTGAATTCGATAATTCTATTCGCAATTGTCTGAACAAACTGGTGGTCATGACAAGTAAATAGAATGTTTTCTGGGAAACGCATTAAACCTTGGTTTAATGCCTGGATAGATTCTAGATCAAGGTGGTTTGTAGGTTCATCAAAGATTAATACATTTGCATCATGCATCATCATTTTCGCAAGCATACATCTTACCTTTTCTCCTCCTGATAAAACATTCGCTTTCTTTAATGCTTCATCACCAGAGAACAACATTCTACCTAACCATCCTCTTAATTCCTGTTCATACATACTACCATCTGTAAACTGTCTTAACCAGTCTAATAAAGATAATTCACAATCATTAAAGAATGCTGAATTATCTTTAGGGAAGTATGACTGAGTAGTCGTAATACCCCATTTATAAGAACCTTCAAAGTCTTTGTCTTCTCCCATAATGATCTTAAAGAATGCTTCTGTTGCTTTATCGTCTCCTACAAAAGCAACCTTTTCATTTGGAAGAATAGAGAAAGAAACATTATTAATAAGAGTTTCTCCATCTACTACCTTAGTAAGGTTTTCTACATTTAATACAATGTTTCCTACTTCTCTACCTGGTTTAAAACCAATGAATGGGTATCTTCTTAGTGATGGTTTCATGTCTGCCATTTCTAAGTTATCTAATAGTTTTTTACGAGAAGTAGCCTGTTTTGCTTTAGAAGCATTGGCACTGAAACGTGCAATGAATTCTTCTAATTCCTTCTTTTTAGCTTCTGCTTTCTTATTCTGGTCTTTCATCTGCTGGATCTGCATCTGAGAATATTCATACCAGAAGTCATAGTTACCTACATATAGCTGAATACGGCTGTAATCAATATCAGCAATATGTGTACATACTTTATTTAAGAAATAACGGTCATGTGATACTACAATGACTGTATTCTTAAAGTTTAATAGGAAGTTTTCTAACCATCTGATACTCTTTAGGTCTAGATGGTTGGTAGGTTCGTCTAGTAAAAGAATATCAGGGTTTCCAAATAAAGCCTGAGCTAATAATACTTTGACTTTCTGGTTACCGTCTAAGTCTTTCATATACATATCATGGTATTCTGTTGTAATACCTAAACCATTTAACATGATTTCAGCATCACTTTCAGCATTCCAGCCATCCATGTCTGCGAACTCACCTTCAAGTTCTCCTAGTCTAATACCATCTTCATCATTAAAATCAGCTTTAGCATATAGCTTTTCTTTTTCCTGCATGATTTCAAATAGTCTCTTATTACCCATGATAACTGTTTCTACTACTTTGTTGTCATCATAAGCAAAGTGGTCCTGTTTTAAAACAGATAATCTCTTATTAGGTTCAATAATAACTTCACCTTTGTTTGGTTCTATTTCACCTGATAATATTTTTAAGAATGTGGATTTACCAGCACCATTTGCACCAATAATCCCATAACAATTTCCTTCAGTAAATTTTACTGATACATCTTCAAATAAAGCGCGATCTCCGTATCTGAGTGATACATTATGTGTTGATATCATAGTCTACATTTCCTTTCGTACAGAGTTGTATTATGCCATATTTAGTTGATTATGTCTAGTAAAATTGAGATATAGGTGATAGATAGAAATAGTGGTACTCCTATATAGAGAATGGAGATACTAAAAAGACTATATATAGTGATTTTAGTACTAAGATTACTATATGCATTAGATAGAGGAAATAATAAGTATTAGAACATAAGAAAACCTGATTGTGTGGACAATCAGGACAAGTATTAATTAAATTTGAGTAGTCTTATTTTTATCAAGATCATTAAAAATTTTAACTGAAACTTTTTCTTCCAAATCACAACAGATACTTTTAAGAACTTTATAATTTTTCAAATAAACACAGTTCGAATATTTAGATTTTGAATTCTTTTCTTTAGAAAAAATTGCCAAAATATTTTTCTTTTCATCAGCATTAGTTTGATTATTATTACGCAAACTTCTTGCATGGAGATCTTTTCCAGTAAATGCTACAACCATTTTATCATTAGTACTCTCTATTGCTAAAGGAAAATCTCGCGTTTTTGTATGTAAGTTAACTAAAACTAGATTCGTTTGAGCATTCGCATAAACAATCTTATTAATTTTCGTTATACGCATAATTTTCTTGCGAATCGTACCAAAGTCATAGCGCTGTTGGTTATTAATGTTATTTTCTGCTATAGTTCCTTTAATGCAATTTTTATAAAAATCCAAATCATTTAAATGGGAACGCACACCAACCAAATGAGCAAAATCTCCCTTATTAAATCTCACTTCATTATATTTGCCATCGTTAGTTACAATCAAAAAATCATAAGGTACTAGAAACTTTTCATAAAGTCTTGCACCTGCAATTATATCTCTAATAATTCTTGTTTTATTCGATTTGCTGAGACTGTGCATAAATATAGTTCTCCTTTAGACAAAAAAAGCAGGAAATTACCCGCTTAGTATCATAAAAAAATAACAGGTTTTATCCTGGTCGCCAGGCTCATATATCTGTTCGATATATACTCGGACGAGATTGTTTTTAAGACTATCTCTTGTCTACAGTTTATCTCCTAACTGCAAGGCTCATATATTTTATCAATATATACTCGGACGAGGTTGTTTTGAATTCTACCTCTTGAATTCGACTTTTTACGGTGCCTGTACACCGAGAATATTACTGTTCCTTTAGTTTCATCTATAAGATATCACAGATTGGTAAGTTGTCAATGCCAATTAATTCTATATATTGTCTTCTCTCTGATTCCAATGTGATAATGTCTCAATGTATCCAAGTTGATAATGTCCCAATTG
>ERZ833515.2563-NODE-2563-length-10300-cov-4.424109_pt1 | contig 10300 bp, 10 predicted proteins | sample MGYA00519949_ERZ833515 | MGnify/ENA primary metagenome ERZ833515 (study PRJEB31850, sample SAMEA3708741) | human gut metagenome | biome: human gut; feature: human-associated habitat; material: faeces | place: China | collected 2014 ...
TTTATTTTTATAATCAACCATTTTATTCATTGTAAATTAATGCTTTATCTCCTAATTTATCCTTTTTGTTAACCATGTATTCAACACATATCGGTTGTATGTGGAAAACTTGCTGTACAGTTGGTGTCTTTTCTTATTTTTTGTATATTTGCTGAATATATATAAATCATATCGATATGAAAAAGATAATATCTTCATGGATAGGCATTTTTGTAGGTTGTACTATTCTGGCAGCAGGTTTTGTTTACTTTATCAATCCTTATAATCTTGTTCCTGGCGGGGTGTATGGAGCCAGTATTGTGCTTCATAATCTGTTCCCTTCTATTCAGGTAGGTACTTTCGGTTATATGTTTGATATTCCTTTGCTTATCATTTCCGTGCTGGTACTGGGAGCAAAATTGGGAGCACGTACTATCGTGGCGGCACTATTCACTCCGCTTGCCATGAATGTGCTGTCTCTCCTCTCCTATCCTTCTGAAGAAGCGCTCCATCAGTTGGACCCTACACAGTTGCTGGGTGGCAGTCTGAATATGTCCGACCATTTGATGCTGACTTCTGTGATTGGTGCGGTGGTTATCGGTATAGGCTGTGGTATTGTAGTGCGTAGCCGGGCTACTACAGGAGGTACGGATATTGTGGCGATGATATTGCAGAAATATTGCCATATACGTTTTTCAAAGGCGATACTGCTGGTAGATGGTATTGTGGTGGGATTCGGCCTATTGGTTATCGGTTTCGGTATCGGAAATCCGGATGATGCTACACAACCTTCGTGGCATTTGTCTTTCTATTCACTGATAGCTATTTTTGTCACTTCAAGGGTATTGGCCTATGTGATAAATGGGGAGAAGAATGACAAGATACTGTTTGTCATCAGTGATATGCGCCTTACCGCTTTGCACGACTATATTCTTAAAGATTTGGACCGTACAGCCACTTGCATCAAAAGTAGTGGTCTTTATACCAATGTAGACAAGGAAATGCTGTTTCTTGTGGTGAGTTACAAGGAAGTGGTAGGTATCAAGCAGAAGATAAGGGAAGTAGACCCAAAGGCTTTTGTAGTGGTTACCGATGCTTATGATGCATTTGGTGAAGGTTGGAAAGAGCTTCCGATGGCAGGAGAGGTACAACCCGAATAGGTAGTAATAAACAATTGTTCATTCTATTATTAACTGAATATATAGCTTAATATCAATTGTTTAATAACTAATTATTTATGTTGCTAACATAGTTTTCAACATGGTGTTAACGATAAGTTTTTTGTTTGAATGAACGGTATTGTTGCGAAGTCGATGATGTGGAACTTATGGCATGGTTGCCATAAATTGAGTGCAGGTTGCAAGCATTGTTATGTTTATCGTGGTGATGCCCGACGAGAGGTGGACAGTTCGGTGGTGGTGCGGACAAAAAACTTTGACCTGCCTTTGCGTAAAAAGCGTAACGGAGAATTCAAGATACCACCTGGAACATTTGTCTACACCTGCTTTACTTCCGATTTCTTTGTGGAAGATGCTGACAAATGGCGGGCCGAAGCATGGGAGATGATTCGTTGTCGCAGTGACCTGCATTTTATGATGATTACCAAGCGTATAGACCGTTTTTCTGACTGTCTGCCCGATGATTGGGGAGACGGATATGATAATGTAACCATCTGCTGTACGGTTGAAAACCAGGCTTGCGCCGATTATCGCTTGCCCATTTATAAGAGGGCTCCTATAAAGCATAAGATAATAATCTGTGAACCGCTGCTGGAAAGGATAGATTTAAGTACTTATGCTGTTGGCGAATGGATTGAACAGATAGTTGCAGGGGGAGAATCCGGTTACGAAGCCCGCCCTTGTGATTTTGAATGGGTGATGGACCTTCGCAGAATTTGTGTGGAAAATAAAGTGGACTTCTGGTTCAAGCAGACCGGTTCTAAGTTCGTCAAAGACGGAAAGACATATAATGTGAAACGCCAATTTCAACATTCGCAGGCACGCAAGGCGGGAATAAACATCAGTTTATAATTGTCCGCTTTCTACCATCAATATCACCCGTTCGGTCAATGCATCGTCTCCCATAGGGTCGTATTGTTTTTTTAGACTGGCGCCGAAGAGTGCGGCAAAAGTCTGGTAGAAACCGGCTTTGAAAGGGCCCATAAAAGCTTTTACCAGTTCATATCCGGTGGAGTTGGTCTGTCGGTCTACCAGTTTTATTAACAGTTTGCCTTGGGCAAAGGTAAGTTTCTTCATGCGGGGAGTGTATTGCTCCTTCAAGCTTTTCTCTACTGCTTTCATGTGTTTCTGGCGGGCTTTCTCGGTGGGCAGGGTCATCATGTATTCGTAGGTTTCAATGATGGCACGGTTAATCTCCTTGGAGATGGGAAGTACCTTCTTTACGTCACGAATGAGTTTGTAGTACTTGTTCATGTCGCGCTTGTTCTTGAATTTAAGCGGCTTGAAGATGTAGACAGTGGGGAGCTTGACATAAGGGATGGTATCTCCTTCGTAAACGCACATGGGAGTAAGATAGACACTCTTTTGCGCAGCAGACTGTGGTTGCTGCTGTGCAAAACATTTCAGGCTTCCGAGAGAAAGAAACATGATGAGTATTACTATGTTAAGCCTTGCGTTCATGTTGCAAAAGTACACCATTCTGTGTAATGTTGTTGCATCATGTTGATTTTTCCTTGCTCAATTAACTTATTTAAGGTAACTTCGCTTCCCAAAACATGAAAGTGACCTACTATTAATGGAATTACTCAAGATAGGAGTTTTTGTAAGTATGCTGTCAATGACTCCTATGCTTGAAGCTCAAAATATATCCGGCCTTCAGAAAGAACAGCCTTTACTTCTTTTGGAAGAAAATTTGGAACAACTTTCCATCGGGAATGAGGAAGAATACGGTTGGGAAGATGAATTGGAGGAGTTGTCCCGACGTCTGCAAGAGCCTGTCAACCTCAATGCCGCCACTAAACGGCAATTGGAGCAGTTTCCTTTTCTTACGGATATACAGATAGAGAATCTTCTGGCTTATGTCTATATACACGGACAGATGCAGACCATTTATGAATTGCAACTGGTGGAGGAGATGGATAAACGTACCATCGACCTACTGCTGCCCTTTGTCTGTGTGCGGGCAGTGAAAGCGGGTAGGGGGTATCCTGCTTTAAAATCTATACTGAAATACGGGAAACACGAAACATTGGCACGTTTGGATGTACCGTTCTATATCCGTAAAGGATATGAGAAGAATTACCTGGGACCTTCCCTTTACCATTCTTTGCGCTATAATTTTCATTATGGAGATTATCTCCAAATAGGCGTGACGGGAGAGAAGGATGCCGGAGAACCCTTCTTTGCCCTGCACAACAGAAAAGGCTATGATTACTATTCTTTCTATTTTCTGATAAAGAATCTGGGGCGGCTGAAGGCTTTGGCATTGGGCAATTACCGTCTGAGCTTCGGGCAGGGACTGGTACTTAGTACGGATTTTCGTTTAGGAAAAACATTCTCTATGTCTACAACAGAATATCGTACCGGAGGCATCCGTAAGCATAGTTCTACCGATGAGTACAATTATTTCCGGGGAGTGGCGGCAACGGTGGGAGTATTGCCTTACTTGGATATTTCGGCTTTCTATTCGCATCGCTCCATGGACGGTGTGGTGGAGGATGGCGAGATAACTTCCATTTACAAGACGGGATTGCATCGCACGCAGAAGGAGGCAGATAAAATGAATGCCTTTGCCTTGCAGGTGATAGGTGGAAACATGACCTATGAAAAGAACTCTCTGAAGGTGGGAGTGACGGGGATTTACTATTTTTTCAACCATCCTTACAAGCCTCGGTTGAACAAGTATGCAAAGTACAATCTTCATGGAAGTGATTTCTATAATGTGGGCATGGATTATAGGTATCGTCTGGGCCGTTTTGTCTGGGTGGGGGAAGCGGCAACCGGCAGTAAAGGCTATGCGTTGCTGAACCGGCTGAAGTATAATCTTTCTTCCGATTATCATCTGCTACTTGTTCACCGGTATTATTCATATGATTATTGGACTTTGTTTGGGCGTTCCTTTGGCGAAAGCAGTATGCCGCAGAATGAGAACGGATGGTATCTGGCAGCAGAGGCCACACCTTTCGCCCGGTGGAAGTTTTTCACTTCACTGGATGTGTTTTCTTTTCCTTGGTGGAAATACCGTATAAGTAAGCCCTCAAAGGGAGTGGATGCCATGTTTCAGGTTACTTATACTCCTCGAAAGAGCCTTTCGATGTATTTTAATTATCGGTACAAACAGAAAGAAAGAGACGTGACGGGTACAAGCGGTGCAGTTATCGAACCTATCTATCACCATAAACTCCGTTATCGGCTGACCTATATGCCGGGAAGATATATCTTTCGTACTACAATAGATTATAACCACTTCCGTCAGCAGGATGGGGAAGGGTATCGCTTTGATAGACGGCAAGGTTATCAGTGTACTCAATTTTGCTCGTACACTTTCCCCTTCCCTCTGTCAGTTTCCGTGCAGGGAACCTGGTTTCATACGGACGATTACGATTCGCGTGTTTACGCCTCCGAGCGTGGATTGTTATATACTTTCTATACCCCTTCCTTCTATGGCAAAGGGTTTCGTTACTCCGCTCATCTGCGATATGATTTGAGTAAGAACTTCATGTTTCTTGCCAAATTCGGACAGACGGTTTATCAGGATAGGGAGACGATTGGTTCGGGCAATGATGAGATACCGGGAAATAGGAAAGCGGACTTGCAGATGCAACTGCGTATCAAGTTTTAGAAACTGTTTTAATTTTATTTTTCAGGTTGCCTCAGAAGAAAACTGAAATAAAATTAAAACAGTTTTTTAGAGTCTTCTCTTTATCTGTCACTTTCTTCCAACATGAAAATTTCATTTACAGTCTTTCCGAATATCTCTGATATTTTCAATGACAGCAAGGTGGAAGGGACATACTTTCCCGATTCTATGGCATTGATGGTTTGCCGGCTCACTCCTATGGCTTCAGCCAATTGCTGTTGGGTCATATGCTTGATGGCTCTTTCTACCCTTAATGTATTAGTCATTGTTGCTCCTCCTAAATTTATAAAGTTCAATGTTGTACTTTATGATGAACAGAAACAATATCATGAACAAGTCTATAAATACAAAATTAAGATATTGCATGTCATAAATCAGCATAGTGCATACTATCAGTAGGGAATACGCTGTTATGGTAGCCCAGATAAGAGAGTTTGAACGAATATTGGCGATGCATTCATCTTCGTCCTTTTCTTTTGAGAAAGCTATGAACAAGAGTGAAACCGTAAGCCCTATCATACTCAACTCGTCGAATAAAGAGTTCTTGATAATACCCCAGGGAATTACTGACAACGCGTTTACCTTCAACCAATCTTCATTGCTGCCGTCGAAAAGGCAGATGAAGGACGTGATGGCGAATGGGACAAATAAACACCAACCTATCTTTCTGAAAGTGGTTGGAAATAAATAGTTCTTTCTCATAATACTATGCATTTAGATGTTATCTGCAAATGTAATGTATACTTTACATATAAACAAGTAAAATAGATAAAATGTAATGTATGATTTACTTTTTTAACATGAGATGTATGCTTTATAAAGGGAATATTTTCTTTTATGGGTAAACTTTTGCAAGCCGAACATTGCCAGATACCATAGTTTTCACTTAACTTTGGAGCGGTAAGATTGTTTAAGCATTAATCAAACCGTAAATCGTCAAATCGTAAATAGTATGACTGTCATTTATCCATCTCCCATATTCGGTCCCGTTCATTCTCGCCGTCTGGGAGTATCTTTGGGAATAAATTTATTGCCGACAGACGGCAAAGTATGCACTTTCGACTTTATTTACTGTGAATGTGGCTTCAATGCCGACCATCGTCCCAAACAGCCGTTGCCTACGCGCGAAGAAGTCCGTTCGGCCCTTGAAGCCCGTCTGCGGGACATGCAGCAAAACGGACCTACACCGGATGTACTGACTTTTGCCGGTAATGGAGAACCGACGGCACATCCCCGTTTCCCCGAAATCATAGAAGATACACTTGCCTTGCGCGACAAGTATTTTCCGAATGCAAAGGTGAGCGTACTGAGCAATTCTACCTTTATTCATCGTCCTGCCGTATTCGAGGCTTTGAACAAGATTGACAACAACATCCTTAAACTGGATACGGTAGATGAAGAGTATGTCCGTGTACTTGACCGTCCTACCGGACATTACTCCATCCGGGAGATTATAGAAGGAATGAAAGCATTCAAAGGGAACTGCATTATCCAGACCATGTTTCTCAAAGGAAGTTATAAAGGACAAGATATGGATAATACATCCGATAAATTTGTTCTTCCCTGGCTGGAAGCTGTCAAGGAGATTGCTCCCCGCCAAGTGATGATTTATACCATCGACCGCGAAACGCCCGACCATGATTTGCAGAAGGCCACCCGCGAGGAACTGGATCGCATTGCGGAACGGATACGGGAAACGGGTATACCGGTAAGTGTTTCTTATTAATAATATACTTATGAAATCAATAGCAATTAAAGATTTAAGCGAGAACTTCTTCGAAGTGATAGGCAAAGAGTGGATGCTGGTTACGGCAGGCAGTAAAGAACATTTCAACACCATGACTGCCAGTTGGGGAGGTATTGGCTGGCTTTGGAACAAGCCGGTGGTGTTTGTCTTTATTCGTTCCGAGCGCTATACGTATGAGTTTATGGAGGAGAACGAATATTTCACCCTTTCTTTTTTAGGAAAGGAAAACCGGAGCATTTACAACCTTTGTGGCAGTAAATCGGGTAGGGAAGTGGATAAGGTAAAGGAAACTGGTCTGAATCCTATCGTTACCGAGCGGGGAAACATTCTCTTTGAGCAGGACCGCCTGGGATTGGAGTGCCGCAAGCTTTTCATTACCGATATGAAAGAAGAACTCTTTCTCGACCATTCCGTCTACGAGCGTTGGTATGGCGGTGACCACGGTGGATTGCACCGGGTTTATGTAGCCGAGATTGTAGATGCCTGGGTAAAGGAATAGCTCCTTTACCACAGCTTCAAGTCATATTCGGCTTCCACCTTCTCTTCTATTTCATCCGGAAGGGCGGGGAAAAAGTCGATACCTGTAATACGTTCCACTTCGTCCACTGTATTGACGTAGCTGTCCAACGGATGATTGCCTGATGTATTCTTATAAATGAAGCCGATGGCTTTGGGGGGATTGCTGTCTGCACACAGAACGACCTTGAAGAATGCTTCGGGCACTGTAATTTTGTGCTTCTTACCAATGGTGCGGTGACGTTGGTCATAGAGAATAGGACCGCATACAATGTATATCTTGCCTTCTTCTTGTGCCCAACGGCGGCATGACTCTTCCAGTTCTTTCCAGTCGCCACGGTTTAGATTGTGGTTCTGCGGGCAAATGTTTGTCATGTAGAAGCTCTCTTGCATGGCTTTCCAGTGCCAGCGGTTGTCACCGGCCGGACACATATGTCCGCGGTCCATGCCGGCTCCTTTGTAGTCATCGGTGGTTACTGCCTCGTGCTCAGGCAGGTCGGGGTCGGGCAGGAACTTGTCTGTACGGCTTTCACGCTCCACCAGTTTTTCGGGAGTGAGTTCCCAGGCTACCCAGTTGGGTATCTTTAAATCTTTGTTGTAGGATACTGTGTAGCCTTTCCGCTGGAGAATCTGTTCGGAGACGTTCTTCAGCTTTGCCGGTATTTCAAGGCGTGTGCCTGCCGTGAGTTCTATCTTGGCAGGCATAGAACTCTTTTGCCTGGCATCCGAAAGTATCTTTGCAACGGGTTCATAGGCAAGGCAGACCGCACATATAAACAATATAAGATAATAGACGCCTTGCGATTGTTTCTTTTTTTTTCGTGCCATGCCGGGATTAGTGTTGGATAATCATTTTGGCCCTTTCCAGTGCCACATTTATGTTCGGACAGATATTTTCTTCGCCCAACAGCTCATAGAAGCCCGATTTTTCCAGTACCTTATGTACCTTTTCATTGACACCGGAGAGCACAATGGTTATTTTTTCCTTTTGGGACATCTCACAAAGGCTTGTCAAGTTGTGGATACCGGTAGAATCGATGAACGGAACTTTACGCATGCGGATGATGCGCACTTTGGGGCGGTCGCCCAGCCGCGCCATGATTTCTTCGAATTTGGTGGCGATGCCGAAGAAGTAAGGACCGTTTATTTCATATACTTCCACATCCTCGGGGATTATCAGATGCTCGTCATTGCTTGCAATGTCCGATTCTGCATTCGGGTCTATTTCATCTTTGATGACGGATATTTCGGTAGTCTCCATGACGCGGCGCATAAACAGCACGCAGGCAATCACCAGACCTACTTCAATGGCAATAGTCAGGTCGAAGATGACGGTCAGGAAGAAAGTAATCAGCAGTACCGTGACATCCGATTTAGGATTCTTCAATAATGCCTTGAACGTACGCCAACCACTCATGTTATAGGATACTATGACCAGTACACCCGCCAGGCAAGCCATTGGGATATACTGTGCCAGCGGCATGAGGAACAGTAGGATAAGCAGCAATACCACTGCATGCACCATGCCTGCTACGGGAGTTTTTCCTCCGTTGTTGATATTTGCCATGGTACGCGCGATGGCTCCGGTGGCAGGGATACCGCCAAACAGCGGGGTAGCCATGTTGGCAACACCTTGTGCTATCAGTTCCGTGTTGGAATCGTGTTTGTCGCCTATCACACCATCGGCCACGGTGGCAGACAGCAAAGATTCGATGGCACCCAGTACAGCGATTGTAATGGCTACGGGGAACAAGTTCTTTATCGCTTCCCAATCCAAGGCAGGCATCACGGCATCCGGCAGTTCGGCACGGATGCTGAAACGGTCGCCGATGGTATCGATGCAGTCAATGCCTCCATATACTTTCATCAGCCAGACGGCCACCGTCACCACAATGATGGCAATAAGTGACCCCGGAATCTTCTTCGAGAACCGCGGTGTAATGGCAATGATGAAGATACTGACAATACTTACAATCGTGTTCCACCAGTTAACGGTATCGAAATGTCGGAAATAAATCATCCATTTTCCTACAAAGTCTCCCGGAACTTTCTCTCCTCCGAACGTCAGCCCGAAGATATCGGCAATCTGCGTGGTGAAGATGGTGACGGCAATACCGCTTGTAAAGCCTACGATGATGGGATAGGGAATAAACTTGATGACAGCTCCCAGCTTGAACACTCCCAGCAGGATGAGCAGTACGCCTGCCATCAGTGTGGCGACAATCAGTCCCGATTCACCGTATTGCTGGATGATGCCATAGATAATGACGATGAACGCACCGGTCGGTCCTCCAATCTGTACCTTGCTTCCACCCATCAGGGAGATGATGAAACCGGCTATGATAGCCGTAATGATACCTTTCTCCGGTGACACGCCGGAGGCGATACCGAATGCGATGGCCAGCGGGAGGGCTACGATACCTACGATGATACCTGCCATCAGGTCGGCCATGAACAGTTCTTTAGAGTAATTTTTTAAAGCCGTGTATAGCTTTGGTCTGAATTCGAACGCTTTCATTATAATCTACTTTTTTATACGTTTTTTTATACAGAATGTAATGTATATATTGCAAATTGCCTGCAAAAGTAGATAAAATAATGCATTAAGCGTATAGATTACTCTGTTTTTTGTATTTCCAATGGTTCTTTGCGGATGGTGACGGTGCGGTGCTGGGTCGAATCGTTTTTGATGGCAGTTACGTCTCCTCGGGTAGTGAAGTAAACATAATGGCCCATGTCGTAGAAGCGGTAGACCTTGCAGCCGTCGTGCTCAAACAGATAACTTACGGTGTAGGTGGTGTTGTTTTCAGACGGTTTCTTCTCCAAAGGAATGGAAGAGTAACATGAAGTGAGTCCTGTAAGGACGAACAGAAGCGTGAATAATTTACCGGTCGTTTTCATAGCCTGTTTTTTTTAGTGTATTGGTGAACACAAATATAGTGTATTTTGTTTTCCTTATCAGATATGTGCTATTAATTATGTCTAAAATGCCTCTTCGGGTTATCGGTGAAAATAGATTCTTTCTATAAGACGATAGATAAATCCGATGAGGCAAAAGTGTGGTTATTTCAAACTAAATTTGTAATTTTGTATTGTTTACGAACAGTACGAACGATATTTATACGTAATTATATTAACTAATAAAAAAAGAGACTATGGCTAAAAGTGTTAAAGGAACTCAGACTGAGAAGAATCTGCTGACTTCATTTGCAGGAGAATCACAGGCAAGAATGCGTTACA
>ERZ833515.2568-NODE-2568-length-10288-cov-4.260823_pt1 | contig 10288 bp, 8 predicted proteins | sample MGYA00519949_ERZ833515 | MGnify/ENA primary metagenome ERZ833515 (study PRJEB31850, sample SAMEA3708741) | human gut metagenome | biome: human gut; feature: human-associated habitat; material: faeces | place: China | collected 2014 ...
TGGTGGAACTGACCTTGATACAGGTTGCCCAGCTTACCACCGAGGGGGATGACGTGGGTGATGGGCGCCGCCCTAAGCAAGCTATAAAACCCATATTTACGCAATCTGTTGCTGCTCAGCAGTCACAGACTGTTCCTGCTACGTCGCAAACTCAACCGGTTTCTGCTGTCGTTACTCCGGTTCAGCAACAACAGCAGCAACTGCAACAACCGGCGTCTGTCCAATCTGTTCCTGTGGCTGGGACTTCTCCGGTTATTCCATCATCAGCAGATATACCTGCTTCCGGATTGAAGGTGCCGGTGAAGGAAGAGAAGAAAATTCCGGTAATGAATAAGGCCGGTTTGGGGGTTTCTATTAAGCATCCTCAGAAAGAAGCTGTTTCGCAGAGGACGACTACGCCTCAAGCATCGTCTCAGGTTCAGTCTCAGCCCGAAGAAGATTATATCTTCAATGAAAAAGATTTGAATTACTATTGGCAGGAGTATGCCGGCCAGCTTCCTATCGAGCATAAAGCGCTTGCGATGCGTATGCAGAATATTCGTCTGACGCTACTTAATGATGATATAACTTTTGAGGTAGTAGTGGATAATGAGATTGTGGCAAAGGACTTTACTTCTATGATTCCTAATGTACAAAACTATCTTCGCAGTCGTTTGAAGAACAGGAAGGTGAAGATGACGGTCCGTGTCAGTGCACCTGCCGAGAATGTACGTGCCTTCAGCAGGGTAGAGAAATTCCAGATGATGGCAAAGAAAAACGAGGCATTGTTACAGTTGAAAGACGAGTTCGGGTTAGAGTTATATTAAATCTTGCACTTCTTCTTTCTGTAATATCTCCCAGAATCTTTGTGGCAACCAGATATTGGGTATGTTTATTGCGTTTTTGAACAATGGTGCAATATCGGCAGGACGGAATCCTGCTATTCCACATCCTATCTCAGTAACGAGGAATGTTCTTTCCGGATCGTTTTGAGCAAATTTTATGAATTGGTCTATGTAGGGGCGAATCGTTCCGATGCCACCTTGCATGGTAGGGATGGCATACGTCTGTCCTTGAAGACCTGTGCCTTGCCCCCAGACGGCTCCCCATTGGTTCATAGCCAGACGGGCGGCACCTCCACCATGATAGCCTTGCAGGTTGCTGCCGAATACGAATATCTCATTAGGCTTTAATTCTGTGATGTGATTGGGGGTGATGCGTGTATTCATGATTCAATAATTCTTAGTTGCCCGTAAAGATAGTGATTCTTTTATTAATTTTGTGAATGCATTCCGGTCGTTCGTTCAATTTATTTCTGTTATAGAGAGAATTAGCGGACTTTTGTGATATGTTTCACTAAAATAAAAGATTTATGGAAAAGCAGAAAATGCAATTTAAAACTCGGAATGTAGGATTTATTGTTCCTATTGGTCTTTATCTTCTTTTTGCCGGAATGCTTTCCTGGGGATCTGTCGTAAGTGCCAGATCTTTTCCTATAGGCGTCATGGCTACTTGAGGGATGGCTATCCCTGTCCTCACTATTCTTTCGTTGTTTTGTTCTTATCTCTTTTCTCATTTGTATACTAAAAATAAGAAATGGGGATGTTGGGGATTCATTCTTTATATTGGAGCCATTATTCTTTATACCTATCTGCTAAGTAAGAATTGGGGATTGGTATTCTGGATGTTATGTTCTAATTTGCGTTCGCTTGCTTTAGGGGTTTTATTGTATATGTCTTATGATTGGTTTCGTAAAGTACGGAGACAAAAAGAATTAGAAAAACAGAATCTTCAAAGTGAACTTAAACTTCTAAAGAATCAGTTAAATCCCCATTTTTTATTTAATACCTTAAATAATATCGATAGCTTGATACGTTCAGATCCTGAGAAAGCTTCCAAATCTTTGGTACAGATGTCTGATATGATGCGTTATATGATTTATGAGACGAATGTTCCCGAAGTATATTTCAGGCAAGAACTGGATTATATTAAAAACTACTTTGCTTTGCAATGATTGCAATATGATAATCCGGAATTAGTATCTTATGTATTGGAGGGTGAAGCCGGTGATATATGTATCGCTCCTATGTTGTTTATTCCTTTTATAGAAAATGCATTCAAGCATTGTACGGACAAGAAGGCAAAAGAGGCTATTTGTTTTCACTTTCAAATTCAAAGTTCGGAGATACTGTTTACGGCATCGAATCTTTATGATCCGTTGAAACGTATGAATAAAGATTCTTCTACCGGCATCGGACTCAGTACAGTAAAACGGCGGTTGGATTTTTTATATGCCGGCAGATATAATTTGAGGATTAATGAAGAAAATGGTTATTTTGGTGTATCATTAATATGCTGTGCAGGGATTTGAATATGATGTGTCCGACTATTTGGGGGCTCCTTGATCCCCAATGTAGCACTTGAAAACGAACCTCTTTAAACGAAGAAATCCTCAATAATCTATGATTATCAAGGATTCTCTTTGGGTGGAAGACCGGACTCGAACCGGCGACATTCAGAACCACAATCTGACGCTCTAACCAACTGAACTACATCCACCATGTCTGCGTTTCTCTAACGCGGTGCAAAGATAGATATTATCTTCTAATCTCCAAAAGATTCTGCTATTTTTTTTCGAAAAAAGTATATTCTTTTATTCCCTGATTGTGCTTGTTGAAAAGGGTTCGCGCGTCATTCGTGAAGATTTTCAGAGAGTTACGTGCTTGTAAAGGAATTGAATCAATCGGGAAATTGACGGGGAGTAATTGATGATTTTTTTTCCCGGACTGAATGGGGCGGGCTGTCCAGACTAAACTATACTCGCAATTATTGAGACGGACTGTGCTGTCTTTTACTAATTCCATTCTTACCATCAGTCCACCATCGGTGCGGCGGGTGGACATATTGGAAATATAATTTCCCAGTGAATAGACTACGAGATGTTTGTCGTTCGTCACGCTGTCTGTGCGAACTTCAATGGGTTGAACTACGTGAGGATGGGAGCCGATGACATGATTTACTCCTTTTTGAATCAGCCAGTCAGCAAGGAATTTCTGCTCTTTGTCCGGGAGCGACTGGTATTCGATTCCCCAATGCATACAAGCTATGATTGCGTCCGGTTTCATTGCTTTGCTCTCTTCAATATCTTTGGCGATAACTGTTGTATCAATATAGTTCACGATATTGGGAGGAGTAACGGGGATACCGTTTGTGCCATACGTATAGTTGAGCAGGGCGATGCGGAACCCGTTCTTTTCCAATAAAAGAGGATATTTCTTGTCGCGTTCTTCGGTGTTGATATACGTGCCTGCATGTGGAATTTTCAACGAGTCGATAAGTTGAATGGTACGCTCCAGTCCGGATTTGCCACGGTCGAGACTATGATTGTTGGCAGTCACTAAAACATTGAAACCTGCGTCATGAATTGCGGTCAGAAATTCGTCCGGTGCGCTGAAAGCAGGATAACCTTTGTAGGGTTTGCCTCCTAACGTAACTTCCAGATTGGCGATAGCGAGATCGGCTCTCCCTATTTCTTCTTTAACGTACGTAAAACAGGTGGAATAATCATAGCCGGTTGAGGTCCGTGCAGCGTTGATTTGTCCTTGATGCTGCATGAGGTCACCTACGAAAAGGAGTCGTAGGGTATCAGTGGGGGAAATACTGTCGGTTGCGGAAAGGCTGTCCGACAGGGTATCGATGATAGAATCTCTCTTTGCCTGCGACTGGGAGGTGCAGGACAAAGAGAGAAGTAAAATCATCAGAAACAAGCTGTGTTTCATTGATAAATGGCTTTCTTGCCAGCTAAGAGTGTATTTTTCATTAACGATACAATCGTCATCGGTCCAACACCGCCCGGTACGGGAGTGATAAAGGAACATTTTGGGGCAACTTCGTCAAACTTCACGTCACCAGTCAGCTTGAAGCCTGATTTCTTGGTTGCATCCGGCACACGCGTAGTACCAACATCGATAACTACCGCACCTTCTTTCACCATTTCGGCTTTTACAAAGTTGGGTTGTCCCAGGGCAGCGATGATAATATCAGCTTCCTGACATTCTTTTATCAGGTCTTTGCTGCGGCTGTGGCATACCGTCACTGTGGCATCGCCCGGATAGGCTTTCTGCATCATCAGGGCAGCCATCGGTTTGCCGACGATATTGCTACGTCCGAGTACAACACATTTTTTGCCGGAAGTCTCTATTTCGTAACGTTTCAACAATTCGAGGATACCGTTGGGAGTAGCGGATACATAGCACGGAAGTCCGATGGACATACGGCCTACGTTGATCGGGTGGAAGCCGTCTACATCTTTACGGTAATCAATCGTTTCGATTACTTTCTGTTCGGAGATATGTTTAGGTAAGGGAAGTTGTACGATAAAGCCGTCTACATCGTCGTCTTCATTCAGTTCGCGTACTTTGGCAAGCAGTTCTTCTTCGGTCACGTCACTTTCATAACGGATGAGGGAGGACTTGAATCCACATACTTCACAGGCTTTTACTTTGGCAGCTACATACGTTTCGCTACCACCATCGTGTCCAACAAGGATAGCCGCCAGATGCGGGCGTTTTCCGCCACGAGCCACAATTTCGGCTACTTCGGCTGCAATCTCTTGTTTCACTTGTTCGGAAATGGCTTTTCCGTCTATCAGAGTCATATTTTCAGAGTATTTATTGGTGATGGGCAAAAGTAAAATAAATAACTGAACTCTCCAAAAGGAATGGACTTTTTGTGGAGAGGGGACAGCGGAACATATTGGAATGCGAGTAGGAAAGAAGGTAAAAAGTACAAGGGAAAGCTCTGATTTTCAGGCAAGAAAAACAGAGCCTCTGTTTAGGTGAAACGGAGGCTCTGTTTACATCAATCAGAGGCTCTGTTCGGGTGAAATGGAGCCTCTGTTTGGTCTTGTCAGATCATGTTCTTATTTGTCAGCAATTTGCCTTTATACTCTCCGGTCAATGTACGGAGGAAGGCGACAATCTTATCTACTTCCGGTTGTGGCAGGTCGATGCCTAACTGATATTTGGCCATGGCGCGAACCGCATCATCCATAGTAGCCATGCTGCCGTCGTGGAAATAAGGAGCGGTCAGTTCAATATTTCTCAATCCCGGCACTTTGAAGCGGTGACGGTCACGCTCTGCTTTTGTCTGCTTGAATCGTCCGTTGTCTTCTTCAGTCATTTCTGCCTGACGGTCTGCGAAATAATCATGCTGTACACCGATCAGTTCATAAGATTGTCCTCCGAGGATTTCTCCCACATGACAAGTCGCACAGTCATATTTCTTGAAAAGGTCGTATCCGGCGATTTCATCTGCGGTGATGGCATCTTTCTGTCCTTTCAGATAACGGTCGAAACGTGAATTAGGAGTCAGCAATGTCTTTTCGAACTCCTGAATAGCATTTGTGATATTCTTTTCGTTCAATCCGTCGGGATATACTTCGTTGAATGCCACTACGAAATTCTTGTCTTCTGCCAGTTTGCTGATGATCTGATCGAATGACTCGCAAGCCATTTCTACCGGATTCAATGGAGGGCCGGCAGCTTGTTCTGCCAGAGTTCCGGCACGTCCGTCCCAGAATTGAACAAAGTTATAGGCAGCATTGTATACGGTCGGGGCATTGACGCCGCCCAACTGACCGCCTACTCCTTCAGAATACTGCTTGTTGTCAACGCCACCGGTATCCAGACCATGACAGCTGGCACATGAAACGGTGTTGTCTGCCGATAAGCGGGTGTCGTGATACAACAGATTTCCTAAGACCACTTTGCGTACATCGACTGAGATCGAGTCGGCAATAGGACGAATCGGTTCGTTAATGAAATCAGGTGCTACTGCCACATCGGTATACAGTCCCATGCGGTGATGTTTTACCCAGCTCAGTGCTACCTCTTTCTTTGCATCATTGAAAGAAGCTCCCCAATGTACAAGGTAATACTTTGCCTGCGGCATCTTTCCGTCGAGGATTACTTTTTCTACTTTAGCCAGATCAACCGGATTGAGAGGGCGTCCTTCCTTCATGTCTTTCTCCATCTGAGTCATGTCGAAAGCGCGATAGGCTTTGCTCACGTCTTCCATTACAATTTTTCCGGCTACAGGCATATTTGCATAGAACGGTAGTTCCGGCGTCGAGGTATGGCATCTCAGGCATCCTGCATCCGTAATAATCTGTTGCATCTGCACGTTTGCTTCCAAATCGGCAGAAGGCACCCGATGCATCAGTCGGTAAATGACTACCAATGCCGCCACGACTACCAATAATGCTACGATTAGTTTTGTACTTCTCTTCATTTCACATTTGTTTTTTGAGGTTAGTTATTACGATTATATAAATGTACGCTTTGTTGGGCCGCCGGCAGGTAATTGACTCCATACCAGCACATTTGTAAAGCAAGGAAGGAGACTATGAGCAGGGCATAGAGTGTTTTCCGTCCGGTTCTTCTGAACAGGCGGAGGTGGATGTAGAGCAAATATCCCATCCAGGTGATGGCTGCCCAAGTTTCTTTGGGGTCCCAGCTCCAGTAGTTTCCCCAAGCCTCCTTTGCCCAGAGAGAACCTAGCAGCATACCGATGGAAAGAAAAGCGACGCCTGCGTAGACCAGATTGTCTGCTGTATGCAGGTATTCTTCTTTATGACGGAACAGTCCGGTCAGGGCGATGATGAAAGCACATCCCAGAACGGAATAAGAGAACATATATACGGTTACATGCGGGATGAACCATACACTTTGCAGCGCCGGCATCAATGACTGATCGTGTATCTCGGGCTTCATCAAATTAATGATCACAAAAACTGTAGAAAGTAACGTCGAGAAAGAGAGAATCCAGCGATACTTCCATCTGATATAGGTTAGCAATCCTGCTATTCCCATAAAGAATGAATACCACAATCGGGTTTCTCCCATAGTGCGTAATGGAGGGCGCTGGAGGAATATCCATAATCCGGCAATAAATATTCCCAATATAATAATGCCGCCGGAAGTAAAAACGATTGCCACCTTACTCTTCGATGATGAACGAAGGGCAAATACAGCTCCTGCCAACCATAAGCAGATGGATACTGCTGCAAATACATAGAAGTTATCCCAGTTTATCATACGCTTTAGCTCCGTTTATAAATAAAAGAACTGCTCCTGCAAGCATCATCAGAATACCCGCTACCATCACATATTTCCAGGGCTGTTTTACGACCTGTAGAATGCAGTAATTGCTTTCGTTGCCTTTTGTTACGTCGTATCCGGTGAGGTAGACGTCTTCCCCCAGTCGGTAGGAATAGGGATGGTTTACTTCCAGCAGAACGTTCTCATTCCCCAAACGTACATTGGCGGAAAAGCGGGAAGGACGTCCGTTCGGGTAATATTCTACAGCGAACGAATTGAGTTCCATATCATAATCTAAATAGTAAGATGTGCCATTCATGTCGAATGCCTCATGCGTTGGTTCACCTTTATATAAAGGTACGCGTAGTGTCCGTGTGTCACTGCTACCTAGAAATCCGGCAAACAGAGCCAGCCATAAACCTGCATGATTCAGAATAAAGCGCCAGCGTGCTTGTTTGCGATGCCGACAGGCGTGGATGGTGATCATTGCCAGATTGCTTAATAATAATAAGAGTATAGAAATGAATATCCATGAAGTCATGAAATTGTAACATCCCAATGAGGCTGATATTCCATTGCGCATTTCGGCTTCCGGTTCAGATAGCTGGGGGAAAAGTCCTATGATCAGGCAACCACCGATAAACAGACTGATAGATAAAACGCTGGCTTTGGATGAACCGAGAAAACGGGTGGTTCTTAGATTATTATATTCTTTATATAGTATCCATAACAGGAAAAGCCAGATCGCTGCAAAGATGATATTCAGCGGAAAGGCGAGAAAAGAAACAGGAAAGTTTCCTGTGGACAGCTGCATGGCTGCTGCTAATAAAATGTAACCTACTACATATACATAGTACATATTCGTGCTTCTGTTTTGTTATCTTTTGCAAAGTAAAGAAATAAAAATGAATATTCACATAAAATCTTTATAAAATTGTAATCATTACAAGTGGATAATGATATTAATATGAATTTAGGATAATCCTTCAGTGTAGTTGTTGGTGAAAGGAGAGAGGATATGAAAGCTAAAGCTACGCTTTACAAGGTATAAAGCTATGCTTTTCACTTCCTAAAGCATAGCTTTATACCTTGTAAAACGCAGTGTTTTATATTGGGCTTACTATAGCGGGAGTAATCACTACAAGAGGTAGTGAAAAGTGGGAACTTGTAGAATTGAAGCTGTCTGATAAAAAGCTGATTAATATGAGAAAGTGGATTCTGTGATAACAAAAACAAAGGAGGAAGCTCAAGCCTCCTCCTTCTATCTGAAACAGAATAAAATTCTTTTTATTTTCTCATTTTTGGCATCATCTTGCCCATTTTGCTGCTGGTCACCATCTTCATCATTTTGCGAGTCTGGTCGAACTGTTTCAGCAAACGGTTTACTTCCTGAATCGTTGTTCCGCTACCTTTAGCGATACGTGTACGGCGTGAGCCGTTCAGTAATTCCGGATTGGAACGTTCTGCCGGAGTCATGGAGTAGATGATCGCTTCGATGCTCTTGAAAGCATTGTCGTCGATATCGATATCTTTGATAGCTTTGCCTACGCCCGGGATCATGGATGCAAGTTCTTTCAGATTACCCATCTTCTTGATCTGGGCAATCTGGCTGAGGAAGTCGTTGAAGTCGAACTGATTCTTGGCAATCTTCTTTTGCAGACGTTTGGCCTCTTCTTCGTCATACTGTTCCTGAGCACGTTCTACCAGTGAAACGATGTCACCCATACCGAGGATACGGTCTGCCATACGTGCCGGGTGGAACTGGTCGATAGCATCCAGCTTTTCACCTGTACCCACAAATTTAATCGGCTTGTTGACTACCGAACGGATAGAAAGGGCCGCACCACCACGGGTGTCACCATCCAGTTTGGTCAGTACCACACCGTTGAAGTCCAGGCGTTCGTTAAATTCTTTGGCTGTATTGACGGCATCCTGTCCTGTCATGGAGTCTACCACGAACAGAATTTCGTCCGGATTGATTGCTTCCTTGATAGCGGTGATCTCGTTCATCATCTGTTCGTCTACGGCCAGACGTCCGGCTGTATCGACGATTACGAGGTCATATCCTTTGGCTTTAGCTTCTTGAATGGCGTGTTGTGCAATCTCTACCGGATTTTTGCTGTCCAGTTCTGAGTACATCGGCACTTCAATTTGTTCTGCCAATACACGCAACTGTTCGATAGCTGCCGGACGGTAAACGTCACAAGCTACCAGTAATGGTTTGCGATTCTTCTTTGTTTTCAGCATGCGTGCCAACTTACCGGAGAAAGTAGTCTTACCCGAACCTTGCAGACCCGCGATCAGAATCACCGCAGGCGTGCCCTCCAGCCGGATGTCCGTGGCCGTGCCGCCCATCAGTTCGGCCAGCTCGTCGCGGACGATCTTGGTCATCATCTGTCCCGGCTTGACGGCTTTGAGCACGTCCTGGCCCAGGGCTTTCTGCTTCACTTCGTCGGTAAAGGTCTTGGCGACCTTGTAGTTGACGTCGGCGTCGATCAGCGCGCGGCGGATCTCCTTGAGCGTCTCCGCGACGTTGATCTCGGTGATGCGCCCCTCGCCTTTGAGAATTTTGAACGACCGTTCGAGTTTATCTGTTAAATTTTCAAACATGACTTCTGAAATTATCCGAGCGCAAAGATAATCAATAATTCACAAAGCACAATCCGCCGTGGAAATTTTGTTATGCCGTGAAAAATAGTTATGTTTACAACTGAACCTAACCGTCATGCAATGAAGAAATTTCTTTTCCTGCTGCTTGCCGTCACGGCCGGGACCGCTCCGGCGCAAACCCTCGTCTATCCCGGCGAGCACGAAATGCCACCCGTCCCGAAGACCTTCGACAACGAACTGGGCGTGCGCTACGGAGCGCAGCTTTACGTGGGCGACGGGCGGGGACCCGAATTGCAGGCCTTTTCGATCGACTATGCCCGTTATAATTTTTACAATATCGGTTTTCGAACGGGGCTGAACGTCTTCGTCGACGAGGATGCCGAGAACTATTTCTCCGTGCCGCTGCAATTCACCTGGCGGACCGGACGTATCGCCTCGTCCTGGCGCCGGGAGAGCCGGGAGCGGAGCGTGCAGAATAATTACTACAACGGCTCTTATGCAGATCCTTACGGCGCTTATTCCGGCGGAGGGGCGGACGTGGGCAGTACGTTTCTCAACGTGCTGCTTGCGATCCTGCCCTCGGGGTTCGAGGTCCATGC
>ERZ833515.2580-NODE-2580-length-10261-cov-3.978052_pt1 | contig 10261 bp, 7 predicted proteins | sample MGYA00519949_ERZ833515 | MGnify/ENA primary metagenome ERZ833515 (study PRJEB31850, sample SAMEA3708741) | human gut metagenome | biome: human gut; feature: human-associated habitat; material: faeces | place: China | collected 2014 ...
AGAGCAGAGCAGAGCAGAGCAGAGCAGAGCAGAGCAGAGCAGAGCAGAGCAGAGCCCGATGGATTGATATTATAAAAGGGTTGTTGATTTACTTTGTTGTTCTAGGACATATTATCGGAGGATTGCCGTCTTCATCTGTAAACATATATGGTATAACACATTATATTATTTATAGCATTCATATGCCTATGTTTATGTTGATTTCGGGATATTTAGGGAAAAGACAACCCCTTATTAGAAAGATTGTACGTAATTATTTTATTCCGTATATTGTATTTGACTATGTTTACGTTATTTATGCAGTGTTGAGAGGTGGTACACCGATAAAAAATCTAAATATTCTCACGCCGACTTATGTATACTGGTATATATTATGCCTTGGCATAATAAAAATTATGTCATCTTCAAGAATTAAAAAAGAAATTTTTGTTGTTATAGGTGTTATCATAACACTACTTGCACCGGCTCTAAAAAAAGAAACATGGCTTTTTCTTTCATTAGGAAGAGTGGCACTTTTGTGGATGGTTTATTATGTTGGAATGAGACTTTCTGATAGTTTTTTGATGAAAGTCCGAAAACATAAATGGTGTGGCGTAGTTCTTTTACTTGTTTGCGTACTCGTAGAAATATTCTTGCTATCAATTGGTATGGTTACTATAACATGGGCTACGCACGATTTTCCAAATACAGTAAAGGACAGCCTTCTAAAATATGTTTATATGATTATTACAATTGTTTCATTTTTTAGCATTGCTGCTATCGTGCCAGAAAACAATAAACGCTTGGAGAGGTGGGGGAGAAATTCCTTAATTGTTTATCTACTTCATCCATTTCTTGTTGATGTTATTAAAACAATTATAGAAAAGTCGACAATGAGATGGAATACGTTGCTATATGTAATCCTACTTGTTGTGACCGCGATAGTGACAGATTTCCTTTCGGCGGATCCTTTGAAGGAACTGTATTATAAATTTATTGGTAATATATATAAATTAGTAAAATTAGATGATAAAAAGGAGATACTAAAATGAATGTAGCATTTATTCCGGTAAGAGGCGGCAGTAAATCGATTCCTCTTAAGAACATTAAACCTATTTCTGGAAAGCCTCTTGTATATTGGACGGTTAAGGCTGCTTGTGGGTGCAAATACATCGATAAAGTTTTTATTGCAACAGACAGTGATAAAATTAAAGAAACTGTGGAAGGCTTTAAAGAAGGCTCAGAAGCTGAGCTTTTCAAAAAAGCAGAGGTGATTGGTCGCTCTGCGGAGTCGGCATCTGATACGGCTTCAACTGAATTTGCAATGTTGGAATTTGCAGATAAAGTGGAATTTGATAATATAGTATTGGTTCAGGCTACATCGCCTCTTCTTGTAAGCTCAGATTTGGATAGAGGATTTGAAGCATTTGGGGAAGAGAATGTAGATAGTGTTTTGTCTGTTGTACGTCAGAAGCGATTCCATTGGGGAAATGATGAAAACGGATTTGCTCATCCTACAAACTATGATGTATTCCATAGACCGCGTAGACAGGAGTTTGATGGCTATTTAGTAGAAAATGGTGCATTTTATATTTCTTCTAAAGAAGATCTTCTGAAATCAAAGAACCGCGTGTCAGGAAATATCAAAGCTGTTGAAATGAATGAAGACACATTCTTTGAAATTGATGAACCGAGTGATTGGGTTATAATTGAAGCACTCATGAAAAAGAATGGCATTACAGCTTCAAAGGAAATCCCGGAAATTAAAATATTCCTTACCGATTGTGATGGCTGCTTGACAGATGGAGGAATGTATTACTCTGAACATGGCGATGAACTGAAGAAGTTTAATACAAGAGATGGCATGGGATTTGCATTATTGCATAAGAAGAGGATTGTTACTGGAATTGTAACCAGCGAAAATGTGGACTTGAATAGAAGAAGAGCTCAAAAGCTGAAACTCGATGTGTTAGAAGCGGGATGTAGGGATAAAGTTGCTGCAGTAAAAGTTCTATGCGAAAAATATAATGCGTCTTTGGAAAATGTCGCTTATATTGGTGATGACATTAATGATTTGGATGTTATTAAAATTGTGGGATACGGATGCTGCCCGGCGGATGCTATGCCTCAAATAAGAGAGGCTGCTAAGTATGTTACGAAAGCAAAAGGTGGAGAAGGTGTTATTCGTGAAGTGGTAGAAAGAATTATCGGAGAGGAATAAAATGAAATCCAAGGAGACCAAAATAGGTTCAGGAAACACGGCGTTAAAAGCTGGTGTGTGGTATGTCATTTCTTCGATTATGGTTAAGGCGATTTCGATTATCACAACTCCAATATTCACACGGATGCTTTCAACTTCAGAATATGGTACAGTTTCAACATTTACATCGTGGAGTGGTCTATTATTAACTTTTTTTACGCTGAATTTGACGTACAGCATAGGAAGAGCTAAGTTGGATTACCCTGATAAATTAGATGATTATGTTGGATCAATGCAGTTGCTTTCGTTGTTGGTTTCATCTGTTATATGTGTTATAATGCTTGCTTTTTTGAAGCCTGTTTCGACATTTATGGAGTTGAGCGAGAGTGCTACAATATTGTTGATACTGTATCTCCTTTTTACTCCAGCAATCAACTTTAAACAAAACACATTTAGATATAGATATCAGTATAAACAAAATGTAGGAATAGCATGGTATATAGCACTTAGTACAGTAATCTGTTCATTAGCATTAATGATAATGCTTGATGGAGACAAAGCTCTATATCGAATAATTGGAATAACGCTACCTACTATTGTGTTATCGATATTTATTTGGATATGCACACTTAAGAATCATAATGTATGTTACAATAAAGAATACTGGAAATATGGTTGGGCGCTATCAGGTCCTCTTATTCTTCACACTGTATCGATGAATATTCTTTCTCAATCTGATAGAATTTTCATCTCGAAAATATGTGGAGCAGAAGCGACTGGTATATATAGTCTTGCGTATAACTACGGAATTTTATTAAGTATTGTCACGAATGCTGTGGCTGATGGATGGTTGCCGTGGTTTCATGACAACTATTATGCTAAAAACTATGCAGATATAAGAAAAAACGCAAAGAAAATAGTATTACTTGGATGTTATGTTGGCTTAGCATGTGTGGCTTTGGCTCCTGAAGCAATTATAATTTTAGGTGGAAAAAAATATTTAACGGGTATCTATTGTGTGCCTCCGGTTGTCTTGGGAATTGTATGTCAGTATATTTATACACATTATGTAAATATTGAGATGCATTTGAAGAAGACAAAATTTGTCTCACAGGGTACAATATCCGCTGCGATAATCAATATCATTTTAAATGCGATATTTATTCCTAGGTTTGGATATATTGCTGCGGCATATACAACCCTTGCAAGCTATTTAATGCTATTGATTGTTCATTTTCTCATAACAAGAAGAGTATTAAAAATCAAGCTTTATGATGATGTGTTTATGTTTTTAGCGATGCTCGTCACAGGCTGTGTCTCAGTTTTGATTTCCATCACATACAATTATACAATCCTACGATATATAGTGATAGGGCTTGGTTTTGTTTCTTTTTTAATATCATTTAGATCTTACTTATATAATATGTGGACGAAATTTACGAAAGGAAAATAACATGAGCTTGAAAACAACAATACGGCATTTCATGGGCACACTAAGATGCATAAGAAATGGAGTACCTCTTGGGGGGGGAGAGTATATATAGGCAAAAATGTGCATTTTGTAAACGGAAAGACTATTAGGCTGGGAAAGAACATTTCAGTAAGACCAAATTGTGATTTATTTGCAGGTAAAGTGTTTATTATTGGAGATAATAGTGATATAGGAACGAGAAATAGAATAGTAGGCGATGTTATAATAGGAAAGTCTGTTTTATTTGGGCCAGATAATTACATTTGTTCTAAGGATCATTGCTATAAAGATATTGATACTCCAATAATGAATCAGGGAGCATATTCTCCCAATAATAATGGTCATAAGGAATTAAGCATTGGAGATGGAAGTTGGATTGGAACACATGTTGCAATTATAGGTGATGTTCATATCGGTAAAAACGTAAACGCTCCATAGCAAGTACCTGTTCCTCCACTCCTTTTTCTGCCATAATAGTCTCACACTATACAGAGTCAAAAAAGTTAAGTACTCAACTTTTTTGACCGCCTATGGAGGTCTATCTATGAGCAGTCAAACAAGTTTAGTTGCTGAACAGGTTCGGTTGCAGCAATGGGCGGCACAGATCCAGGATTGTAAAAACCGCCCTGCAGATATGAAAGTAGAAACCTGGTGCAGTGAGCATGGCATCACAAAAGCGAATTATTATTATCGTCTGAAAAGAGTCCGCAAAGCATGTTTGGAGGTCTACAATCCAGAACCGGCGTTTGTGGAACTTCCTCAGCCGACAGAGAAAGCTCTGCCCCAGGAAGACAGCAGCTTAAAACCGACAGCTATTCTGCGAAATTCCAGAGGATTAGCACTTGAAATTTATAATCCTGTCTCTAAAGATATGCTTCAGTGTATCCTGGAGGTGCTGTCTAATGCTGAATGACGCCACAGGTCTGAAAAAGATCTATCTTGCAGCTGGTTATACCGATCTGCGGAGAGGAATGGATGGTCTCGCAACGATCATCCGGTTCCGGTTTCAGCTCGATCCGTATGATAAAAATACGCTCTTTCTTTTCTGCGGGAAGAAGACGGACCGGATCAAGGGACTCTTATGGGAAGGGGATGGGTTCCTGCTTCTTTACAAGAGACTGAGCAACGGTGCCTTCAACTGGCCACGTTCCGTAGAAGAGGCGTTGGAAATATCCCCGGAACAGTATACGATGCTGATGCAAGGGCTTGAAATTCTCCCCAAACATCCGATCAGGCCAAATGATCCGCCTAAAAGATTGATGTAACATTTGTGCATTATGGAGAAAAAATTTCCATATTTCACAGAAGAAAAAAGAATCTCTTCCGTTTCATAAAGCTTATCCACAGAATTCAGTCCGCAGGAATCAAACCACACGGTTTCGGGCAGAAAAATCGTTCTGAATCTGTGGATAGCAGTACAGAACATCTGGAATCCTGAAAAGCTATCCCAGGTGCTCTGTACTGTTATCCACCGTCATTATGCCGAAAGGAAAACAGGCGCCAAGTGGCAGAAAACGTACAGATCTGGTACAATGGACTCATTGAGAAAAGGAGTTCCTGCCATGACGATGAAGTTCACAGAAGAACAGTTAAACAGCTTTGATAAATCTATGCTGATCCAGTTATTTTTGAATCAACAGGAACAGTTAGGAAAGGTCAGTGCCGACCTGCATTCCCTGGATACGAAGATGCAGGCAATGATGGAACAGCTGATCCTGGCTAATAAGAACCGGTTTGGACGTTCCTCTGAAAAAATGGAGGATGCCCAGCAGCTCCGTTTTGCTGAAGTGGATGGAACCATTGTGTTTTTTAATGAAGCCGAAGCTGTCTGTGATCTGGAGGCACCGGAACCAGAGACTCTGGAGCCGGCACCGGAACGCAGAAAAAAAGCAACCGGTAAGAAAGCACAGGATATGTCCGGGCTTCCTACAAATCGGATCGACCACTACATGACCGAAGAAGAATTAACAGCAGAATTCGGTGAAAACGGCTGGAAACAGCTTCCAGATGCTATTACACGCAGATATCGTTTCATTCCGGCAAAAGTCGAGGTGGATGAGCACCATGTTGGTGTATATGCCAGCAAAACAGACGGGCACATGATAAAAGCAAAGCATCCCAAAAGCCTGCTTCATGGAAGCCCCGTATCCGCTTCGCTCGCTGCTGCGGTCATGAATGGAAAATACGTAAACGCGGTCCCTCTTTATCGCCTTGAACAGGAATTCCTTCGATATGGCCTTGCCATAACCAGGCAGAACATGGCGAACTGGATGATCCGGCTGGGAGAAGAATATCTCGCCGTTTTGTATGATCACCTTCATTCGCTACTTTACAGCTATCATGTCATCCAGGCTGATGAGACACCGGTATTGGTAAAACGGGATGGTCGCAGTGCCGGTTCCAAGAGTTATATGTGGGTGTACCGTTCTGACCACATGTATCCGGAAAAACAGATCATCCTTTATGAGTATCAGCGGACAAGAAATGCCTCTCATCCCCGGGAATTCCTAAAGAATTATTCCGGCATTTGCGTGACGGATGGCTATCAGGTCTACCATACACTGGAAAAAGAGCATGAAGACCTGACGATAGCCGGGTGCTGGGTCCATGCCCGCAGGCGCTTTGATGAAGCGCTTGCAGTAGTACCGAAAGAACGCCAAAAAGAATCCGCATCCTATCTGATCTTAAAGCAGATCCAGACGATCTACAGAAAAGAAGGAAAGCTAAAGGAGCTCTCATCGGAAGAACGGCTTTCCCAGCGTCAGGTGGCTATAAAGCCACTGGTAGACGCTTTGTTCGTGTACCTAAAGCAGCATGAAAGCGAGGTCGGAACAGAAAAGCTGAAGGATGCTTTCAGTTACGCTCTAAATCAGGAAAAATATCTCCGGGTTTTCCTGACAGATGGGGATGTCCCTATGGATAATAACGCCTCTGAGCGCGCGATCCGCGGATTCTGTGTTGGAAAGAAGAACTGGCAGATGATCGATACGATCAATGGTGCGAAAGCATCCGCGATTATTTACAGCATCGCAGAGACGGCAAAAGCGAATAACCTAAAACCATACGAATACTTTGAACACCTTCTGACAGGGATCCCCAAGCGCATGGATGACAGCGACCGGTCATTCTTAGATGACCTGCTTCCATGGTCGAAAAAGTTGCCGGACGTTGTCAGAAAACCGAAAAAGCAATGAAGTAGAGCCGCGGAAGCGGCTTTTAGCTTATAGGGTACTTGGTATGGAGCGTTTACGAATAGCAAGGTATTTCTGATTATATTTCTGCAAAAAAATACGCATAAAAACTGTGTTTTTTCTATTGTTTTACACACGGTTTTTATGCGTATTTCGGTACTATCCGGCAAAACAAAATCGGCTAAAGAAGCGGTATTCTATGGGAATTTTCATATAATATGGATTCTGTGGGTATCCCCCTGTTTAATTCTGCGAAAATTCGCACGTAGGGGACCATCGGTCTTCAGGCAGAAATACTGTAGAGATTTGGATACCCCACTATTTTTTAAAATATTCCTCACATTCTTCTTGGCTTAAATAACTGACAAATTTTATTTACAGTTGTTCCAATCAAACTATATTATTCTTGTATACTGGATGCGATATTAGATTCTTTTATTCTATTTCCATCTCCAATATTTACGCTATTGTCGTTAAATATTATTACTTGTAATTGCTTAACTATTTCTATTCTCTCATCTTTAGATTTTGAGTCTATATCTATGTCTAAATCATCTAATACTCCAAACTCTTTTTCCAAAAGAATCAAAGCATCAAGTAATCTATTTTCTATGGTAGATAAAATATTATGAATACATTGACTTGAGATTTCAACCATTGCCGATGTAATCATCATATATGGATCTTTATTATAGTGTACTATTACTGGAAAAAAATCTGCATTAATCTGTTTTCCTAATTGTATACTTGATGAATCACATTTTTCCACAAGTTGTCTTAATGCTTCTACTCCCTCTCGAAAACTAACATTTAGCAAAGAATCCTGTAAATCTTCCGGCATCTTTCCTAATGGAATTGAAACATGATTCCATGTCATATGTGATGCCATTGAACCTTTAAAATATGACCCCATAAGACTTCCACGTACTATTCTATATGTAGGTATCTTTGCATCCTTAGGATATCCTGTTATCTCATTATTAATCCAAGTATTTAATTCAACATTATCAAACCCAGTTAATAACACCTTTGTTCTTTTAAGTGCTATAAGCGTATCCACAGTCCCGTTTGCAAGTTCCTTGATAATTTTACTTTTTGGCATTAAAACACCCCCTCTATCAAATTTACAATTCTATCCCAGAATGAAAATAATAATACAATCCCCGCCACTAAAGAAATCAGGAATCCACATATTACAGGATGCTTTTCATAAAATGATTTCTTAACAGATTGATCATCATTAATCTCAAGTCTTTCCGCAATATTAGCATTTTTAATTTTATTATTATCACCAATGTTAATCGACATATCACATTCTCCTATTTATAATTAATGAACACAAATCTGCTCAGATGCAATTCTATTAAAGCTATGTATCAAATGCACTTTTTGTATTTTTATATGTTTATTAATATATTCCAATAATTCCGTCCCATCCAAATACATGTACATCTGCGGTGCAACAAATCCCGGAACGGCATGTCTTAAATCATCAAGTGAAATCTCTGTGGTTTCTTGAAATTCATCAATTTCCATAGCGTATCGATATGATTCTTGATATTTTTCAATACGTGCAACAGCATCTTTATCATTTTTAAACTCTTCTCTCCAGTCAGATAATAGATGTCGCTTACCTAAATATACTATACCTGTAACTGCCTTAACGGGCGAACTAACATACATATATGCCATAATTGGCTCATCCGGGAAATTTCTTCTATGTTCAAATATTTTCTTCCCAGACTTTATTTTCTCGTATACCTCCGGCTTGAAGCTTAAAAGCATTTTTCTCATTTACGCTACCGCCTTAATTCCACTTACATTCTATATTAAGAACTTCTATTGGCATACTAATAAACTGAACATCAAACTTAAGACTTGGTTCAACTTTTGTACTTGCATTGTGAATTCTGAAACTAAGCTGCCAACCATTATCGAGATACATTTCTACTGTATTATCACTGTTAGGCTTAAATTCAAGTGCTACAAGTCTTGTAGGTAATTTCACAATAGGTACTGTGATTGCAGATACCTTGTTCTTTGCAGGCTTATTCAACGTATCGTGCATATTAAATGTATGAATCATTGTAAGTCTCTTGCTATCCTTACTCACAACTTTATAATAATCTTCAATTCCAATTAAATATTCAATCATTTTTCTTGGCATTGTATTGTCTTTCTCATTTGCTCGATTCACTTCATCAATAAAAGCCTGCAACAATGGGATATACACATTCTGACTCTTGTTCCCAATTTCAGACCACTTTGTGCCATTATCTTTTTCCTGTTTTAAAAAGTTAAATATTGGTTCAACTGCATTCCAATATTCATCAGAACAAGGCATATCAAACCATTCATTTCCAAAATCTAATTTATAGCTTAATCTGCTATGCTTAACCGCATCATGATTGTGCTTAATACTTAAGCCAATCTCCCATTCAATATCTTTTCTCTTTATTACAATATCTCTAACATCACCTTTTATGCCTTGACCATCCTTTTGGAATTCAAGAGTAAGCTCATCATTATCCATTTCAGCCATTCTTGGCTCAAGTTCTAATACTGTATTAACTGCAGCTCCAGCAGATATCATAAATGTTTCTTGCATATCTTCATCCATTAAAGACCATGCTTTTTCATTTGCTATCAAACTTGAATTTTCAACAATTCTTGTTTTCCTTAACTCAGCTATTGCCTTATATAAAGTTTGAATCCATGCATATTCATATGCTCTACCCTGATCATTACTCTTTGTACTCACTTTTTTCTCATTAACCTCCTTAGCATCAATAGCATCTCTATCAATTTCAACAGCCGTACCCTTTCCCTCAAGATACAATTTTATTGCTGTAGCAATCTCATATGCTAAATTCACTGGAACAGCATTACCAATCATTTTATATGCAGTATTTGTATCATTGTATATAAATTTAAAATCATCCGGAAATCCCTGTACTCTTGCAACTTCACGAATTGTCATTCTTCTGTAAAGATGTTCTTTTCCTTCTACAAATCTACAATCGTTAGTTCCAACTTTTACCATCTTAGGAGCCTGTGGATGTAACTGACATTGACGTCCAGATGCCTGAACTGTAAACGCTTGTTCATCCCAGCCTTTAACACGATTACGACTCATAAATATAGGTGAATAAGCACCTGTGAAATATTCGTTATTATTTATCGCTTTTGGATTATGTCGATTCTTTTCTCCTGAAGGAACTGCCATATCCTGCAAATCCCAAATTATATCACGTAAGGTAATCTTCTTAGAATCATCTTTAGTGGACCCCTTCGGAAAACCAAAGTCTATATTCAAATCTTTTCTAAACCCTATGTAAAATACTCTTTTCCTTTCTTCTGCAACACCATAATCTTTAGCATTAACCAATGTAAAAGAAACATCATATCCTGCCTCATCAA
>ERZ833515.2585-NODE-2585-length-10239-cov-83.568932_pt1 | contig 10239 bp, 14 predicted proteins | sample MGYA00519949_ERZ833515 | MGnify/ENA primary metagenome ERZ833515 (study PRJEB31850, sample SAMEA3708741) | human gut metagenome | biome: human gut; feature: human-associated habitat; material: faeces | place: China | collected 2014 ...
GGCAGTATTCAGAAACCGGACATTTGCATGGTATTGGAGAAAGGGTAGATTTAAGTAGATTCATGAATGGTACAACCATCAAGGATTTGATGTTGTAGGCATTGAAGAAGTTTATTGCTACCTATTCATTTATGAACGAAACTGTTGTAGAATTTAATAAAACGTTTAAACAAGTATGAATTATTTTAAATTGTTTACCACTTTAGTAAAGGCTATGGTGAAGTCTTTGAGCACTCGTCAGTATGTTCTTACTTTTGAAAAAGAGAGTGATAACCTATGGTATATTAAAATGCCTTGGGCTGGACATCATCATAACTTGCAGATGGTTACTGGAGCTAACCATCTGTTGGAGACTTTCAAGTCTAGATTGGTCACTGTACGTGTATCTTACGAACAGAAAGAATCTACTGATATCTGTCTTACCAGACAATATTACAGAATCTTTGGTGGTGCTACCTACAAGGTTTCCAATTTAGAGGGATTCACAAAGGAGGTTTGGATTTGCCCAGTTACTTTGTTCGTACTTGGTAAATATCCAAAACGAATTTATGTCTCAAACTCTCAGAAGTAACATAGTTCATAAACTGGAGAGAATAGTCTGCTATGTTTACCTTTCAAGGGATAGTGGTATTAATAGATAACTAAAAGATAATAAAAATGAGTAAGGAAGTAAAGATTTCAGTTATCAAGTTTGAAATGGTCAACGGTAAGAAGACCTATAAGTCGTTTACCTTTAAGTTGAATCCAAAGGAAATGGCAAAGTTCAAGACCGAGGCAACGGTGAAGAAGAAGGTGGCAGAATACGTGGCGAAAAGTGGCGTATATAAGCCTTCTGAACTCCAGAACTTAAAATACGACATGAAAGAGTTCCTGGAGGAATGGAAGAAGATGGTTCCTGTGGTGGAAGCTGAAGAGCTTGCAAAACTGGATAAGTCACCGAATAATCCAGAGACTCGCGTTACCCCTCATCTTATCAGCCGTCTTGCCGCCGGTGAAATCTATGTATTCGGCTCCAACGCCATGGGCAACCATGATGGTGGTGCGGCAAAGGTTGCTCTGGAGAAGTTCGGTGCCATCAGAGGACAGGGACATGGTTTGCAGGGAATGAGTTACGCCATCGATTCAATGAGTGGTATGGAAGCTATGAAAAAGGATGTGGATGAATTCATCGAGTTTGCCAAGAATCACCCTGATAAAACATTCTTTGTGACATTGATTGGTTGCGGCATCGCCGGATATTCTCCAGAAGAAATGGCTCCTCTGTTTGAAAGATGTTACGATCTTGAGAATGTGTGCCTTCCTTCTGAGTTCTGGGACATCATCGGATGGCCAAAGGTTCAGCAGCCACACTATGATCTCTTACGTTTCCTGGATGCTCAGGAGTTTGCCTATACCCAGGCTTTGAGAGAACTGAAGGAAGGACGAAAGCAAAGCCATTGGATATGGTATATCTTTCCACAGCAGAAAGGACTCGGTCATAGCCACAACGCAAACTACTATGGTTTGGATGGCGAGGGTGAAGCCAGAGCCTATATTGAACATGAAATTCTGGGTGAAAGACTCCGTGAATGCTGCAAGGCGCTCCTGCTCCACAAGGGTAAGGACATCGAATACATCATGGGAAGCGGAGTTGACGTGATGAAGCTCAACACCTCTATGAATCTCTTCAATAGAGTAAGTCCGAATGATGTGTTTGAGGAAGTATTGGATGTTTTCTTTTAAAAATAAAATAATGACAAAGGTAACTTTTGGACGTGAAACTATTCCATTTGATACTAAAGAAGAGTGGGAAGATTTTTGGAGAAATCTATGTATTAGCGATTATCCTTTTCTGCACGCTCAAGACTCTTGGAATACTTATAATACAGCTCTTCAAGAGATCAAAAATGGAAAGAAAGAAACCGATTGGATGTGGTTTATATTTCCACAAATGGCAATATCAGGTAAAGGATTTAAAAGTGAATACTATGGACTTGGGCGTATTATTGATGCTGGAGCATATCTGAGCCATCCAATTCTCGGTGCTAGATTAATAGAATGTACAGAAGCTTTTTTAAGTCAGCCAAATCCTGCATATAAAGTATTTGGTAATGAGCTAATGCATTTTCGCTCTTGCATGATTCTATTTAATAATCAGTGTGATAATAAAGACAATCCTTTCAGAAGAGTCCTTATCAGAGAACATTGGTTATTTTAAATAATAAGACTAGGACATACCGATAATCTGTCCACTTCTATAGTTTTAAAAATTAGATAAAAAAGATATGAGTTTAGATTGTGCTAAAAAGTATGCAGAAGGTAAAATTAATGATATTCTGAATCAGGCTATCATAGATGCGTATTCTGCCGGTTATAATGTGGGATACCAGGATGGTTACAAAAAAGCAGAGAAAGAGACTATCCTAGAAGAAATGAAGTATGTAGACCTGGGACTTCCTAGTGGTACGTTTTGGGCATCAGATTACATCAAGAAAGACGGAGAAGTTCTGTTCTTACCATACAGGGATGCTATTGACGAATTCAATCTTCCGACAGATGAGCAAATAGATGAACTAAAGGATTATTGTGAAATCAGCTTAGTGGAAGACAATGGTATTAAGACATATATTTGTTTGGGACCTAGTGGAAAAACTATTTCATTTACTCCACATGGATACCAAACACCATCTGAGAATTATGATATGGACAATGCTTATTTTTGGACAAATGATAATGATAAACTGATTGAAAGTTCTAAAAGAACAGCTAAAATATATAATCAGGGTAGTTTAACCACAGTTTTTCTTTTTCCTGGCTATAAAATTCCTATACGAACAGTAAAAAAATAATAGTAATATTATGAAGACAGATTGTATAAGGTTCCTAAGACATAGGAACCTTATGCTATCTACAAATCACAGAACAAAACTTTTTCTCTACCATTTGTTAAACTTTTAGCTAGAAGTGTTATATACTGATGTAAACATTAAAATTAAAAACATGAATACATCAATTAAGAATATTTTAGCAAGTTGGGAATCTTCCCTCATCCGATTCCAAAAGATTGACTGCTGGAACTATTCAGAGAATCTGGCAACATTGGGATGGTACTTACACAATAATAACTGTACAATAGAAGAGTACTACCTGATCAAGTACGTCAGAGACAGCATCATCGGAGTGAACTTCAACGTCAAGAGCGTACTCAATGCCATCCAGAAACTCATGAACATGGAAACTGCAAAAGAAAAAGATTTTACATCCATGCTAGTGAAAATGGATGGAAACAGAATTGTCCTCAATGGCCAGGATGTTCGCTTCAAGAAGGAGACCGAGAAAATCTTCAAGGAGAAGCTCAAGTTCAAGAAAGGAATGATGCTCCGTAACTTCGACATTGAGACGGAAGCTCCCCATGACTCCAAAAAGGTACGTCGCATCGTGGAAAAAAGAATGTGCCAGGCCTATCACCGGATGCACAAGAAAGATGAAGGCTACAAAACCAGTAACAGGGAGAAATACTGGATGGACAGAGCCACAGCCTTCCAACTGTACAACATCGGTCAAAAGGAGAAGGCCAGAAACATAAGAAGAGGCGAGTCCACTCACTGGAAAAGGAAAAAGGATCCTATTACCCAAGAGATTGTCTTGAAGAAGAAGATGGGCTACAGAAATGAGGAAACGGCTCTAAAAGCTATAGCCCAATGGAAGATTAATCATCCAAATGATTCCAGGGAAATATCAGCCTACAAATGTAACTACTGCAACAAGTGGCATATCGGGCACAAATCCAAATTTCAGAATCATCCAGCTATAGACTCCATGATTCCACAAATGAATATATGCAGTTAAAACATTAACAACAAAAATGAAGAGAAATATGAAAAAATCATTATTGATAGCAATCACAATGCTCGCTGTAACAGTATTCATAGCGTGCACCACAAAACAAGTAACAGAAAGCACCATCAATCCTCAGCTGCAGAAATCAGTTGACAGCATTGTCAAACAGGGAATGGAGGAGTTTGCTGCTGAAGAAGGTATGACTATCATCATGGAGACATCCACAGGTAATCTCCGGGCAATGGTAGGATGTAAAGAAGATAACGGAAAAGTTGTAAAGGACACCACCCTACTCACCAAAGCTCGTGAATCTTTTCTTTTCAGAGGGGCAGCCCTTCTTGCTGCCCTGGAAACAGGAAATGTTTCGCTGGATGATACGTTCAATACTTATACAGGTATTGATGTTATCGAAAAGGATACCATCTATGACCATAACTGGAGGAAGGGTGGATATGGGGAGCTGACTCTTCTGCAGGGACTGGCATACAATTCCAGTATTGCCATTGACAAGGCTGTAGATGTGGCTTATCAAGATAAAGATGTCTTCTTGCAAAAGCTACAGCAAATGGGATTGGAGAAGGATTCTACTTTCAAAGGTTCCTGGACCGTTTATGCTCTAGGGTTCCATCATAGAAGACCAACCAGCATGGTAAGTTTCTTCAATGCCATCGCCAATGGAGGAAAGAAGGTTAGTCCAAAAATGAAAGAGGGTTCCACCATCGTAGTTGACTCTATGATAGCCAAAAAGAAGAACATCGAATCCATGCAGAAAGCACTTCGGTTCTTCGTCACAAATGGCCTGGGCAAGAAGGCAGAATCAAAAATGGTCAATGTGGCTGGTATCTCTGGAAGTATCCATATGGAAGATGGCATCTATGCTGACTTCTGCGGCTACTTTCCTATCGAGAAGCCCCAATACACGGTATTCGTCAGCTATAAAAGACCGGAGACTCCAGCTTCAGGAGGAGGCATGGCAGGACAAACTTTCAGAAAGATAGCAGAACTGATGGTAAAGACTTTGAAACAGAAGGAACATCAGGAATAGATTCTACCATCAGTTTATACAAAGAAGCAGGCATTTGATACAATCCACAGATAAAAAGTACCAAGACATGCATATTTATGTCTACTTTTGCACTCAAGAAATCCCTTATTATAAAAGATGAATGTTGAACTTTAAAATGAATTTGAACATAAAATAACTGAAACATGAAAATGCTATATGATTTAGTCGCAGGCATCATTTCAATGATTGCCAAAAGTCTTGGAGTTTCATATGCCACAGCCAATGTGGCATGGAGCTTATACCTACAGGGACTGGTGTGTATCCTATCCTGCCTCTTGCTTCTCATCCCCATGAGGAAGAGATACAAGCAATTCGGCCTGGATGTGTTCACCATATCAGGAACAGTTTCCATTCTTGGCTATACATATCTGATCTTCTCCAACTGGTTCAATTTCATCAGCCCATTCATTGGACTTAGCTTTCAGACACAACATAAAGCACTCATCAACTATACAAAGATGACGGGGATGCAATGGCACATGAGTTACCAGAGTGTTTATCTCATCCTCTTTGTCTTCCTGGGAGTGGCACTAATAGGAATGAACATTATTCTGCAAGTATGGTTCAACCGACTAGCCAAGAAGACCAGCAATGATCTGATGAGCTTTCCTGCATTAAAATAACCCAACGTACAAAAGAAGAATATATGACTAAGAAATGTATTATATCTGTATTGCTTGTAGCGGCTTGGGCATTCTTTGCCTCTCTGTTTTACAAGACCATCATGCTGATGCTGCTCTTCCTGGTATGGAAGAAGCACATCTTTGAGATGCTTCCGGCATGGACACAGAAATGGGGAATGAAACCTTATTGGATGCTCTTCTTCGTATGCCTGTGGATGGCAATGCCCCGTTATCGCATCGAATCTAATGACAGGGTGAGACTCGTTTATCTGGATAAGAATGGTGAAACCAAACACCCTCCGCTTACCCAATATCTCATCAATACCCTGATTCCAGAAGAAGAGATAGTGAACTTTGGCATTAGAAACCTGATGATTGCCCGACCTGTAATCAGCATGATGGGCGTTGGCGGTACTCTTATTGCACAAGCCAATCAGGATATTGCCAATGGTAAGATTCATAACTTCTTTACCCCGTATGACAATCTTGGTATGGATAATCCGATGTCAGGAGTCTATGTGCAGGCTTTCAACGAGGCTTTCGGAACCAACGACAGGGCTGTTTATATCTCCGAACCTAAGGGAGATGAGAATGTAAGATGGAGCAAGGAGAATGGATTCAGATATCCGCTGGTAATATTCTGTCATGGATACCTGGGCAACTGGCAACTCTATCAGGGTATCTGGAAGGATCTGAACAACTGCATCGTGCTGAGCATCGGTACTCGCAGCATGAGCGGTATCTTCACAAATCATGATATCAATGAGATTTTCAGCTATTACATACCTTCCCTGGAGCGAATGGGCTATCACATCGACCACCGTCAGATTCATCTGATGGGGCTTTCGAATGGAGGTAGTGCGATAGTGGCTGCCATGCACTCATCCTATGCTAAGGATTTCAAGAGTCTGACATCCATCTCCTGCAATCTTGAAGAATTGAGGAAGGTGCCATGTAGCGTGAACCTGATTGGAGGTGGTGAGGACTATTCTTCACTTCTGATGCCAAGCCAAGCCAGCAGACTCAGCAAGATGGGTGTCCCTACAGGGCTGTTCTTTGTTCCTGAAGAAAACCATTATGTCTTGGTAAACAGGCGAAATGAGATCATCGAGTTTCTTAAGCAGCAGATGAATCTGACATGCGTCAGGGAATAGAAATTTCTATATCTTTAGATTACACATCAGTTGATCATGAAGAAGTTTTTTATCATATTGGGAATACTGACTCTGCTTGTCATCGGTGTCCTTTTCGTTCCACCTATTTATAATAGGTTTACGAAGCCGTTTTTTAAGAATACGATGGATGCAAAAGAGTGGTATCATCAGGTGGATTGTGAGAATCTGACGCAAGTAAGAGACTATTGCGACAGACGGGGATACAGTACGGATTATTATATCCTGGTGGATTTCTCCAAACCATCTGGCAAGAAGAGGTTCTTTATCTATGACTTGCAGCGTGGCAAAAGAGTAATGAGCAGCTATTGCATGCATGGAAGTGGTAAGGGAAATACAGCAGCCCAACCAAAGTTCAGTAATAACCCTGGAAGCGGATGCACGAGTCTTGGAAGATATGTCATGATAGGAAAAGGTGGAATGAAGTTCAAGAACTGCGTTCGCCTTCGAGGGCTCGACGAGAGCAATTATCTGGCAGAAGCCCGTGGTATCCTGATTCATTCTGCTGGCAAGGTGACAAGATTCTCCGGTGAGAAGGAGTATATTCCGCTGGGAACAGAGAGCCGTGGCTGCTTTACTGTATCAAGAAGCTGCGTGGAGAAAGTGATACAGATATACAAGGAATCTTCCAGAAGAAGACCTATATTGATTTATGCAAAATTCAAATAAAAAGAATATTCTATGAAGAAGTTGAAAACGAAGTATATGGCTATGGCGGTCATGATTCTGGGAATCGCTACCGTTTCCTTCTTTGCCTGTCGCTTCACAATAGGAAAAAAGGATAGTAATACATATGGTGTGGACCTTTCTCACCATAATTACGTAGAAGACTGGGACCAGGTTACAGCCTCCTTTGTCTATCTTAAGGCTACTGAAGGAGCGACTCATCAGGACGAAACCTTTAAAAGGTTCGCCCACAATACCCAGAAACGTGGCATATTGGTCGGTGCTTATCATTTCATGACAACGAGCAGTTCAAATTCCAAAACTTCCATCAAGCTACAGCTGGCATCAAGATGGACCTGATTCCAGTCATAGACATAGAGAGGCAGACCAAGGGATATGAAGTCTCAGGCAAGGAACTCAGAAAAAGAGTCAGGGTATTTGTCAATCTATGCAAGAAGCATTATGCAAGAACCCCATCATCTATTGCAGTCAGCCCTTCTATACCAAAAACTTTCTCGGTCATTTCAATGACTGCCAATATTGGTGTGGAGATGTCAATGCACCTGTAGTGCTATCCCATGCCATCCATCAGAAAACGATAAAAAAGGTAACTGGCATAAAAGGAAAGGTTGACTATAACATTTTAAACTGTAAATTAAAAGAGATACAATTATGAGAAAATCATTCGTAACATTAGCCGTAGGACTGATCATCTTCTTGATGAGTAGTTGCAGTAGTGGGAAAAAGACAAGCAGCACTGAGGATGACTCAGACACCCTCTGTACCTGTCCACCGGAAAGTTTCGTTCATATTGACCTTCAACCGCTTGGAGACTTCACCCAGAAGGAAGCAAATCAATTGAAGGAGGAACTGGAAAAGCATCTGGTTCCCATCTATCTGTCCGAGATAGAAGTACTACCCAAGAAAGATATTCCAGCTTCTTGTCTTTACAAGCCGAGAAACAGATATTGGGCAGGAAAGATTCTTGGTTTTCTGAAACAGCAGAACCAAGGTTCCGATTTTGTAACCATCGGTTTGACGCATCGAGACATCTCAACCTCTATCCACGGAAACTATAACTATGGTATCATGGGATATAGCTTCCGACCAGGCAATGCCTGTGTGGTTTCAACCTTCCGACTAAAACGAAAGGATGACCTATGGAAAGTAACAACGCATGAGTTCTTGCATTCACGAGGCCTACCCCATTGCAAAAAGGATAATCCAAAGTGCCTGATGCAGGATGCCCATGGGAAGAATACTTTCTTCATGAAAAACGGACTGTGCCAAGATTGCCAAAACTCATTGAAAAGCATCATTGACAATCAAAATGAGAATGCAGATTAAACCGTCTTTTTGCTTATAATTTTGTCGCAGATGTATAGTAATAACTATACAGAACCCAGAATTCAAAGTAAACTATCATCACTCTATATTCAACTATCTAAGAACAGAAAAGGTCTATTCTTAGGGTATGCCCCATTTAGGTGTACCCTATAGAATGGACTACTCAAAAGCAAGCATATCAAAAACTAAAAATTCCACTAAATCGATGCACACCAAAACCATTCAAGCCCCCAAGCATATGAAGAATAAAGAACCTTTGGCTAGATGTAAGAGTATGAACACTACACCTACTTAGTTGAGAAGTGACACAGCTCTTTCTCAAACCTAAGGTAGAAAGGCGCAGCTACCGCTGTACCCCTGGTCTGCTTACCTTAATAAGCAGAAGCGAATTCAACAATAAACAAGCTAAAATGAAGAAAAATGCATGAGTTCTATATATAATAAGGTATAGAAGTATGCCTAAATAACAAAAAATGGGAAAAATGAGCCAGTGATATACCATTTCACTATTTTGCAATACCTTTGCAAGCAGAAAAGAGAAAGATACTAAAAGCACTTCTCTTAAATTAAAGCATAGTATTAATATTCAATATCAATCAAACAATAAATTCATATGGAAAAGAACGCTATTATACTTGGTGATATTCGCCTCAAAAAAATGAGTAATGGATGTACAATCTCCCATCCTGATCGCGCTATATTAATTGTTACACCAGTCTTTGGATGTGCAATCTTCAACGTTATCACCAAGGATAAAACCTACGCATTCGACTTAAAAGAGACAAGCAACGGATTCCGTATTGATACACAAGAAGGAATCTTCTATTTCGAATATGAAGGACTCAAGTCCATCAAAGAGCGAATGGAAGCAAACCTAGGTGTATCACCCAAGAATCAAGCAGCTTAGCACAAACAACTGGCAAAGAAGCTCCCTACATAGCTATTCCAACATGCTATGTGGGGAGCTTCTTGCTAAATGCTCTTGTAGATACCACAGCACTCAACAATACCATATAGATATGATAGGATGCGCTCACATGAACTCTCCTTTTTCACAACCTCATCTTCCTCTACTCCTCCACAAGCCCCCCAAAAACTCATTAAAGTATCGATTTGCGAATTTCCAGGGTAGTCATGAAGGGGCAGTGTCATTATCTCAATCTCCCTTGAATCCGGTCATTAAAATCTTTGCTTTCAAATATCACCCAAAGGTGTCCGCCAAGAAACTTGCACTGCTTTTTACACAGTAACGTCTAACAGAAAATCACTTTGCAGCAATATGTTCAGAATCAACTTTTATAGCCATTTTGACTCAAGCGTAAAGTTTCATCATGAAACTTATTTCATCGGTCATGACCGATGAAATATACGCAAATTCAAAACAATATATATATGGAAGAATATAGAAAGTGAGATAAAGTGTGAGGTAAAGAGAAAATATGTAATGACACCTCATGTGCACAATTTAAGCAAAAGCAACGGAAAGTGAAGATGAGAGAAATGAACTGCAAGTGGTTGAGAATGAGCAATATTTCATAATTCTGCC
>ERZ833515.2586-NODE-2586-length-10238-cov-2.965040_pt1 | contig 10238 bp, 9 predicted proteins | sample MGYA00519949_ERZ833515 | MGnify/ENA primary metagenome ERZ833515 (study PRJEB31850, sample SAMEA3708741) | human gut metagenome | biome: human gut; feature: human-associated habitat; material: faeces | place: China | collected 2014 ...
AACGATTTCCTCTATGCCGAAGATGTGCCCACATTTCCATCTGTCTTTGCAGAGCGGATGTGACACAACTCTGGAAAGAATGAACCGAAGATACAGAAGCACAGAATATGCAGAGAAATGTGATCTTCTGAGAAAATACTTTAAAAATCCGGCACTTACAACAGATGTGATTGTTGGTTTTCCGATGGAAACAGAAGAAGATTTTCAGGATTCCTATAATTTCGTAGAGAGCATTCATTTTTATGAAACTCATATTTTCAAATATTCCCGCAGAAAAGGTACGGTTGCAGACAAGCTGCCCGGACAGCTGACGGACGCTCAGAAGACGGAACGCAGCGGACAGCTGCTGGCGCTGGAAAAGGAACAGTCCAGAGAATTCCGTGCGCATTATCTGGGACAGGAAGTGGAAGTCCTGATCGAAGAGCAGAAGGAGATCGGCGGAAAGGTATACTGGCTCGGTCATACGGATACCTATGTAAAGGCTGCGTTTGCGGCGGACAGTGCAGAATGCATGGATTATTCGAACCGGCTGGTGCACGGACGAGCGGTTTCTTTCCTGTCGGACGAGGTTTTGGAAATTGCATTGAATTTTTAAGAGAAGTAGGGTAAGATAGGTTATAGAGCTTTGAACAAAGGACGTGACAATATGCAGGATTTGGAAAATACACAGTATTTTAAAGTAGAAGTAGAGCCGGAAAATGGCGTAAAAATGATCCTTTCTGAAGTGTATGAAGCACTTTCTGAAAAAGGCTATGATCCGGTGAGTCAGATTGTCGGCTATATTATGTCCGGAGATCCGACCTATATTACCAGCTATCGCAACGCACGCGGTCTGATCGGACGGGTGGAGCGCGACGAGCTGGTAGAGGAAATGCTCAAGGAGTACATCGAGAAGAATCACTGGAAGCGCTGAGCGACCAGAGGAACAACAAGGAGAAGCGGGATGCGAGTGATGGGGCTTGATTTCGGTTCCAAGACAGTGGGAGTTGCCATCAGCGACCCGCTTTTTGTGACTGCCCAGGGAATCGAAATCATCAGAAGAAAAGAAGAGAATAAGCTGCGCCATACGCTGCAGCGAATTGAAGAACTGATCGGAGAATACGAGGTCGGGCAGATTGTGCTCGGTCTTCCGAAAAATATGAACGCCACAGAGGGAGAGCGCGTGGAGAAGACGAAGGAATTTGCGGATAAGCTGGCACGCAGAACCGGACTTCCGGTGGCATTTATGGATGAGAGACTGACGACGGTTGCAGCGGACCGCACGATGATGGAAGTCGGCGTGCGCCGGGAAAACCGGAAGGAATATGTGGATATGATTGCAGCTGTGCTGATTTTACAGGAATATCTGGACAGACAGCGGATGCAGACAGAGAACGGACAGGAGAATTAAGCTTTGGAAAAGATTACATTTTGCCCGGAGGACGGGGAAGCCGTTGAATTTTTTGTGCTGGAACAGACCAGACTCGGCGGAGTTGATTATATTCTGGTAACAGACAGTGAAGACGACGATGCGGAAGCGCTGATTTTAAAGGACGTTTCTGCGCCGGAGGACGAAGAGGCCATTTACAGCATCGTAGATGACGATAAAGAAATGGATGCAGTGGCTGCGATTTTTACAGATATGCTCGAGGATATTGAGCTTGAAAAGGAATAAATGCGAGCACCTTTTTCGTGCAGCACAACGTGATTTATCCCTGCTATAAAAATAAAAATGGAGGTAATTTTGCTTGAAAAGAACAAAAAAAGTGAATATTGACGGCCCCAGCCTGAAGATTATACCATTGGGCGGACTGGAGCAGATCGGAATGAACATTACTGCCTTTGAATACGAAGACAGTATTGTTGTAGTTGACTGCGGCCTTTCTTTCCCTGATGACGATATGCTGGGAATCGATCTGGTGATTCCGGACGTGACTTATTTAAAGGAAAATGCGGATCGGGTAAAGGGATTTGTGATTACGCACGGTCATGAGGATCATATCGGAGCACTTCCGTATGTGCTGCGGGAGTTGAATATTCCGATCTATGCGACCAGACTGACGATGGGACTGATCGAAAACAAGCTGCGCGAGCACAATCTGCTGGGCCACACGAAGCGTAAGGTGATCAAATTCGGACAGTCCGTAAATCTGGGACAGTTTAGGATCGAATTTATCAAGACGAACCATAGCATCGTAGACGCGGCTGCACTGGCGATCCATTCTCCTGCGGGAACAGTTGTCCATACCGGTGACTTTAAGGTGGACTATACTCCGGTATTTGGTGAAGCAATCGATTTGCAGCGGTTCGCGGAGCTTGGCAAAAAAGGCGTGCTGGCGCTGATGTGTGACAGTACCAACGCGATCCGTCCGGGATTTACGATGTCGGAGCGCACCGTCGGCAAGACCTTTGATTCGATTTTTGCAGAGCACAAGAACAACCGGATCATCGTTGCGACGTTTGCTTCCAACGTAGACCGTGTCCAGCAGATCATCAATACGGCATACCACTATGGACGTAAGGTAGTGGTCGAGGGCCGAAGCATGGTCAATGTCATCGGCACGGCGAGCGAACTTGGATACATTAATATTCCGGAAAATACACTGATCGACATTGAACATCTGAAAAATTATAAGAAAGAGGATACCGTCCTTATCACGACCGGCAGCCAGGGCGAGTCTCTGGCGGCCCTGTCCCGTATGGCGGCAGACCTGCACAAGAAGGTTTCGATCATGCCGGGTGACGTGGTTATTTTAAGTTCCACCCCGATTCCGGGCAATGAGAAAGCCGTTGCAAGAGTTATCAACGAGCTGTCGATGAAGGGCGCAGAGGTTATCAACCAGGATACCCACGTATCCGGACATGCCTGCCAGGAGGAGATCAAGCTGATGTACTCCTTAGTTCGTCCGAAATTCTCGATTCCGGTACACGGTGAGTACCGCCACCTGATGGCGCAGCGCAACCTGGCAATTTCAATGGGCATTCCGAAGGAAAATGTCATCCTGATGCGCTCAGGTGATGTGATCGAGATCGGGGACGAAGGCTACCGTGTTGCCGACCATGTACAGGCGGGCGGCATCCTGGTCGATGGTCTGGGCATCGGTGATGTCGGAAATATCGTTCTGCGCGACCGCCAGAACCTGGCACAGAATGGTATCATTATTGTGGTACTGACGTTGGAGAAATACAGCAACCAGCTCTTAGCGGGACCGGATATCGTGTCCCGAGGTTTCGTCTATGTGCGTGAGTCCGAGGATCTGATGGAAGAGGCACAGAGAATCGTGGATGAAGCCGTACAAGGCTGTCTTGAGAAGCACGTGAGCGACTGGGGCAAGATCAAGAACATTATCCGCGACAGCCTGAGTGATTTCCTATGGAAGAAGATGAAGAGAAATCCGATGATTCTTCCGATCATCATGGAAGTGTAGAAGACTGCAAAAGCAGCACGGAGGTGGAATATGAGCCGGACATCTGGGGAACCCCATATCGCAGTATCAATTCTGGACAGTGTGTTCCGGATCGTTTTTCTGGTACTGACACTGTTTCTGCTCTATGAGGGCGCAACGAAGGGTTACTGGCTGGGGCATGAGATATTTAACCCGACCGCAGTTGAGGCAGAGCCGGGAAGAATGAGAACGGTTACCATCGAGGAAAGCGAAAGCACCTCCGAGGCAGGCGAAGCGCTGGAACGCGTCGGTTTGATTCAAAGCCGCGTGGTCTTTGTGCTGCAGGCAAAGATTTATGAATACAAGATATATCCGGGAACCTATCAGTTCAGCACCGCCCAGACTTCTCTGGAGATGCTGAAGGAGATGGATGAGGCGGCAGCTTCTGCCGCCAGCCCGGAGGAGGATAAAAGTGATAGTAAATGACAGAATTACCGCCTATATCCAGTCGTTGGACGCGGGCAACGGACCGCTGCTCGACTCGATAGAGGAAGAAGCGCTGGCTGACTGCGTGCCGATCATCCGCAGGGAGACCTCCGCATTTCTGAAAACACTGATTGCTCTCAACCGCCCGCAGTCGATTCTGGAGGTAGGAACGGCTGTGGGCTATTCGGCTTTACTGATGAGCCGTGTGATGCCGGAAAACTGCCGGATCACGACGATTGAGAAGTACGAAAAAAGAATACCGATTGCCAAGCGCAATTTTGAAAGGGCAGGAAAAGAGCCGTGCATTACTTTACTGGAAGGCGATGCGGAAGAGATACTGGGGACGCTTTCCGGCCCTTATGATTTTATATGGATGCGGCTAAGGGGCAGTATATGCACTGGCTGCCTCAGATTTTGCGTCTGCTGCCGTCCGGCGGCGTTCTTCTGTCGGACAATGTCTTACAGGACGGCGATATCGTGGAATCCCGCTATGCGGTCGAGCGCCGCAACCGGACGATCCACACGCGGATGCGCGATTATTTATATGAACTGACACACATGAAAGAATTTGAGACGTCTGTCATTCCGATCGGGGATGGCGTGGCGTTAAGTGTAAAGCGATAAAAGAAAGGAAAAACATGAGAAAACTGGAACTTTTAATCCCGGCGGGCAGCCTGGACGTCCTCAAGACGGCGGTCCTTTACGGAGCCGATGCGGTCTATCTGGGCGGCGAGGCGTTTGGTCTGCGGGCAAAGGCGAAGAATTTTACGAACGAAGAGATCAAAGAGGGCATTGCGTTCGCCCATGAGCGCGGCGTCAAAGTATATATTACAGCAAATATTTTTGCACATAATGATGATTTAGCCGGTGTGGAAGAATATTTCACAGAACTGAAAGAAATCAAGCCGGATGCGCTGATTATTTCCGATCCGGGTGTTTTTGAGATTGCCAGACGCATTCTCCCGGAGATGGAGATCCATATCAGCACACAGGCAAATAATACAAACTACGGGACGTTCCTTTTCTGGTATAAACAGGGCGCGAAGCGCGTGGTAACGGCGCGGGAGCTGTCCTTGAAGGAGATTCGCGAGATCCGCGAACATATTCCGGAGGATATGGAGATCGAGAGCTTCATCCACGGAGCGATGTGTATTTCCTATTCAGGACGATGTCTTCTCAGCAATTTCCTGACGGGGCGCGACGCGAACCAGGGCGCCTGTACTCATCCGTGCCGCTGGAAATATGCGGTGGCGGAGGAGACAAGACCGGGCGAGTGGATGCCGGTCTATGAAAATGAGCGCGGCAGCTATATTTTCAACTCCCGCGACCTGTGCATGATTGAGCACATTCCGGAGATGGTCGAAGCAGGAATCGACAGCTTCAAGATCGAGGGACGCATGAAGACAGCACTCTATGTGGCAACCGTGGCGAGAACCTACCGAATCGCAATCGACGATTATCTGGAAAGCCCGGAAAAATACCAGTCCAAGATGGAGTGGTATAAGAGTGAGATCCGCAAATGTACCCACCGGGAATACATCACCGGATTTTATTTCCATAAACCGGGTACCGAGTCGCAGGTATACGGAAGCAATACTTATGTAAAACCGTACACCTATCTGGGAACGGTCGGCGCTGTGCGCGGGGATGGCCTGGTTCATCTGGAGCAGAAGAATAAATTCAGCGTGGGAGAGACGATCGAGATCATGAAGCCGGACGGACGTAACCTGCGTGTGGAAGTGAAAGGCATCTTTACTGAGGATGGAACCGCGCAGGAGAGTGCACCGCACCCGAAGCAGCAGCTCTGGGTAGACTTAGGCGGTATGGCAAAGCCGCAGGATATCCTGCGGCGTGAGGACGAAGCGCTGGATTTGTAAAGGTGCGGCTGGATGGACATCAGGAGGATGACAGATGGTTTGGTTTTTAGGAGGAACGGCGGTCCTGTGCCTGTTATATTATATCATAATTGTTATTTATTCAGGTGTTTCGACTTCGTTTGCCTTGATCTGGCCCTGCTTGGCGATCTTTTTGGGACTTCTGGCGGCTGGATGGTGGTTTGGCAGCCAGCATGAGGGTAGAATCCCCGTGTGGATCGGCGTTTCCGTCGGGACAGTATGTGCGGCGGGATTTCTGATTCTGGTGATCACGGAGGTTTTGATCGGCTGGAGCGCCATTACGGCGACGGGACAGCCGGCGGACTATGTGATCGTGCTGGGAGCGCGTGTGCGCGGCGCCAAGATCAGCAATTCCCTAAAGCAGCGTCTGGATCGGGCGATCGAGTATTCGGAGGAATATCCGAACACGGTTCTGGTGCTTTCCGGCGGAAAAGGTCCGGGCGAGGAGATCAGCGAGGCGCGGGCGATGTACGAATATTTACAGTACAACGGGATTCCGGAGGATAAGCTGCTGATTGAAGACCAGTCCTCCGACACGGTGCAGAACATCGAGTTCAGCCGGACGGTGATCGACCGGCAGGAATACAACAAGGCTCAGGCGGCGCGGGCACACCTGATGGAGTTTTACCGTGAGCGCCCGGACGGCGATACCATCCGGATCGGGATTCTGACGAGCAATTACCATGTGTTCCGGGCGGAGGCGATCGCGCGCAGACAGGAGATCGAGCCGGTCGGCGTGGCAGCTGCGTGCGACCCGGTGCTGGCGGTGCACCTGTGGCTGCGGGAGGCATTTGCCGTACTAAAAGACAAATTTATGGGAAGACTGTAAAAAAGAAGAAAAAAAGGTGCGATTCAACGTTACTGTTCACGTATGCGTGAACAGTAACGATTCAACAGATGTCTGTATGCGCTGTGGAATCGTTTTAGAGAAAGGAAAGACAGCATGACAGTAAAAGATTTGAAGAGCTATCAGATCCTGAACGAAAAACACGTAAAAGAGCTGAATTCCGAGGGGATTCTTCTGGAACATAAGAAGACGGGAGCGAGAGTGTTCCTGCTCTCGAATGACGATGAGAACAAGGTATTCTGCATCGGATTCCGTACCCCGCCATCTGACAGCACGGGTGTGCCGCATATCATGGAGCACAGCGTTTTGTGCGGTTCGGCGAAATTTCCGGTCAAGGATCCGTTTGTAGAGCTGGTGAAGGGCTCCTTAAATACCTTCTTAAACGCGATGACCTACCCGGATAAGACGGTATACCCGGTTGCAAGCTGCAACGATAAAGATTTCCAGAACCTGATGGACGTCTATATGGACGCGGTTCTGCATCCGAATATCTATAAAGAAGAGAAGATTTTCCGCCAGGAGGGCTGGCATTACGAGATGGAGTCGGCGGACAGCCCGATCACGGTAAACGGTGTCGTTTACAATGAGATGAAGGGTGCATTTTCCTCCCCGGAGGGCGTGCTTGACCGCTACACGCAGAACACGCTTTACCCGGATACCTGCTATACGCATGAGTCCGGCGGCGCCCCGGAGGTTATCCCGGAGCTGACCTATGAGGATTTCCTGAATTTCCACCGCAAATTCTACCATCCGTCCAACAGCTTTATCTATCTGTACGGAAATATGGATATGGCAGAGAAGCTGGACTGGCTGGATCGTGAGTATTTAAGCCACTATGACCGTCAGCCGGTGGATTCTGAAATTCACTACCAGAAGCCGTTTGACGCGCCGAAGGACCGGGAGATCTTCTATCCGATCACTGAGGATGAGCCGGAGGATCACGCAACTTATCTGTCGGTCAATACGGTAGTAGGCGACGATCTCGACCCGATTTTATACATGGCATTTCAAATCCTGGAGTATGTGCTTTTGGATGCGCCGGGCGCCGTTTTAAAGAAAGAACTCATCAGCGCCGGGATTGGCCAGGATATCCTGGGAAGCTATGAAAATGGTATTTTACAGCCATATTTTTCTGTCATTGCGAAAAATGCGGATGGCAGCCAGAAAGAGGCATTTTTAAAGACTGTCAAGGGAACGCTTAAGAAGCTGGCAGATGATGGCATCAACCAGAAGAGCCTGATGGCGGGCATCAACTACTATGAATTCCGCAGCCGTGAGGCGGATTTCGGCAACGCGCCGAAAGGATTGATGTACGGCTTGCAGTGCTTAGATAGCTGGCTGTACGGCGGCGATCCGCTGATGCACCTGGAATATGAGGAGACATTTGCATTCCTCAAAAAAGCAGCAAAGGAAGGATATTTTGAAGAACTGATCCGCAAATATCTCTTAGATAACCCGTTTGAGGCGGTGATCACGGTCAGCCCGAAGCGGGGACTGACGGCGATCGAGGATGAGAAGCTGCGTGAAAAGCTGGAAGCATATAAGAAGAGCCTGGGCGCGGAGGAGATTCAGGCAATCGTGGATGGCACGAAAGAGCTGAAAGAGTATCAGGACACCCCGTCCCCGAAGGAAGATTTAGAGAAGATTCCGCTGTTGAAACGCTCAGATATCCGCAAAGAGGCGGAGAAATTTATCCTGACCGAGCGCGAGATTGGCGGAACCAAGGTGCTGGCACATGAGCTCTTTACCTCAGGCATCGGTTATCTGCGCGTGATGTTCCGTACCGACCATGTACCGTCCAGGGATCTGCCGTATGTGGGACTTTTGAAAGCAGTGCTTGGATTTGTCGATACGACGAAACACACATACAGCGATTTGTCGGATGAGATCAACTTAAATACCGGCGGTATCACGCTCAGCGTCAGCTCCTATGCGGACAGCCGGAAACAGGGCGCGTTTACCGGTATTTTTACCGCGAGTGCCCGGGTGCTGTGCGAGAAGCTGGACTTCGGATTTTCAGCGATCGCGGAGATTCTGCTTGATTCAATCCTTGATGATGAGAAACGTCTCGGCGAGATTGTGGCGGAGACGAAATCGAAGAGCCAGATGCGTTTAAATCAGGCGGCACATTCAGCGGCAGTGATGAGAGCCAGCTCCTATTTTTCGGCAGAATCGGCATTTGACGACTGCACGGGCGGAATCGGCTTCTACCAGTTCCTTGAAGAGACGGCAAAGCACTTTGAGGAGAAAAAGGGCGAGGTGATCGCGAAATTAAAAGAGACGGCGGCACGTCTGTTTACGAAAGAAAATATGCTGATAAGCTACACGGCAGCAGCCGACGATCAGGCAGGGCTTGAAGCAGCGCTTCCGCTTTTAAAAGAACGTCTTCCACAGGGCGACGGACCCGTTTATCCGTTTGAGTGGAAAAAAGAGAACTTAAACGAGGGCTTCATGACCTCCTCCCAGGTCAATTATCTGGCGCGCTGCGGCAATTTCGTGGAGAAAGGGCTGGCATACAAGGGCACGCTGCGGACGCTGAAAGTCATTCTCGGATATGATTATCTGTGGATCAATGTCCGTGTCAAGGGCGGCGCTTACGGCGTCATGAATGGAGCCGGACGGTTTGGCGACAGCTATTTCGTTTCCTACCGCGATCCGAACCTGCGCGAGACGAATGAGGTTTACGAGGGCATCGTGCCGTATCTGGAGCAGTTTGAGGCAGACGAGCGTGATATGACGAAATTCGTGATTGGAACCATCAGCGACCTTGATGCGCCGCTTCTGCCGCCGTACAAAGGCATTCGCGCCGACGCGGCCTGGTTTACCGGCGTGACGGATGCGATGGTTCAGAAAGAGAGAGACGAGATCCTGGCAGTTACCCCGGAGGATATCCGGGAGCTGGCGCCGATTATCAGGGCAGTGCTCAGTGAGCAGAGCATCTGTGCGATTGGAAATGCAGAAAAAGTCAAGGCAAATCAGGATCTGTTTAAGACGGTGAAGAATCTGTTTAACTAAACAAAATGCAAGTGAAAGGAAACAAGATGGCAAATACAGATACAAAAGAGTTTAAATCTGGCTTTGTGACCCTGATCGGGCGTCCGAATGTCGGCAAATCTACGCTGATGAACCACCTGATCGGACAGAAGATCGCGATCACATCTGAGAAGCCGCAGACGACCCGGAACCGTATCCAGACGGTTTACACAGACGAGCGCGGACAGATCATTTTTCTGGACACACCGGGTATCCACAAGGCGAAAAACAAGCTGGGCGAGTACATGGTCAATGTCGCAGAGAATACGTTAAAAGAGGTTGACGTGATTCTCTGGCTGGTAGAGCCGACCACCTTCATCGGGGCAGGCGAGCGTCACATTGCAGAGCGGCTTTCGAAGATCAAGACGCCGGTTATTCTGGTTATTAATAAAATTGATACGGTCAAATCGAAGGAAGAGATTCTGACCTTTATCGCGGCATATAAGGATATTTTGAATTTTGCGGAGATTATCCCGGTTTCGGCTCTCAAAGAGATGAATATCGAGGATGTCAAGAGCAGTATTTTTAAATATCTCCCGGCAGGTCCGCAGTTTTACGATGAGGATACCGTCAACCACCAGCCGATGCGCCAGATCGCAGCGGAGCTGATCC
>ERZ833515.2588-NODE-2588-length-10231-cov-2.600629_pt1 | contig 10231 bp, 7 predicted proteins | sample MGYA00519949_ERZ833515 | MGnify/ENA primary metagenome ERZ833515 (study PRJEB31850, sample SAMEA3708741) | human gut metagenome | biome: human gut; feature: human-associated habitat; material: faeces | place: China | collected 2014 ...
GGATATGGATAATCTGAAGAAGATCAATGATGTCTATGGACATAAGGCGGGGGATTATGCTCTCAGGCTGGTAGGAGCAATGCTCACAGAGTGCATGGAGAATGCGGTGGTCTGTGCATGTGCAGACAGGGAGAAAGCTTTGAAGAATACTATATAAGAGCGGACAAGGCATTGTATTATGTCAAACAGAACGGCAAGAACAATTACCGGTTTTATGAGGAGCTGGTGGAACAGTAAGCATCGATATTCCATGCCATTTTAGAATACCTGATGCCGGCCGATGTATTGACGCTGGAATAAATCGTGGCAGAAATCCCAGATAAAAGCAGGAATTTAGGAGAAATAAAATAATGTCAAAAGATGAATATCTGATCACAGATGCCCCACTCAAAGCGCTGACTGTTTTTGCAATGCCTATGATTCTGGGCAGCTTTTTTCAACAGGTTTATAATATGGCGGATTCCATTATTGTCGGTCAGTACGTTGGTTCGTCTGCACTTGCGGCTGTCGGTGCATGCGCGGCACTTACGAATGTATTTATTTGTGTGGCACTTGGTGCCGGTGTCGGTGCAGGCGTACTGGTAAGCCGCTATTTTGGTGCCAGAGATTACGGCAAAATGAAAACGATTGTGTCGACATCTTTGATCAGCTTTCTGATCCTAAGCATACTTCTTGGTGTATTCGGCTTTCGTTTTTCCCATCCGATGATGAGCCTTTTACAAACGCCCACTGACATACTGGAGGAAGCTGTACTGTATCTGCGGGTATATTTTGTGGGATTTCCGTTTTTATTTATGTACAATATCCTTTCGACGATGTTCACCTCAATCGGGGAATCAAAGATTCCGTTGGGGCTGCTGATATTTTCTTCTGTTTTGAATATTATTATGGATCTTTGGATGGTGGCAGGACTTGGATTGGGTGTATTTGGTGCAGCCCTTGCAACTTTGATTGCACAGGGCATTTCTGCAGTATTTTCATTCCTGATCTTTTTTTACCGGATGCGCCAATATAAGAGTCCATTTCACTGGTTTGACAGACAGGAGTTACATTATATGCTCCGGATTGCCATACCGTCAGTTCTGCAGCAGTCCACAGTATCAATAGGCATGATGATCGTGCAGGCAGTTGTAAACCCATTTGGTACACAGGCACTCGCAGGTTATTCGGCAACAATGAGAGTAGAGAATGTTTTCGCACTGATATTTGTGTCCATTGGCAATGCAGTTTCGCCGTATGTGTCCCAGAATCTTGGTGCTCAGAAAATCGGGCGTATTAAAAAAGGTTATCACGCTGCACTGGTGTTAGATCTGTGCTTTGCAGTTCTGGCTTTTATAATTATTGAAACACTACACACCCAGATTTCTTCATTATTTCTGGGAAAAGACGGAACTGCTTTCGCATATCAGGTATCCGGGGATTACATGAGATGGCTTGGCTATTTCTTTATTTTCATGGGTATTAAGATGGCAACGGATGGAGTTTTGCGTGGACTTGGAATCATGCGTCCATTTCTTATAGCTAATATGGTAAACCTTGCGATCCGTCTGTCGGTTGCTTTGATTTTTGCACCGCGTTTTGGTATTGCATTTGTCTGGCTTGCCGTACCGGCGGGCTGGTTGGCAAACTTCCTGATTTCCTATGCGGCGCTTAGAAAATCGTGGCCGGATGATAGAATCGCTGCATCCTGCAACGGTTGTATGGATTCTGCAGAAACGAAGAAGTAGCTGCAGCTGCCAATGGAACCGCACGGATTGACTGCAACAAAAACTTCCAGAGAGGCGGGGAGGAAGCAGGAGCTGCTGCGGTTGAATCCATATCGGAAAATATCTATAGTCGAAAAGCAAAAAGGCGGGAGTCTCTGTGAGAGGCTTCCGTCTTTTTAGCTACAGCAGGAAGAATGAGTTTTCTAATCGATCTTTAAGATCAGATCAAGTACGCGCTTTGCGCAGCGCTCCAGATCACTTCGATCCAGTTCACCCAGTTCCATCGCTTTTTTTACACGCTCCGGGAAACCGCACGCCATCTTCACGTCATTTCCGGCTTTGATCTCCTTGTAATGTTCCCCTCTCGTCCACCAGTCGGAGGTTACCATTCCTTGAAAATGCCACTCGTCACGCAGGATGCCTTCGAGCAGATCGTGATTTTCCGAAGCGCGGTGGCCGTTGATCATATTGTAAGCGGACATGATGACCCACGGATCGGCTTCCTTCACGATGATTTCAAATGCTTTTAAGTAGATCTCGCGGAGTGCGCGCTCGGAGACGCGGGAGTCGCTGTGCTTGCGGTTGGTCTCCTTGTTGTTGCATGCAAAATGCTTCACGGCTGCGCCGATGTGCTGCGACTGAATGCCGCGCACCATGGCTGCGCCCATTTTGCCGGTGAGCAGCGGATCTTCCGAATAGTATTCAAAATTTCTTCCGCAGAGAGGATTGCGGTGAATGTTGACCGCCGGTGTCAGCCATACGGCGATGTTGTTCTCTTTTACTTCCTCTGCGCCTGCGGTTCCGACCTGCTCAACCAGGGCAGGATTCCAGGTGGAGGCGAGCAGTGTGGCGCATGGCCATGCCGTTGTGCAGACCTCACACTGCGGGGTGATGCGCAGACCGGCAGGACCGTCGGCGGTCATGATGTTTGGAACGCCGTATTCCGGAAGATTGCCGTAGCCGTAGGTATTTGCGACAGAGGTATTCGGCTGGCCGCCGAGCAGATGAATCAGATCATCGTCGTCCAGCTGGGCGGTAAATTCATCCAGGGAAATCTTTCCCTCGTAAACGTCGATCAGCGGATGCGCGTTTTCCTTATAGGAATTCAGCAGAAGGTAGGAGCCGCGTCCGCGTGTTGCCGGGGCGAGAGCCTCCTCGGTGCCCGGTACCATTTTTTCAAAAACACAGGCATTCGGATCGTTGGCAGTTCCCTGCGGAAGCTCTTCGTAGCTTCCGTCTGCGAGCAGACGCTTCTTCAAGCTTGTAGGTGCGGCTTTGGAGGAAAGCTGTTCTACCAGCAGGTTGGCGTCGAGCGTCATGACATAATCCAGCGCAATGACATCCCGGACGGAAGTTCCGATGTAAAAATGATAGTCGCCCTTTTCCAGTATGTAGGAGGATTTGAAAATTTTTCCCAGATCATCGTAGGAAGCCATGGTATCCTTTGCTGTCTCGAGCGTCAGAAGCTGGCTTTCGCCCGGGAGGAGCGTTCTTGTCTTACAAAAAGCGGAGAGTTCGCGCGCTGGTTTCTGCAAAAGTCCCTGCGGCGCACTGTAATACATCTGCACGACTTCTTTTCCGCTGTAATCTCCGGTATTTGTGACAAGGACAAAAGCGCGAATGGCCTGCTCGGTTTCGGTCACACTCTGCACCGCAAGGGAAAACTGTGTGTAGGAAAGTCCGAATCCGAACGGATAGCATACGCGTTTTGCCGCATCCCCAAAAGTCTCAAAATAGCGGTAACCCACATAGATATCCTCGGTATAGTCCACGTAGTCAACCGATTCGTGGAAATTCGCGGTGGAAGGATAGTCGTCCACGGAAGCGGCGAAGGTGTCCGGAAGCTTGCCGGACGGGGATACCTTTCCACACAGCAGTTCCGCCATGGCAAGTCCGCCCTCCATGCCGCCCTGCCATGCGATAAGTGCGGAGGAGATCTGATCGTCATTTTTGATCCAGGAGGTATCGATGATGCCGCCGATATTTAGGACGACTGCAATTCTGGAAAAATGTTGCTTTACCTGCGCGATCATGGCGGATTCTTCCTTTGTGAGATAGAAGTCGCCGTCCGGGAAGATCTCTCCGGAGATTTTCGGCATGCTGGTCTCTGTCTCCCACGGATTGTATTCTCCGTTGTATTCGATGCTGGAGCGGTCCCAGCCCTCTCCGGAAAAACGGCTCAATACGATCACAGCCGTATCGGTATAGGCACTGGCGCCGGTGAGAAGCTCGGCGGAGAGCGCCGGCTCTGTCGTCATGCCGGGAACGGAACCCAGATCGTACTGTTCGTTCACATTGGCGCGGTAGAAATCGCACAGCGGCTCGTAGAGGGAGACGGCATCGTGGAGCATCTGAAAGCCATCGTAGAGATTGTGCACATACGATACGGTCACATCGCCGCTGCCGCCGCCTCCCTTGACATAATCAAAACTGCCTTTTCCAAAGAGTGCAATCCGGCTGCCTGCTTTTAACGGCAGCAGATTGTGCTCGTTCTTTAAGAGAACCATACCCTCTGCTGCAGCTTCCCTGGAAAGTGCGATGTGTTCTTTGGAAGCAGTCACGTAACAGCCCTCTTTTAACGGGCGGTTTGGCTGATACATCACTCTGGTCCATTTCTTCATTTTGACCTCTTTTCCGGCATACGCCTGATATTATTTTGATATTTTCCATCATGGAACATTGTCTATGTTCGTATTATAATCAGATAATTCCGTTTGTTATAGATCGAATTTTGGCAGAAATATGGGTCGATATTGATATTTTTTCCTTCTGAAGGTATGATGGTAGAAAGAGAAACCGTGCATGTGAAAAACACGGGGAGAGTAGGAAAGAGAGGGAGCAGGAGTGCAGCAGGGGGAACATGAGATTATATCCGATGACGGGCTGATGCAGCTCTATTTTACGCAGGTCGACGCGTCCAATGAATTGCTGCCGGCACACTGGCATGAGCATCTGGAAATGATCTGTATGCAGCACGGGGCAATGACAGCGTACATCAATGAGACGTCGTATGAACTGCAGCAGGGAGATATTCTCGTTGTCAATCCGAGAGACATTCACTACACGCATGTCCACGGGGACGGGCATTACTATCTGCTGCAGATTCCGCCGGAGCATTTAAAGCGCGTCAGTGAGGACTGGCGGGGACTGCATTTCGGGGAATATGTTCCGTATTCGGAGGAGACCGCATCCGTGAATTGCCGGATGTCACAGAAGCTGGAAGAAATGAAGTGCCTGCAGGAGCAGGCGGCGGACGGTACGCATCTGCTATTTCTTGCAGCGGTTTATAAGCTGCTGTATCTGCTGTATACAAAGGATGCGGCCACGGTCGATCATGTGCTGCGCCACCGCTCCAGGAGAGATTTTGAGCGGATCGAGCAGAGCATGCAGTATGTGAAAAGAAATTACACGAACCCGATTACATTAAAAGAGACGGCAGATGAACTGTCGCTTACGCCGGAATATTTTTGCCGTCTGTTTAAAAAGTACACCGGCCAGACATTTTTGACTTATGTAAACCAAATCCGCCTGCAGTATTTTCACAGTGATCTGCTGCAGACGGACGAGAGTATTACTTATTTAATGAATAAGAATGGAATTACCAACTATAAGGTGTTTCTGCGCAGTTTTAAGGAAGCCTACGGCATGCCGCCCGGTCAGCTTCGCAAAAAGCAGAGAGAAGTAAGAGACGCCGGAGCAATCAGTGCGCGGTCAGCTTCTTCATCCGGAAATGATAGTAAAACAGAAACAGAACGGATGTCAAAACCCAGGACACCGGATAATTGAGGAGCGTTACGGTGAGCGTCGGGAAGAGGGCAACCACTCCGAAAATCCATACCACACGGAACAGGCAGATACCGCCGGTTGTGATGAGCATCGGAACGATGACGTCGCCCATTCCGCGCAGTGCACCAGAAAAGACCTCAGTAAGGACGAACAGCCAGTAAAACGGAGCCATGGTCGCCATCATTTTCAGCCCGATCTCCACGACATTTTCATCGGTCACAAAAATGTGGAAGAGCGGAATGCGGAAGCATACGAGCACCAGCATCAGAAGGATGGCGGCAGCAAAGTCCATGCCGATACACACGCGGATACTTTTTCTGACGCGGTCATACTTTCCGGCGCCGTAGTTCTGACCGACGAAAGTTGTGATGGCAATACCGAAAGCACCGCTGACCATCCAGACGATCGCGTCCAGTTTTCCGTAAGCCGCCCATGCGGCAACCGTGTCGGTTCCGAATTTGTTGAGCGCGGACTGGATAATCATGTTGGAAATGCTGTACATGGCATACTGAAATCCTCCCGGCAGTCCCAAAAGCAGCTCTGATTTGAGAAGTCTCGGGTGGATACGGATCTCTTTTAAGGAAAAATCGCAGAGATCTTTCTGGCGCATCAGAAAAACGGTAACGATCACGGCGCTGATCCCCTGCGAGAGAAGCGTGGCGATCGCCGCACCGGCAACACCGAGTCCCAGCCCGACGATCAGGAGCAGGTCGAGAACAATATTGATGACACAGCAGATCATCAGACAGTACAGCGGACGCCTGGAATCTCCCAGCGCGCGCAGCAGTCCGGCTCCGGTATTGTAAATAAACACGAAGAAAATGCCGGCAAAATAGATGCGCAGGTAGAGAATGGAATCACTCATCAGTTCTTCCGGCGTATTCATCAGTCGAAGAAGCGCCGGGGCAGCAGTGATGCCGATCAGTGTCATGACGACGCTGCCGATGATGGAGAAGGCATAGATCGTATGAATACTGTCGTCCACCTTCTCGCGATCCCCGGACCCGAAGAACTGGGAGACAATGACGGAAGCACCGGCAGTCAGCCCGGTAAAAAAGTTGACCAGCAGGTTGATGACCATTCCGGAGGAGCCGGCGACCGCGGCAAGTGCATTTTTCCCGACAAAGCGTCCCACAATGACGGCGTCGATCGTGTTGTAAAGCTGTTGAAAAAAAGAACCCAGTAAAATAGGAAAGAAAAATAAAAGAAGCTGTTTCCAGATGATACCGGATGTGATTTCGTTCTTGGAAGAGGTTTCGTTCATGCTATAATCTCCATATCTGTCGTAAAGGTATAAAAAATGTGAAAATAAGTCCGAAATATATTATAAAATCTGCAGCATAAAATAACAAGAAATTCCGTTTATGTTTTTTGCGTTCTGTGATAATATAACACTATAAAATGCCTGTTGCCAGGGATGGACAGGAAAGCCACGGAGGACACACTATGGATAAGAAAGAGAATCAGCCACGTGAGAAAAAAGGTATGCCGCTTGCGCCGGTCTTTTTGCTGGGAGCAACGGTGCTGCTGTTGATTGAAATGTATTTTATCGTCAACCTGCCCCGGGTATATCTGGTGCAGATCATTCTGGGAGCAGCAATTCTCGCCTGTACTTATGCATTTATTGCTGCCTTATTAAAGGAGATACATAAGAGCGGAGAGCAGGCAAAAGACGAATATGAGAGGATGCTTCGCGGAGAAAAGGCGTCGTATCTGATGCTGAAGAAAATCTCGGAGCAGCTGGAGGCGGTTGACCGCAATACCAGGGAGCCGGGCGAAGAGATCATCACAGCGCAGAAGGCGATCGCCAAGGTGACCATTACCAGAAGCAAGGAAAATGCAGATGCACTTATGAATTCCAACGACCGCGTAGTGGACAATCTCTTACAGTTAAAGGAGAGCATGGATGCGGGATTCGAGCAGTTTGCCGGAAAGCAGCAGAACATGATGGATGATTCCGTTAAGGAACTCGTCTTAAAGCAGCAGGAATTTGCTGAGGAATTAAAGGAGATTACCGCAGGGCTTAAGGAGATTACTGAGGGACTTCAGGCAGTGAAGGAGACGGTTGCCGAGGAAAAGGCACAGACGCTTGCCGCTATTGAGAGCCGGATGGACGAACTGGTAAGCCAGAATGCGGCGTTGGAGAGCAAAATTGCAGAAAGCACGGCAGCTGCAGCAGCGCAGAAGCCAGAGCCTGACATGGAGCCGGAGCTGGCAGAATCAGAGCCGGTCATGGAAGCGGAGCCGGAACTGAGCATGGAACCACAGCCGGAAGAGGTCATGGAGCCGGAAGCGGATTTTAGCATGCCGGATACACCGGAGGAGGAACTGCCGGTTGTAGATGCAGAGACGGTGACGGATGACACCCCGGTGATGGAAGAGTATGAGGAACCGATCGTAGATTCCGACGCGATTGTGGAAGAGGAAGATGCGGCAGCTGCCACAGACGATCAGAATGAGGCTGAGGCAGAGAGTGCGGCGATAGACAGTTTCGATTTTGGAGCAGATGGTCTCGATTTCGGAGGAGACAGCTTAGACCTTGGAGTGGACGGTCTTGATCTCGGGACAGAGAACCTTGACCTAGGAGCAGATAACTTAGATGCCGGAGCAGGCGGACTTGATCTTGGATCAGAAGGACTTGACCTCGGAGGAGACAGCCTTGATTTAGGAGCAGATAGTCTCGATCTTGGAGCAGAGAACCTTGACCTTGGAACAGAGAACCTTGATCTCGGAGTGGATAGCTTAGATTTAGGAGCAGATAGTCTCGATCTTGGAGCAGAGAACCTTGACCTTGGAACGGAGAACCTTGATCTCGGAGTGGATAGCTTAGATTTAGGAGCAGATGGCTCCGATCTCGGAGGAGAAAGTCTCGATCTTGGAGCAGATCTGAAAGAGGAAGCCGCGCCGGAGAATGAAGCACCGGACGAGCCAGAGCCAGTAGCCGCGCCGGAGGACGAAATACCGGACGAGCCGAAGGTGGCGGAACCGCAGAAAGAGCCTGAGACAAAGGCAGAGGAAGCTGCACCGATGGATTTTTCCGATCCACACAAGCTTATGACTCCGGAAGAAATTGCCGCATTGATTGCAAAAATGTAAGAGCAGGTTCCGGGATAAGAAATGAAGTTATTAGCAGTTTCAGAATAAAAAATGAGCGTGGAAGATTCTCTGAAGTAAAATGTGAGAATTTCTTCCACGCTATTTTTGTATCTGAAACGATAATACTTATTTATATATCCCGGAACTTCCTATTACGGGAATCTATGCGACAATTCTTTCCGTAATCTTACAGATCAGACTCCGCGACGATCGTCACGATATTCTTGATGACGGAGACTGCTGTCTGCATGCCCTCCACGCTGATATGCTCATACGGACCGTGGAAGCCGTAGCCGCCGGTGCCAAGATTCGGGCACGGAAGACCCATAAAGCTTAATCTGGCGCCGTCTGTACCGCCGCGGACCGGGCGGGAGAGCGGTGTGAGACCGGTCATCGAGATTGCCTTTTTGGCGATATCCACAACATAAGGATGCTGTTCGATGATCTCAAGCATATTGGAGTAGGAATCCGTGATGGTAAGAGAGACGGTTCCGGTGCCGTATTTCTGGTTGATCTCCACTTCCAGTGTGCGGAGTCTGTTCAGGCGTGATTCAAAAGAAGCCCTGTCGTGGTCACGCACAATATAGGAAAGTTCTGCAAAAGCGACATCACCCTTCATGTCGGTCAGATGATAGAAGCCCTGTCTGCCCTCGGTGTGCGCTGGTGTCTCCTCCGGCGGAAGCTGCGACTGGATGTCACACGCCACAAGAGCGGCATTTACCATAATATCCTTCGCCTCGCCCGGATGCACATTGACGCCTTTGATGGAAAATTTTGCGCTCGCGGCGTTGAAATTCTCATAGGCGACCTCGCCTTCGTAATCGCCGTCCACCGTGTAGGCAAAAGTAGCCTTAAAATAATCTAGGTCAAATAAATCTGCACCGCAGCCGATTTCCTCGTCCGGGGTAAATCCCACCCAGATATCACCGTGAGGCATTCCGGAAGAAATGATCTCTTCTAATGCCGTGATGATTTCTGCCACACCGGCCTTGTCATCCGCGCCGAGCAGTGTCGTGCCGTCGGTGGTAATCAGGGTTCTTCCCTTCAAATCCTTCAGCGTTGGAAAATCAGAAATCTTTAACATTGCCCCAGTACCGTTTAAACGGATGTCACCGCCGTCATAATCCGGAATGATCTGTGGTTTGACGTCCTTGCCGGAGTAGTCCGGTGCGGTATCCATATGTGAGATAAAACCGACGGCCTTGCGTCCCTCACAGCCTGCAGTCGCCGGAAGCAGACCGTATACATAGCAGTGGTCGGTCAGAACCACATTTTTAAGGCCGAGATCCCGTAATTCCTGCTCTAGTACCTTTCCGAGATCAAACTGACGCCCGGTAGACGGAATTTGTACCTTGCCGTCTGTCATGTTATTCTCATCCGATGTCGTCCAATAGGACACATATTTCAATAATCGCTGTTCAACTTGCATAAGAAACCTCCTTGATCTATGCCATTCTATCTATAAAATAACACAATTGAAAAAAAAATTGAAGTTTTTTAAAAAAAATGTTGCATTTCTAAAATTTCTGTTATATAATAATTTTCGTGCTCGGGTGATACAGAACACGAGATACAAAATAAGCGCCACTAGCTCAGCTGGCAGAGCACCTGACTCTTAATCAGGGTGTCCAGGGTTCGAACCC
>ERZ833515.2590-NODE-2590-length-10229-cov-5.397975_pt1 | contig 10229 bp, 10 predicted proteins | sample MGYA00519949_ERZ833515 | MGnify/ENA primary metagenome ERZ833515 (study PRJEB31850, sample SAMEA3708741) | human gut metagenome | biome: human gut; feature: human-associated habitat; material: faeces | place: China | collected 2014 ...
TCGCTGAGTTAATCTAACTTCTCTTCATAAATTACACAATTCTTTGAGTTTTCTTTAGTTGATATATTATCTGAATTATTTTATAAAAAATAATTTAGTTTCTGTGGAGTTTTCTGGAGAAAATTTATAATTATCTTCAGAGAACTCTTTTATTTTTTCTAAATCCTCTATTTGATTTAAAGTCATATAATTGAGCATCATTCCTCTAGCTTTTTTTCCCTCTGTACTGATATTTTTTAATTTTCCATCAATATTTTGTCTAAACTCAATATCAATCACTTTAAATTTTTTATAATCTAAAATTTTAGAAAACTCTTTAGAAGCAAGATTGATAAAAATTTCTGTGGAATATTTATCAAGATAGCTATTAATATCTTTACTCCAAAATTTGTACATACTCTCATCTAAAATATTTATAGTCATATCTAAACGGTAAGGTTTAATTTCTGTATTAGGAGAGATTGCTCCATAGAGAGCTGATAGAATAAAAAGATTTTTATTTAGATATTCTATCTCCTTATTACTAAATTTTTCTATTTCTAATTGTCTAAAAGTAACTCCATCATAAAGAGAGAGAGCTCTATAAGAAGATAAAGTAGCAAAATTTTGAATATTATTATAAGTTTCTTCTAAAAGTTTACCTTTTAATTTAAAAAGATTACCTATCTCCTCTATTGAAAAAGATTTTAATTTTTCTATAAGAGCTTTTGTATGATTAGTAAATTCTACATCTTTACTATTTTTTAAATCTATATCTTTATATTTCATTGTTTTACTTGGAGAAAAAATTATCTTCATAAATAACCTCGCTTTTTTTATAATATTTTATCTAATTTTAAAAAGAAGTTCAATAGAAATTATTTACTTGATATAAAATAACTGATACAATAAAAGAAAAATAAGGCAAAGGGATAGTTATGAGTATAATCATAAGGCAAGAAGAGGAAAGAGATTATAGAAGAGTTGAAGAGATAGCAAGAGAAGCTTTTTGGAATCTATATTTTCCAGGAACAGATATACCAGTTGTAGTAAATAAATTACGTAGAAGTTCAGACTTTATAAAAGAACTAACTTATGTAATTGAAGTAAATGGTAAGGTAGAAGGAGCAATTTTTTATACTAATTCTAAGATAATAGATAAGAAAGAAGAAGAGCATAAGGTTATATCTTTTGGACCTGTATTTATCTCTCCAGAATTTCATAGACAAGGATTAGGAAGAAAATTAATAACTTACACAATAGAAAAAGCTAAAGAGATGGGGTATAGAGCAATAATAACTTTAGGTTATCCATATCACTATGAATCATATGGTTTTTTAGGTGGTAAAAAATATGGAATTTCTATGCCAGATATGAAATTTTATAAAGGGCTTTTAGTGCTGTCATTATATGAAGGAGCTTTAGAAAATATATCAGGATATGTTATATTTTCTGATGATTTAGAAGCAACTCAAGAAGAGATAGAAGAGTTTGACAAGAGATTTCCATATAAGGAAAAAGGTTTTCAAGAGAGTCAGTTAGAGTATGAAAAAGCTTGTGCTGAATTAGATGAATAAATTAAAAGGAGTTTAGAAGTATATATTACTTAAAAACTCCTTTTTAAATTGTGATTTAAAGATACTTATTTTCTAATAATTTCATTTAACTTGATATTTGGATTGTGATATTTTCTTCTATTTTTTATTGTAAAATTTCTCATATAGATAGCTTCTTTTGGACACCAATGAAAACAAGCAAGGCAATGAGTACAATTTGAATTAAATATAGGTTTTCCATTTTGTAATTCAATATTTTTAGTTGGACATACTTGTTTGCAGATTCCACAGCTAATACAACTATCATTTACAATAAATTTTTTAGGGGAGAACTCCCACTCTGAAAATAGCTTCATTATATAATATTGAAAAATTTGGAAATAATTATTAGATAATTTTCTATTAATTCTCTTTTTAATATCTTCAATAACAGGAATAAAATCTATTTCTACTTGTTTTAATTTCTCATTATCTTTTTCTATTGGAAATAGTATAGCATTATCTGGCATAAATAAAATATTTTCATAATTTATATTTTTATTTTGAGATTTTAAAATTTTTCTAAAATTTATAAAAGTAGCCCCTGCAATACTATAGCAATTTGGGAGAGCAAATATATATTCTATTTTGGAAAAATCAAATTTTTTAATAATATTTTTTACAAGTGGAGGGATATCCCCAAAATATACAGGAAAAATAAATCCAACTTCTTTAGATTTTGGAGTAATTTTTTCAAAACGTGAGAGAGTTTCTATTGGAATTAAATTACAATCTATGAAACTTTCTTTAATTTTTTTAGCAATATACAGGGAATTCCCAGTTCCAGAAAAATAATAAATTTCCATAATATCTCCTTTATTTAGTTGAGATAGAATTAGATTGAGGATAATCTTTAAGTAGCTCTAAAGTTATCTTAGTAGTAGCTACACAGGTAATAAGTGGAGCTATAAATATTCCAATAATTGGAATAAAAAATAGAAGTGTAAAGATTCCACCACAAAGTGCAGCATACACTCTTTGTTTTTTTAAAAATTCAAGGCTTTCCTTTGGAGTAAGATTATATCTTTCTAAGGTATAATCCATAAATGAAAAACCTGTAAAATATCCTTGAATAATAAATATAAGTAGTGGGATAGATAAATTTATTGGGAAAATAAATCCAAGTAACATTACTACACAAGTCCCAACCATCTGTTTAAAAAAACTTTTTAAGCCGATATCAATACCTCTTAATAAAAATTTAATATTATCTCCAAAAGTGAAATCAAATTTTTTTCCTGTAAGATGAGTTTCTACTCTTTCTGATATATATCCAAGAATAGGAGAGATAATTACAAGAAGTAATGATTTATAAACTAAATAGTAGAAAAATATCGTACATATCCATATTAAAATTTTTATTAAAACATATATGATAGAGCTATATTCTCCAAGTTTGAAAAAATTTTCAAAAGCTGTAGCAATACTTAGAGATAGATAATCTCCTAAATATACAAAAATTCCAAAGAGTATTAAACTTATAATCCCAGGCAGGAAGTAAAATTTCTTAAGTCCAGCTTCTCTAACAATTTTAAAAGCATCTAAAAAAGAGTTAAAAACCAAATTAATAGTTTTCATAATCATCTGCTCCAAGATGTGAAACATCAGAGAAAATATCTACACTATATTTTCCATCTGTATAATCTACTATTGAAAGACTTGTGTTTTGAGGAACTGCTACCTTTCCTAATTCATCAAAACTGATACCCTTTATAACCTTAAATATAGCTTTCAAAGTCATTCCATGAGTAACAACTACAATCACATCATCTTCTTTATGATTTTCAGTTATTTTTTTCAATCCTCTTTCTACTCTTTCTATAAGCTGAGGAAAAGTTTCTCCATCATAAGGGATTGGATTATAATCTTTTGGATTGAAGAAAAAATTGTGAAATTGCTCAGGATATGTAGCTTCAAACTTTTCTCTAGGAACACCTTCCATTCTTCCTACTGATATCTCTTTAAACTCATCAATTGTTTCTATTTTGATATCTCTATCTCCTATTATAAGTTTTGATGTTTCAATAGTTCTACCAAGAGGAGAAGAGTAAAAATTTGTAAACTCTGTATTTTTTAATCTCTCTCCTAATTTTTTAGCTTGTTCTCTTCCCTTTTCTGTAAGTGGAGAATTAGATGAACCTTGGAAAATTCTTAAAGTATTCCATACTGTTTCTCCATGTCTGATAAAATAAATTTTCATAATTTCGTCCTTTCTATTTTGTAATATTTTTAAATTTTTCACTTTGTAAAAAGTTTTTTATGTTGTTTATTCTGGTAGTATCGCTAGGATGTGTACTTAAAAACTCTGGTTGTCCACCACCAGAAGAAGTTTTCATTCTTTCCCAAAAACTTATAGCAGTATTAGGGTTATAGCCAGCTAATTTCATAAAAATAAGCCCTAATTCATCAGCCTCTGTTTCATGTTCTCTACTATATTTTAAAAGAACAAGATTTGAAGCACCACCATATATTTGAGTAGGGAGTCCCATAGAGTTTAAAATAGAACCACCGAGATTTTGTAGTACTGAATAGCTTGCTTGTTCTCTTCCATGTTCAGCAATAGCATGAGCTATCTCATGGGACATAACAACAGCTAGTCCATTTTCATCTTTAGTATAAGGGAGGATCCCACTATAGACAGCTACCTTACCTCCAGGCATACACCAAGCATTAGGAACACTATTTTCTATTAAGTTAAACTCCCATTGATATTTAAATTTAGATATTTTTTGCTCTGGATGTTCTTTAAAATATCTATCAACAGCATTAGCAATTCTATTTCCAACTTTTTTAACAAGTTTAGCATCACTGTTATTTAGAACTTTACTATGAACAATAATTTCTCTATATTGAGAATAGCTTTGATTAATCATATCCTCTTCAGAAACTAAAAGTAATTGTTTTCTTCCAGAAATAGGAGCATTGGTACAAGCTATAAATAAAGTTAAAAGTAATGAGATAAAAAATATTTTTTTTATTTTCATATAATCCCCTCCTGAATTATCTTAACCAAAGATATTTTATTATTTAGAGATATTTGATATAATATGTTATAATATATTGTACTCGATTTTAAGGAGGTTGTAAAATGAAATTTTTAGGAGTAATACCATCGAGATATGCTTCAACTAGATTAGAAGGAAAGCCATTAAAAGATATTTGTGGACATACTATGATAGAGTGGGTGTATAAAAGGACAAAACTTTCTAATCTTGATGAAGTGGTAGTAGCTACTGATGATGAAAGAATATATAAGGAAGTTGAAAGATTTGGAGGAAAAGCTATACTTACTAGTAAGGAGCATGAAAATGGAACTAGTAGAATAGCAGAGGTTTGTACAAAATATGAAGACTATGATGTTATAGTTAATGTTCAAGGAGATGAGCCATTAATAGAGCCAGAGATGATTAACTCTATAATCAATTCTTTTAAAGAGGATGACACTATTTCAATGAGCACATTAAAATACAAGATAGACACTATGGAAGAGATAGAAAATCCAAACTATGTAAAAGTAATAACTGATAAAAAAGGCTATGCACTATATTTTTCAAGAAGTGTAATCCCTTATCCAAGAAAGCTAGATATACAAAATTACTATAAACATGTGGGGATATATGGATATAAGAGAGATTTTGTAGTAGAATATGCAAAAATGGAGCCAACACCATTAGAATTATCAGAGTCATTAGAGCAACTTAGAGCTTTAGAAAATGGATATAGAATAAAAGTTATGGAGACTCCATATAAGATAATAGGGGTAGATACTCAAGAGGAGCTGGAAAAAGTAAGAGAATATATAAAAGAGAATGGATTAAAATTAGATTAATATAAAGAGGAGAAAAATGAAAATTATAAAACAATTATCAATAGCGATAATTATAGGATTAGCATTGGTAGGATGTACTTCAACAGAAAGCTTTAGGGAGATAGGTGGAGTTCCTTACAAGGTAGAGAAAAATAGAGTAGAAGAGGGAGATTATACTCTAGATAACTCTTTTTTTAGAAAAAGAGGATTACCTATACCAAATGTTTTTAAAGGAAAGGATATAGAGTATCTTACTGCTAGAAATGATACCCTAAAAAAATATGATTATGATTTTTTTGATGGGGTAGATGAGAAACAAGCTTTGAAATTTTATAAAGATTTAGAGGTAAGAGGTTATGGAGATAATTCTCCTTATTGGAGATGGAAGATAACTCTTGATAAGGATGAATTTTTTACAGCTATAAAAAATAATCTACCATCTGTATATAGAGGTAGACCTGCAGAAGTACTTACTCTTGATGATGGGCAATGGAAATCTATCAAAATAACTGAGGCAGGTATAGGAAAAATAAAAGATGTAGAGGTAGCTGGAAGAGGAAAATCAGGAGTAGTTACCTATATTTTAATTACTACAAATAAAAATAAATACTTAGTTGCTAAAGAGTTAAATATTAGAAAACTTTTTGCTTTAACAAAATCTACAACTGAAAGTGGAAAAGATATTTTGATGTATGGAGCAAGAGGTGGAGCTGGAAAATATCAAGAGAGTCCAATTAGAAGAAATATAACTCTTTTGCCAGCCTCTTATTTTGTAATAGAATATACTGGTGGAAGAGCTAATATCTATGGTGGAGGATATGGACATGGTGTAGGGATGGGACAATATACTGCTTATGATTTAGCAAAAAATCATGGATACACATATAAACAAATTCTATCTAGACACTATCCACACTCTCAACTAAAAGATATGTATTCTTTAAAAGGGGTAGGGAAGATTATAAATGTAGGTATTACTACTAATAATTCTTTAGACCATAGCAAAGTGATACTATCTAGTAATGGAAAAATGAGAATAAATGGATCTGGATTTAAAATAGATGTACCAGCTAAACAAAAAGTTGTAATAATAAATAATGGAGATAGACTTTGGGTAAGTGTAGATGGAAAACATAGAGTAAAAACTGTAAATCCACTAGATATAACAGCTTATGGATATTATATAACTTTGGAAGGATTGAAAAAAGGACACACTACAACTCCTAGATATAGGGGAGATATGTTAATAAAACCATCTAAAACTAACTCTAAGAAAATAAGGGTAATAAATAAAGTAAAAATTGAAGATTATTTAAAACAAGTAGTACCAAGTGAGATGCCAGAAAGTTTTGGAGTGGAGGCATTAAAAGCACAAGCTGTAGCAGCTAGAACTTACGCTTTAAGTGACTACTTAAAAAACAGATATGAAAAAGATGGATTTCATGTAAAAGATACAACAGAAAGCCAAGTGTATAATAATGCAAAGGAGAATGAAAGCTCTACAAAGGCAATAGAAGCAACTTCTGGAAAAGTTCTTATGAATGATGGGAAACCAATTGATGCTAAGTACTTCTCTACTTCATCAGGATTTACAGAAGCAGCTAACTACATTTGGTAGGGGGAAGAAAATGAAAAAATATTTAGGGGTAATATTAGTACTTACTACTATGATTCTAAATATATTAGTAAAATCATATGTCGGAATAGGAGTTAATGGAGTTTTAATTTTTTTGGGAATTATAGCTCTGATAAAGGGATTTAAGTTGGAAGAGATAGTGGAGAATGGGTATTTAAGTGGTAAAAAATCTCTTTTGGTAATAAAGATATTTTTATTAGTGGGTGGGATTTCATCTATTTGGATAATGTCAGGAACAATTCCCACAGTTGTATATCAGGGTATAAGATTGATGAATCCCAATTATTTTTATCTATCATCATTTTTGATTACTTCAGTTGTAGCCTTTCTTCTAGGAAGTGCCTTTGGAACATCAGGTACAGTTGGGATAGCTATGATAGCTATTGGAAAAGGTTTGGGAGCTGATTTATCAATAGTAGGTGGAACTGTAATATCTGGAGCTTATTTTGGGGATAGATGTTCTCCAGTATCATCTAGTGCCAATTTAGTTGCTACTCTTACAAAGACTAATTTATATATCAATATAAAAAATATGCTAAAGACAGGAGCAATTCCCTTTGTATTGAGTGGAATACTATATGTACTTTGTAATAGTGGAAGTAATGAGATAGTAAAAAATATAGCTATGTTAGATTTATTAGAGAAAAATTTTAATCTTACATATTTAAATTTTCTACCAATAGTAATTATTTTAGTTCTAACACTTTTGAAAGTAAATGTGAAAATCTCTTTGATACTTAGTATATTTATGGCTATGATACTTAGTTATTTTATACAAGGGAGGGAAATAGTAGATATAGTAAGAACTCTCTTTTTAGGATTTTTTCTTGAAAGGGATAATCCTCTTTACCCTATATTAAAAGGTGGAGGGATTCTTTCTATGTGGAAAACTGCTATAATAATTTTTATCTCTTGCTGTCTTTCAGGTTTGATTCAGATGCTGAAGATTTTTTCAAAAATTGAGGAGATAATTTTAAAAAGTAAAAGTGAGTTTTCTCTTTTTATATGGACAGTTATAGTAAGTATAATAGCTGGAATGTTAGGTTGTAATCAATCTATTGCTGTGGTAATGACAATAGATATTATGAAAAAAATCTATGAAATTAAAAAAATATCTAGAGAAAAATTTGCTATTGATATTGAAAATAGTGCCATTGTATTAGCTGCAGGTATTCCTTGGAACTTAGCTAGTCTATTTCCTGCCACTGTGATGGAGTTACCTAGCTTAAAATATTTAGTTTATTCTTACTTCATTTTTTTAGTTCCAATAGTGAGAATTATAGAGAAAAAAATATATAAAAAATAAGAGTGAAATATATATCATTAATAATATATATTTTACATTAATAAAATAATTAGTTATAATCATTTTTGTAAATAAAATATAAAAATAGAGGCGCAACTGACAAGAGTAATATTACTTAGTTTGACAAACAGTGAGGTAATATAAAAGGGGAAGTTGCCGAAATGGAAAAGAGGTCAGGCTTTTTTGTTGGTAATTCAGAGAATATCTGTCTTACTGTCATTGAGAAATCAATGGAGTGCTATTTGTGATTGTAACTTATAAAATATATTTTATGATATTTTATCACAGTTTAGTATTCTAAACTGTGATTTTTTTATTTTAAAAAACAGGAGGACATATGTTTGAAGTAATTAAATTAATGCCAGTTGTTATACTAGCAGGACTTATGATAGGAGGATTTGATGCACTAATAGCAGCACCTATTGCTACAGTAGCAGCAGCATTAGCAGCAGTAATAACAGAAAAAAGAAAATTTAATAAAATTTTAGATGCAGCACTTTCAAATGTAAGGGAGATAGTGATAGCTCTATTTATTTTGATGATGGCATATGCTATGGCAGAAGTATTTATGTCAACAGGAGTAGGAGCAGCTATAATCAATCTAGCTTTAAAAATAGGGATAACAGGGAGAACAATAGCAATAGTAGGAGCAATTGTAACTTCAGTTCTTTCAATAGCCACAGGGACAAGTTGGGGAACATTTGCAGCTTGTACACCAATATTTTTATGGCTTAATTATATAGTAGGAGGAAATATCTTCTTAACTTTAGGAGCAATAGCTGGAGGAGCTTGTTTTGGAGATAATATAGGACTTATCTCTGATACTACAATAGTCAGCTCTGGAATACAGGGAGTAGAGGTGATAAAAAGAGTAAGACATCAAGGGGTATGGTCTGGTTTAGTTTTACTATTAGGAATCATAGCTTTTGGAGTGGCAGGCTTTACTTTTGATTTACCTAATATAACTGGAAATGGAGCAGAGGCAATAGCTAAAATACCAGCAGATGTATGGACAAAATTAGCTGCAGAAAGGGAGTCAGCAGTAACACTGCTTAACCAAGTAAAACAAGGTGTTCCTGTATATATGATTCTTCCTTTAGTGCTTGTTTTAGGAGCAGCTTTTAGAGGTTATCAAACTTTTATCTGTCTTTTTATAGGGATAATATCTTCATATATTTTAGGAAAGATAGCAGGAACAGTTGTAGATACAAGAGATTTTTTAGAAAATCTGATAATGTCTGGATTTTCTGGGGCAGGGTCTTGGGTAATAGTAATGATGATGTGGGTATCTGCTTTTGGTGGAATAATGAAATCAATAGATGCTTTTAGACCTCTGTCTGCTCTACTTATAAAAATTTCTAAAAATGTTAGACAGCTTATGTTTTGGAATGGAGTTTTATCAATAGTAGGAAATATGACTTTAGCAGATGAGATGGCTCAAATAGTTACTGTTGGACCTATTATTAGAAATCTTGTAGAAAAAAATGTAGAGGGAAGTCCAGAAGATATGGAAAAATTAAAATTGAGAAATGCTACATTTAGTGATGCTATGGGAGTTTTTGGTTCGCAACTTATACCTTGGCACGTATATATAGGTTTTTATATAGGAATAGCTTCAACAGTTTACCCACTGTATGACTTCAAAGCTTTAGATATAATAAAATATAATTTTATTGCCTATATAGCAGTAATAAGTATGTTATTTTTAACAATAACAGGTTTAGATAGAATGATTCCAAATTTTGGATTACCAAGTGAACCAAAGGTAAAATTAAAAAAGTTTTAAGAATATTTTGTAATTACTAAGTCATTATTATTTTAAAAAGAAAACTAAGAATTGCTCCATATTTCAAGAAGTTGATTAACTATGAGCTTATCTCACTAAAAATGCAAGGGTTAAGTCTT
>ERZ833515.2591-NODE-2591-length-10219-cov-2.769382_pt1 | contig 10219 bp, 2 predicted proteins | sample MGYA00519949_ERZ833515 | MGnify/ENA primary metagenome ERZ833515 (study PRJEB31850, sample SAMEA3708741) | human gut metagenome | biome: human gut; feature: human-associated habitat; material: faeces | place: China | collected 2014 ...
AAAAATCTGGTGTAAGAACTAGATTATTGAGGAGAGCGCACTTTCGTGCGCTCTTTTTTCATACTTTGGTATGATTTACATTTTGTGTAAGTGACCGTATACTTAAAATTAGAATAGGTTTCATGAAAAACGTGTAAAAATTTAACATGAAACACTCGTTTGAGCAGTATAAAATATAGTAACCATTAGGAGACTCTTTATGTGTCGTCTTTATGGGAAATTAGATGATGTGACAGAGAGAAACTCCTTGGTGCTGGAAAAAGGAGGAAAAAGTATGCGGAAAGAAAAGAAAAAAATGTCAATCAAAAGGCGTATAGCGGCAGCGGCATTAGCAGCTTTTGTTGGCGTATCTAGTTTGAATGTCAGTATTCCAGGATTTTCAACTGTGATTACAGATGCCAATGAGACAGAAATTGCCAGTCAGCTATCAGAGGAAACACCAGAAACAACAGAGGAAGAGACAACAGTCGAATCCACTATAGCAGCGGCACTAGCAGCAGAAGCACCTGCACCGGTGGCACCAGCAGCAGAGGAACCAACACCAGAGCCGATAGTAGAAGAGGCACCTACACCAGAGCCACCAGTAGCAGAAGCACCTACTCCAGAGCCGATAGTAGTAGAGGAACCAACGCCAGAGCCGACAGTAGTAGAAGCGCCAACGCCAGAGCCGACAGTAGTAGAAGCACCAACGCCAGAGCCGACAGTAGCAGAGGCACCTACAGTAGAGGAACCTACTATAGAGGAAGCCGAAACAACCGACGAAGAGGAGACTATTCTGTCAGTGGAAGAGACCGAAGAAGAAACAGAGCCAGAGACTGATGAGGATGATCTGTTATCAAATGATCCAGTAACATTTGGTTTAAGGGGCGCTAACGGGTTAATGCTCACAGCAGGAGAGGCAATTCCAAGGTTAGATGACTACATTACAGATGTTACTGTAAGTAAGAGAAGGGGAGACTCATGGGTCAAGGTGAATGAAATCACATCAGGCCATAATGTGAGAATTGATTTGAAGTATACCCTTCCAGAGGGACTTATTACAAGTCAGTCACGTAAAATCCAGTATCAGCTTCCAGACGTAATTAAAATTGATAATCCGCCATTAACGGGTGCATTGAAGGATTCTTCAGAACAGCCAGTCGGAACATTCAGTATTGATGCAAATGGTCTTGTTACATTTGAATACAGCCAGGAATTTAGCGAAGATGAGAAGTCATTTAGCGGAGACTTTTTCTTTGAATGTAAAGTAGGTTCAAGGAAAACTCAAGAAGAGGTAATATTTAGTTTTCCAGGAAAAGGAGAGGTAACATTTACTATAAAGCCGTCTTCCTTAGCGTTTGATATAAAGACTACGAAAACGGCAAGTGAAGTAGTTCAACATGGAGATGGTGAATGGTATGTAACTTATACAATGACCATTTCATCTAAAAAAGGAACAGGCAAAGATATTGAGGTTTTTGATTACTTTTCAGATGATAATGTTGTAGGCAGTCAGATGAAACAGGTTATTTTGCTGAATAGTATTCATATTTGGGATAACAACGGTAATTATGTAGAAAATATTCAATTTGAGCAATATGAAAATAGTGGTTTTGTGACAACACTTCCAAAGTTGGAAGCAGGTCAAAAATATACAATAACGTGTGTAGCATTAGTAAATAAGCAGCTGCTTTCAACATCAGCTACAACAAATCTTAAGCTGAATAAAAATATTTTCTATGTAAGAAGCGGCAAAAATGAGCATAGTTCATATGCAGAAGCAGAATATAGAAGAAATGTTATTAAAAAGACTTCTGAAAAACAAGAAGATGGAAGTTATAAGTATACTGTCACCATAAATGAAAGTCAGGAAAATTTAAAGGGTCTTACTATAAAAGATACTTTTAAGTTAGATGACACAGTAATTGATATCAATGATATTGAAGGTTTTTATGTTGATGTGCAGGGCGGAAGTAATCCTGGAATCACAAAGGAAAATTTCTTTAGTACCGGATATAAATTTGAGAACGATTTTAATAACAAAATTGTGATTACATATAGATATTATCCGCCGGCTAATGAAACAAATGCTGAGAAGAAACTTGTAAACCGCATAGAAATTGGTCCTAATACTTGGGGAGAAGTAGAAGACACCATTGGTATCATTGGCTATCTTGATAAAACCCATGATGAAAATCAGGTTGTTAAGAAAGACGGATATGTTGAAGTTCCATATTTAGTCACAGTAACAGTGAATGATGGTATTGCAGAAGGAGCAACACTTACTGATACACTAAATCAGGATCATATACAGTCGTTATTAACACCAGTTACTGTAAACGGTATAGAAGCATCTGATTATACAATTCAATATTTAGGTAAAGACGGAGTATTAGTTAATGAATTTGCAGAAGGAATGATTGGCTTTAAGGTGACATTTAAGGCGATTACACCTGAAAAGGCACAAAATATCAACTTTGAGTACAAGGTAAAAGCTGAGTTTGCAAGTTATCCGGCCGGAACATTTAGGTATGATAATGTAGCAGTTTTCGCCAGTGGCTCAATCAATCAGACAAAGACAGATTCATATACATATACAAAGCACGCATTTTTACTGAAAAAGGTATCAAGATATTCAAGTGGTTATCAAACGAGCATTGATGAAGTAAAAGAAAGTGATTTGACAGATGGCAAGCTTTATTACGAGTTAGAAATAAAGCCAGCTGAGAGAAATTTGAACGATACATTTACTGTTACAGATAAACTTCCAGAGGGTGCAGTTTATGTTGAAGATTCATTTAATGCAAGTCCGACAACATTGAACCAGATGAGTGTCAGTGAAGATGGCAGAACTTTGACTTTTACTATTCCAAAGGAAGTATATGTCAATGAAGATGGAAGCTATAAGCATGATGTTTTGTATATTCATTATGCAATTCAGATTTCCAACGCAAACTTGTCAGGTTCACAGCAGGAGCTTGTATACTTTACAAATACAGCAACTTCTGGTGAAGATAAAGCAAGTGTAACTGTTCCAGTGCTGTTTGAGGAAAAAGAAATTGAAGAGGACGATGTTATTGATAAGAAGGGATTCCAGAATAACAGTGACATCACCTATACAATTGTAGTAAACAAAAATCGTTTAGATCTGATTCCAAATGTGAATAAGATTACACTGAATGATGTTTTGAAATGTGATGTAGATGAGTCGAAGATTCAGGACATTACACTGGTAGGAAATATAGTTTCTGTGTATGAATATGATGCGAGCAAACCTGATGGTAAGGGTGCACCTGTAAGCAAAAACTTTTATACATACCAGTATAATGAGAAAACACATAATATTAGTATGATACTTCCTGATTCAGAAGCGTTTGTTGTAGAGTATACATATCGTTTTAAATTTACATCAAATTACGCAGGACAAACAATTACGATTAAGAATAATGTAGAACTGGTCGGTTCTTACAAAAAAGAAATCAGTACACAGTGGAAGAATCAGAGTGCTGGCGGATCAGTTGCAAAATATAATTCTTTAATTGTTTATAAGGTAGAAAAGGGAAATGAAGATGAAAAACTGAGTGGTGCAAAATTTAACCTCTATAAATATAATGATGGTAGTTTTTCACTGATTCAGAATGACATTGAAATTCCTGTTACTGGATGTAAGTTTGTTTCTGATAAAACAGATGAAGACATGATGGCTGCAACTGATATTGCAGTTGAAGAGAATGTATTGTATTATCTTGAAGAAGTCCAGGCTCCAAGTGGATATAAGATTGAAGCAGGACATGAAAAGTTTTACTTTGCATTAGGTACATACGGAAAATCAATCAAGGATTTAAAAGCTGCAGTTGCAAAAGCAGTAGAGACAGCAGACATTACAGTAGACGATGTACATTTTGCCAACACAAATGCAATTGTAAATATCGAGAATGAGATTGAGGATGGAGCAGTCAGAATCCAGAAAGTATGGCTGAATCATGACGGCAGTGAAATGCAGGCATCTGAGAGCAGCATATCTGTAGGATTGTATAAGACACATCATCGCTATACAGATGCTCAGCCAGTTGAGGTTGAAGTTTCTTATAAAGGAAATGGAATGAGCAGTCCGCAGCTTGCTTTTGCAAGTACTGAATACTATAGGATTGGTACAAAGCTGACAGTTACAGGATATTTAAATGAAGGCTGGAGAAAGAACTGGGGAGGCTGGGATTTTGCTTCAACACAAATGACAGCACGTTTGTATATCAATGGAAATGATTGCGGCGAGCTGAATATTGAAAATGTATATTCAGTAACGCATAGCGAGATTGTAAGCAGCACACTGAATAAGATTAGTATCGTAGTTACAGCCAATACATATAATTCGATTTTAGATGGCAACAAGCCAGGCAAGGCTAATGGAACAATAGCAGCATTAGCCGCAGGTGATATGGAATTTGTTCAGAATGTAACTATTGATAGTCATAATAACTGGACAGCAGTAGTATCTGATTTGCCGACAAAGGAAAATGACGGAGAAGATATTTATTACTATGTAACAGAGTTTGGCTTGTATGGTTATACTATTTCTTATCAGAATAATGGCGTTTTAGCCGGTGTTGGAGGAAATCCAATTGTTGTAATAAATAAGGCAGATGAAAAAGTGAAAACAGCTTCGTTTAGTATCAACAAAGTGGATGCATCAACGGCAACGCCACAGCCACTTGAAGGAGCAAGTTTTGCACTGTACCGTGCAGTGAAGAACGACCAGAATCAGTTGATTAGAGTTGGTTTGCCAATTGCAACAGCAATTAGTAATGCTAGTGGAACTGGAGTGGTATTCTCAGGACTGATTCCAGGTGAATACTTACTTTATGAGACAAGTGCTCCGACGGGATATGTAACACCAAGTGAACCATGGAGAATTACAGTAAATAATGATTGTGTAGTTGATGCGCATGGTTTGCAGGCAAATAGTGATGGTGCATATATAATTGAGAATGGTAAGTACCCAGGTATTCTTTCTATTACTAAAAAGGTTGAAGGATACGAAATGGAAGAGGGTATGCACTATTATATCAAGGTTACTCTTACAGATGCAGCAGATAAGCCTTTAACGGGAAGCTTCAATGGAATAAGACTTGAAAATGGTTCAGCTATCTATGAGCTTGTAAAGGATGCAACTATTACATTTACAGGTCTTCCATTAGGAACGAAGTATACTGTGGAAGAGGTAAATTTTGATGGAACAGCTTTAACTGGAGAGGAAGAATATACATCAAGTCTTTCAACAAATGCAACAGGAACAATTGACAAAGAAGCAGGTACTGTAGCGGTAAATGTAACTGTGACCAATATCTATGAGATACCAGAGACGAGTGCAGTTATTTCTGTAAAGAAGATAGTAGACGGAACTGGTTACAATCAAAATGAAGCCTTTGAATTTACATTAAGTGCAGCAGAAGAAGGTACACCAATGCCAACAGAAACTGGCAATAAGGTTTCTATAAAGGCAGGTGAAATTGGAAGCTTCGGATCAATCACATATACGGATACAGGCGTATATTACTACACTGTAAAGGAAACCAAGGGTTCAACTGTTGGAATGAGTTATGATGAAACAGAATACCTAGTAACAGTAGTGGTATCTATGAATGATGAACGCAAGCTGACAGCATCTGTATATTATAACATTGTGATGACGGATATACCTGAAGTTGAAAGTGATGTAAGAGCCTTAGTTGTAACGAATACATACAGAGTTACAAGTGTATCAGGAACCAAGACCTGGAGAGTACCAGAAGGAACAGATCTTCCAGAAAGCATCACAGTAATCCTAAATCGTAACGACGAGCCAGTTGCTAGAAAGAAAGTAACAGCAGCAGATGACTGGAGCTATGAGTTTACAGAACTTCCAGCATACAGCGAAGATGGATTAACAGCATACACCTATACAGTAGATGAAGAGCCAGTAGAAGGCTATATCACAACTGTAAGTGGAACTGACCTGATTAACACGATCACATCAGTTAAGATCAGCAAGGTAGATATCGCCGATGGAGAGGAACTTGAAGGAGCAACTATCCAGCTTATCGATAAGGAGACAGGAGAAGTTGTAGAAGAGTGGACATCGACAAACAAAGCCCATGAAGTAACAGGTCTTACAACAGGAAAGACATACATCCTGAGAGAGACAGTGGCACCGGAAGGTTACAGCATTACATCAGATACCACCTTTGAACTTAAGGAAGATGGAAGTATCGATACAGAGAAGACAACGACAACAGTAAGTGAAGAAGGAGTCTTATTAGTAGAAGATACCCGTCGCATCGACTTTATTGTAAATAAGGTAAGTGCAACAGATGATCATGAATTGTATGATACCATTCTGAGTGTATATGAAATTACAGATGAAGGTGAGGTTCTTGTAGATAGCTGGACATCCAGATGGAAGGAAGTTCATAACTTTGGATTAAAGCTCTCTTGCGGAAAGTCATACATCTTAAGAGAAGATAAGGCAACTGGTGGTTATCATAAGATTCCGGGAGACATTCTGTTTAATGTGACTGCCGATGGAAAGATTCAAATTACAGAAGGTCAGGATTGGAAATATGAGAATGGCAAGAATGTAATTGAAGAAGTAGTAGATGAGGCAGGCAATGTGATTTACCTTATTCGCGATGTCAGAAACCCTGAAGAGGAAGAAGAAACAGAACCTGATGGACCGACAGATCCTCATCAGTCTGAGACAACAACACCAGAGGAAACAACAACTTCTGAGGAAGAAACAACACCGGAGGAAACAACGACTTCTGAGGAAGAAACAACTCCAGAAGAAACGACTGTTTCTGAGGAAGAGACAACTGTTTCAGAAGAAGAAACAACATTGTCTTCACCAGATGATGAAGAATCAACACCAGAAGTTACCACTCCAGCAGCCAATACAACAACAACTGCTGCGGAAACAACGGTTAGTGAAACGCCGACAACAACGCCTTCATCTGAAAGAGTAATTCTTGGTATTGAAGACATGAGCAGAACCATTGGTATGGCACTAGCTGGATTCGGAGCAATTATGCTTACAGCATTGATCTGGCTGTATCTGCGCAGCAAAAAGGCATAATAAATCACGCAGTAAAGAAAGTTTGCTAATAAGCAGGACACCGCCTCGGCAATGACAAATGCAGGGGCGGTGCCCTTCGTTTGTAACACAATTGACATATATTTGCATTTGCTTTATCATGGTATTGCATGTGAAAAGTCGCATGCAGAAAGGAAATGTATCAATGAGTGAGCATGTAAATGTATGTGAGTATATAGAATCAAATTGTGTTCATGTTGAGGCAGATTGCTTTGACCTTGAACAGATCATGGAGAGTGGACAATGCTTCAGAATTTATAAACTTTCTTTGCAGGAGCAGGAAAAGCTTTGCAAAAGCAAGGGTTTGGAGAATTGTGAAAGCATGGCATGGTATCGAGTCATGGCTGCAGATAAAAAAGTTTTTGTTTGCCAGAATGGTGTCCATCTGATATTCTTTTGCAGCAAAGAGGAATACAAGCAGTTCTGGTGTCATTACTTTGATTTGGATTTTGATTACCGCAGTTATGAAAAGGCAATTGATGCGGATGACAATTATCTAAAGTCTGCATTTGCATATGGAAAAGGTATCCGTATTTTGAACCAGGATCCATGGGAAATGCTCATCACCTTTATAATTTCACAAAGAAAAAATATTCCAGCAATACGTCAGGCAGTGGAAAGCTTATCGACGACATGCGGAACATGTATAGATAAGGAAAATGAGTTTTTTGCATTTCCAACGCCAACGCAGCTAGCAGGATTAAGCTTGTCTGATCTGCAGGATCTTTCTTTGGGATATCGGGCAAAATATGTGTATGAAGTTGCCCAAAAGGTAGCATCCGGGGAATTAGACATAAAAAAATGGGCTATGCTTGGTGATGATGACTTGCATAAAGCACTTCTTTCATGTTATGGCGTTGGTGAAAAGGTTGCAAATTGTGTGGCGCTGTTTGGATATCATCGTATAGGTGCATTTCCAGTAGATGTATGGATTGATCGAATCCAGAAAACATATTATAACGGAAGTTTCCCAGTAGAAAAATCCGAAGGATTTGCCGGTGTCATGCAGCAATATATGTTTTATTACGAAAGAAAAATGGCCACAGATCATTCAAAAAAAGCACGTAAACAGTCGGAAAAATAGAATAATTCATATTTATTTCACACAAAATTTAGCACTCTCACCTTGACAGTGCTAATGAAAAGGGGTATGATACGAATAGGCTAAAATATGCCGAAAGCTTTGGAAATCCAAGGCAGAATGTGAGGTGCTTATGGAAGTAGATGACAGGCCGAACAGGCCAAAAAAACCGATGCTGACCTATTGGGTCATTGCCATCATTGTGTTTTTGATTTTAAATACATTTGTATTTCCGAATCTGTTTAGACGACAGGTAGAGCAGACGGATTACAGCACATTTCTCCAAATGATCGAGGAAAAGAACATTGGAGAAGTCAGTGTAGAAGATACGCAGATTACCTTCTCAGACAAGAGTGGTGAGCATATTTACAAGACAGGAACAATGAACGATCCTGATCTTGTAAATCGTCTTGAGGAAGCTGGTGCTGTATTTAGTAAGCCAATTGTTCAGCAGATGGGCATGCTTGAATATATGCTGTTAAGCTATATTCTTCCAATTGCGCTTTTTGTTCTTTTGGGATGGTTTCTTTCCAGAAAAATGATGAGCAAGATGGGCGATGGAGAGAGCATGATGACCTTTGGCATGGGCGGAGGTTCAAAGAGCAATGCCAAAGTTTATGTAAAATCCGTTGATGGTATTAAATTTAAAGATGTTGCCGGAGAGGAGGAAGCCAAAGAACTTCTTCAGGAGATCGTTGATTTCCTTCATAATCCGGAAAAGTATCGCGAGATCGGTGCGAAAATGCCAAAAGGTGCGCTTCTTGTAGGCCCTCCTGGAACTGGTAAGACAATGCTTGCCAAAGCAGTAGCTGGTGAAGCAGATGTTCCGTTCTTCTCCATTTCAGGTTCCGAATTTGTTGAGATGTTCGTTGGTATGGGTGCCGCAAAAGTAAGAGATCTGTTTAAACAGGCCAATGAAAAGGCTCCATGTATTGTTTTTATCGACGAGATTGATGCAGTTGGAAAGAAAAGAGAGAGTGGTCAAATCGGCGGCAATGATGAGCGTGAGCAGACGTTAAATCAGCTGCTGTCAGAGATGGATGGTTTTGATGGTTCTAAGGGCGTTGTCATTTTGGCAGCGACAAACCGTCCGGAGTCTCTAGACCCTGCACTTCTTCGTCCAGGCCGTTTTGACCGCCGCATTCCGGTTGAACTGCCTGATATTAAGGGTCGTGAGGATATTTTGAAGGTACATGCGGCAAAGATCAAGATTGCAGATAATGTTGACTTTAACGCAATTGCGCGAACAGCAGCAGGTGCATCTGGTGCTGAGCTTGCCAACATTGTTAATGAGGCAGCACTTCGTGCCGTCCGTGATGGAAGAAAATTTGCAACACAGACTGATTTAATGGAAAGTGTTGAAGTAGTTATTGCTGGTTATCAGAAAAAGAACCGTATTCTTTCAACGAAAGAAAAACTGATCGTTTCGTATCACGAGGTCGGACATGCGCTTGTAGCAGCGCTGCAGACAAATTCCGCACCAGTGCAGAAGATTACGATCATCCCGCGTACATCAGGTGCGCTTGGCTTCACAATGCAGGTTGATGAAGGCGAAAAGTATTTGATGACAAAGGAAGAACTTGAAAACAAGATTGCAACCTTTACCGGAGGACGCGTGGCAGAGGAGCTTGTGTTCGGTGATGTGACAACAGGTGCATCAAACGATATTGAGCAGGCAACTAAGCTTGCACGTGCAATTATCACCAGATATGGCATGAGTGAGTTCGGTATGGTAGCAATGGAAAGCTTAAATAATGTTTACTTAGGTGGAGACACCAGTATGAGCTGTTCACAGGAGACAGCTGCGAAGATCGATGATCTTGTAGTGGCACTTGTGCAGAAGCAGTATGAAAAGGCAAAGAATTTATCAGATATTGCCGTTTCTATGGGAAAAAAGGCAAAAATCCATCTGGCAGTTGATACTGGGATGAGCCGTATCGGATTTATTCCGGGAGAAGCAGCTTTAAATGAGGTTCTTTCTATCAGCCGTCTTCCGGGAATTGAAATAGAGGGTATTTTTACCCATTTTGCAA
>ERZ833515.2593-NODE-2593-length-10210-cov-9.626785_pt1 | contig 10210 bp, 6 predicted proteins | sample MGYA00519949_ERZ833515 | MGnify/ENA primary metagenome ERZ833515 (study PRJEB31850, sample SAMEA3708741) | human gut metagenome | biome: human gut; feature: human-associated habitat; material: faeces | place: China | collected 2014 ...
GCGCCGAAGGCCGCCGAGCGGGCCTTCGCCGCGGACTCCTGCGCGAGCTGCGCGGCGTGGGCCGCGCGCCGGGCGCGTTCCGGGTCCACCGCGGGCGGGGTCTTCGCGGGCTTCAGAGGCTTCTGGGGCTTCTGCACGGCCTGGGGCTTAAGGACCGTCTTCACCTGCTCTTCGGGTGCGGGCTTCTCGCACACGGCGTCGCGCCCGAAGGCGCGCGACCAGACGATGATCGGGAAGCGGGTCGCCATCTGAAGGAAGAGCTTCGTGTGCATCCAGCTGATGCGCACGTTGTCGCCTAGGGGCCGGAAGTGGCTCACGCCGTCCGTGGGGTACGTGACCGCAACGGGGACGTTCTTCACGCGCAGGCCCGCCCAGAGGAGACGCACGAGGATTTCCGGATCGAAGTCCATGCGGCGTCCGACGTGGGCGTTTTCGCAGACGGCGAGCGCGGCGTCGAGCGGATAGACGCGCAGGCCGCACATCGCGTCCTCGAACGAAATCGAGAGGCTGTTGACGGCGCACCAGAAGTTCGTGAGCCGGCGCCCAAACCGGCGCGCCAGGGGCGCCGAGGCGTCAAAGCGCGGATAGCCGCAGACGAGGGCCGAGGGGTGCTTCTGCGCGAGCCGCACGAGGACGGGCACGACCGAGAGGTCGATCTGACCGTCGGCGTCGATCTGCAGCACGTGCGTGTAGCCCGCCTTGGCGGCGGTCTTGAAGCCCGTGATCACCGCGCCGCCCTTGCCCTGGTTGACCGCATGATGCACGACCTTGACGAGGGGTGCGGCGATGCGGTCGCAGAGGCTCTTCGTAGGTTCATGCGAGCCGTCGTCCACGACGACGACGGGGAGCCCCATCTGGCGCAACGACGCGACGACGCCCTCAAGGCGTGCGGGCTGGTCGTAGACGGGCACCACCGCGCAGAGGCGGAAGACGGGCTTGGCGGCGCCGGGCGCCTGTACGCGCAGGCCTGAGCGCGCCACGGCCGTCATGCCGGGGGCGCCGGGCTGCGGGGCCGTCCCGGCTGGCTTTGCGGCGCGTGCGGCCGCTTCGGAAGGAGCGCCTGCCGGTGCAGGCTTCGGGTTGGGTTCGTTCTTCTCGGGCATCGTCGAAAATCCGCGGCGCCGCGGAATGCGCGGCCGGTCTTGTGGAGCCGATTGTAGCGGCGCGCACGCACGCCGGTCGAGGCACTCAAGCCGCGCGGGCGCGCCCGACGATGAAGACGTTGTGAAAAAGCGGTGAAATTATGAACAAACCCTTAGAAAACCGGGCTTAGGCCGCTATACTTCGATGCTCGAGATCATCCCCGCAGCACCCCCAACGGATCCCCGGCAGTCGATGGAACACTCCCTCCCCCTCATCTCGACCCTGGTCATCGCCTTCTCGCTCGCCCTCGTCTTCGGCTTCATCGCCGAGCGGTTCCTGCGTTCGCCCGCGCTCGTGGGCTATCTGCTCGCAGGCATCGCGGCGGGCAAGTACACCCCGGGCGTCTTCGCTGACGCCTCGCTCGCCAATCAGCTCTCCGAAATCGGCGTGATGCTGCTGATGTTCGGCGTGGGCCTGCACTTCTCGATCAAGGACCTCTGGAGCGTGAAGGGAATCGCCGTGCCCGGCGCGGTGCTGCAGATGGTGATAGCGACGCTCCTCGGGGCGCTCTGCGCGCACTGGTTCTTCGAGCGCTCCTGGGGGCAGGCGATCGTGCTCGGCATCTCGCTCTCGTGCGCCTCGACCGTGGTGCTCCTGAAGGCCCTCGACGTGCGCGGGAAGCTCACGAGCCCCGACGGGCGCATCGCCGTGGGCTGGCTCGTGGTCGAAGACCTCGCCACCGTCATCATCCTCGTGCTGCTGCCGCCCTTCGCCTCGATCATGATTCCGGGCGAACCGGGCTCCGCCGCGCGGCTCGCCAACAGCGACCTCGCGATCGTGATCTTCAAGACGCTCCTTAACGCGGCGCTCTTCGTCGCGCTCATGCTCGTGGTCGGCCGCCGCGTGATGCCCTGGGCGATGGCGCAGGTCGCGCGCACGGGCTCGCGCGAGCTCTTCACGCTCTTCGTGCTCGCCGTCGCCGTGGGCGTGGCGTACCTCGCCGCGGAGATCTTCCACGTGAGCTTCGCCCTGGGCAGCTTCTTCGCGGGCATGGTGATGCGCGAGAGCCGCTTCGCGCACCGCGCCGCCACCGAGTCGATTCCGCTTCAGGACGCCTTCGCCGTGCTCTTCTTCGTCGGCGTGGGCATGCTCTTTGACTGGCACATCCTCATCACGGCGCCGCTCGAAGTCCTCGCCGTCCTCTTCATCATTCTCTTCGGCAAGTCGCTCGCCGCGTTCTTCCTCGTCTGGGCGCTGCGCTATCCGCTCCACACCGCGATCATCGTCGCCGTGTCACTCTCGCAGATCGGCGAATTTTCGTTCATCCTGATCGGGCAGGCGGCCGGGCTCGGACTCGCCGACCAGCACCTGATCAACCTCGTCGTTGCGGGCGCGATCCTTTCGATCGCCCTCAACCCAGTGGGCTTCTGGCTTGACCCCCGGCTGAGGCAGTTCATGACGAGCCGCTGGAAGTGGGCGCGCGTCGCCGCGATGCGCGAAGCCCCCTTCGAGGCGCTTCCCGCCGAAACCGATCCGGAGAAGCTCCAGGATCAGGCGGTGGTCACGGGCGAAGGCCCGATGGTCGAGCGGTTCGCCCATGCGCTCGATGAGTCGGGCGTCCCGGTGGTCGCCGTCGTCGACGACGAAGGGTCGGCCGAGGCCCTCTCGCAGAAGGGCGTCTCCGTGATCCTCGGCGACCCGTCGAAGGACGAGACCTGGGTGAGCGCGCACCTGCACCGCGCGAAGCTCCTCGTGCTCCTCGACTCGTCGGCGGAAAGCCTGCGCACGGCCGAGGCCGCGCGCCGCGTCTCGCCCGAGCTCCCGATCGTGGTCGCGGCCGACAGCCACGGCATCTGGCCCGAAGTGGACATGCAGAAGGTCACCTTCCTCAACACGCTCGACGCCGCCGCGCGCCTCATCTCCGCGCAGACCGCTTCGGCCATGAAGGCGGGCGCCGTCATGGGCGAGCGCGTCGGTCCCGACGCTCCTGATCCGGCGGAGGTTCAGGCCGCCGACCGTCAGGAGGACGATCCGGAGGCGAAGAAGAGCCGCGACGAGGCGGACATCGAAGCCGCAATGGCTGAAGAACCCCACGTCGAGAAGAAGCCTCGTCCGGTGCGCCGGCTCGCGAACTTCATCGCCGTGCTGAGGCGCAAGCGCCCGGCCGATGCAGCGCCCGAAGAGGCGGACGAGGCTGAAGTCAAGGCCGAAGCGAAGCCGGAGCCGAAGGCCGAGTCGCGGCGCGACGAAGCCGGGCTCGAGGAGACCGAATCCTCGGCACAGGCCGTGCCGCCGGTGGAGAAGGCCGCCGACGCGACGCCCTCCGGCGACAAGCCGCAGGCGAGCGCGGCGAAGCCCGCGCCGTAGTCCTGCTCCCGCCGCAGAAAAAGTACGCCCGCTTCCTCAACCGGATGCGGGCTTTTTTCCTTTCTTGGGCAGGCGGTCGGGCAGGGGGGCTGAGCGCCTCGGCCTGCGTCGCGCAGGAAGCCGCCGAAGCGCTCGGGCTTGATTCCGTCTCGAGCCCGGTGCGGAGCGCCGTCGAGACGCCCGGACCGACTTTGTCACCCGGAGAAAGACTTCCTCGAAGACGGGGAGGAATCGGCGTGCTCTTTGGCTGCTGAAAGGCGATGCACTTTGCGTCGGCCGAAGAAGCGGAGCGCTTTTGTCGGCGGATGAAGACAATGCGGCCCCGCGGAGTCGCCTCCGCAGGGCCGCATTGAGTCGGTCGGTTCGTCCATTCGGGTCACAGGCGCTTTCTCGCGAGCATGATGAGCTTCCACGCCGCCGGGATCACGAAGAGCGAGAGAAGCGGCGCCGTGAGCATGCCGCCCACCATCGGCGCGGCGATGCGGCTCATCACCTCCGAACCCGCGCCCGTACCGACGAGGATCGGGATGAGGCCCGCGAGGATCACCGCCACCGTCATCGACTTCGGACGCACGCGGAGCGCCGCGCCGTGCTCGATCGCGCGGTCGAGCGCTTCGGTCGTGAAGGTCTTTGGGGCGGCGAGCGTCGGGTCGGCCGCCACGGCGTGGCGCAGGTAGACGATCATCACGACGCCGAACTCCGCGGCGAGGCCTGCGAGCGCGATGAAGCCCGTGCCGACCGCGACCGAGAGCCGGTCGCCCATCAGGTAGAGGAGCCAGACGCCGCCCACGAGCGCGAAGGGCAGGCTCGCGAGGATGAGGATCGACTCCGCGAAGCGCCGGAAGCAGATGTAGAGGAGCGCGAAGATGATGAGGACCGTCATCGGCGCCATGAGCTTCAAGCGCTCGGCAGCGCGCGCCATGAGCTCGTACTGGCCCGAATAGGCGACGGAGACGCCGGGCTTGAGGGGCACCCTCTCGGCCACTGCCGCCTTGATGTCCTCCACCATGCCCGCCATGTCGCGGTCGCGGGCGTCCACGAACACCCAGGCCGCGGGGCGCGCGCCTTCGGTGCGCAGCATCGAGGGCCCGAGCATGAGCTTCACCTGCGCGACGTCGCCCAAGGTGATCTGCTGCCCCTTCGGGGTGATGATCGGCAGCCGCCGCAGGGCCTCGGGATTCTCGCGTTCGTTCTGCAGGTACCGGATCGAGATCGGATAGCGCGCGATGCCGTCGATCACGTCGCCCACCATCGCGCCGCCCACGGCGGTGGTGATGTAGTCCTGCACGTCGCCCACGGTCATGCCGTAGCGCGCCGCGGCGAAGCGGTCGATCGAGACGTCGATGTAGCGCCCGCCCTCGAGGCGTTCGGCGAGCGCCGAGACGACGCCCGGCACCCCGCGCGCGGCCTCCTCGATCTGACGCGCCGCGTCGTCGATGTCGCCCAGGGACTGCGCGGAGACCTTGATGCCGATCGGGCTCTTCACACCCGTCGAGAGCATGTCGATGCGGGCCCGGATGGGCATCACCCAGAGGTTGGCGAGGCCGGGGAGCCGCACGCGTTGATCGAGCTCCTCGATGATCTTCTCCATCGTCATGCCGGGCCGCCACTCGCTCTTGGGCTTGAGCTGAATGGTCGTTTCAATCATCTCGAGGGGCGCGGAGTCGGTGGCTGTGTCCGCGCGCCCGGCCTTGCCGAAGACGGTGGCGACTTCGGGAACGGTGCGGATGAGCTTGTCGGTCTTCTGGAGCATCGCCGCGGCCTCGGCCGAGGAGACGCCCGGCAGGGTCGATGGCATGTAGAGGATGTCGCCCTCGGCGATCTGCGGCAGGAATTCGCCACCGATGCGCTCGAGAGGCCACGTGACGGTGAGGAGCAGTGCGAAGGCGGCGACGAGCGTCGTCTTCGGGAACCGGAGCACCCGCGCGAGGAGCGGCTGATAGACCGCGATGAGGAGGCGGTTGAGGGGGTTCTTCTCCTCGGGCGGGATCTTCCCGCGGATCCAGAAGCCCATCAGCACGGGCACGAGCACCACGGCGAGGAGCGCCGAAGCGGCCATCGACCAGGTCTTCGTCCAGGCGAGCGGCCCGAAGAGCCGCCCCTCCTGGCCTTCGAGCGTGAAGATCGGAATGAAGGAGCGCGTGATGATGAGGAGCGAGAGGAAGAGCGCCGGCCCCACCTCGACCGCGGCGTCCGTGATGAGCCGCCAGCGGGGCTCGCCCGAGAGCGTTTCGCCCGGGTGTGCGAGCTCCCAGTCCTCGATCTTCTTGTGGGCGTTCTCAATCATCACGATTGCGGCGTCCACCATCGCGCCCACGGCGATCGTGATGCCGCCGAGGCTCATCAGGTTCGCGTTGATGCCCTGGAAGTGCATCGCGATGAAGGCGAGGCAGAGCCCGAGCGGGAGCGTGATGATCGCGACGAGGGCGCTCCGGACGTGCCAGAGGAAGAGCGCGCAGACGAGCGCCACCACGGTGAACTCCTCGAGGAGCTTGCCCGAGAGGGTGTGGATTGCCTGGTCGATCAGCGTGCTGCGGTCGTAGACGGGGATGATCTCGACCCCCTGGAGGAGGCTCGACTTCAATTCCTCGATGCGCGCCTTCACCTTCGCGAGCACGTCTCGGGCGTTGCCGCCCGAGCGGATGACGACGCCGCCGCCCAGGTGAGAAGCATGGTGCGGATCATCATTTTTGAATTCCTTCCCTGATGGCGCCGCGCTGCGCCCCGAAGGGCGGCGCGGTTCTTCTCCGGCGGGGCTCATCGGGCCCGCCGGGAGGTTGTTGCTAGTGAAAACCCCGAAAGTATAGTCAGACTTTGGATCGACTCGTTCCGCACGACGTCGTTGAGCGGCCTTTTTGTGTAAACGCCCGTACCGCGTTTGACCCGGCGGAAGGCGCCGGAAGGGGCGTAGAGGTGCGGAGGATGCAATAAATGAAGAGCATTTCGCATAGTGCGTTGATATCTATGGAAAGAGCGTTGAATTAACGCGATCAATGCGAAAAAACTTCCGCGGATTCGTTCTGCGTCGAATCCGCTAGTCAGAAAGCCCTAGAGGGCTCGAAGGGACGGGAATACCCCGGGTGTTAGCATTTTCTCCATTCCGAGCACCGGCCCGCTCCCGTGCCGCCGGATGCGCCGGAAGACATAGTTTTCTCGGATCTCCGCCATGAGCGGGAGGCTCCCTTCGGGCCGCGCACCTCTGACGCGGGCCCGTGCGGAACCCGCCCGGACGGGATTCAGCCCTCGGCGCCGGCAGCGGCCGGACGCTGAAAAAACGTGGATGGAAAAAATGGAAAAGAAGAACATCGACTGGTCGAAGCTCGGCTTCGGCTACACGAAGACCGACTACCGTTGGCAGGCGACCTGGGAGGACGGCAAGTGGACCGAAGACGGCCTCATCACGGATGAGAAGCTGCACCTCCTTGAGTCCGCCTGCGTCTTCCACTATTCGCAGAGCTGCTTTGAAGGCCTGAAGGCCTACACGACGAAGGAAGGCAAGATCGTCACCTTCCGTCCGGACATGAACGCCCAGCGCATGTTCGACTCCGCCAAGCGCCTTGAGATGCCGCCGCTCCCGGTCGACACCTTCATCAAGTCGATCGACGAAGTGGTCCGCGCCAACGCCGCCTGGGTTCCGCCCTACGGCACCGGCTGCTCGCTCTACATCCGTCCGTTCATGATCGGTTCGGGCCCGCAGATCGGCGTCGCCCCAGCTCCGTCCTTCACGTACCGCGTCTTCGTGATGCCGGTGGGCGCCTACTTCAAGGGCGCCGTGAAGCCCCTGAAGCTCGCGCTCTCCGACTTCGACCGCGCCGCTCCGCACGGCACGGGCAACATCAAGGCCGGCCTCAACTACGCCATGTCGCTCTACCCGACGATGGAGGCGCACCGCAACGGCTACGCCGAGAACGTTTATCTCGATCCGCAGACGCGCACCTACGTCGAGGAGACGGGCGGCGCCAACATCATCTTCGTCGACCAGGACAACAACCTCGTCGTTCCGAAGAGCGACTCGATCCTCCCGTCGATCACCCGCCGCTCGCTCGTCTACGTCGGCGAACACTTCCTCGGCCTCAAGGTCGTCGAGCGCAAGGTCCGCTTCGATGAGGTGAAGAACTTCAAGGAATGCGCCCTCTGCGGCACGGCCGCGGTGCTCGCCCCGGTGGGTCTCATCCACACCCACGAAGGCGACATCGTCTTCCCGTCCGGCATGGAGAAGATGGGCGAGATCTGCGGCAAGCTCCGCAGCACGCTCACCGGCATCCAGGACGGCGAGATCGAAGCGCCGGAAGGCTGGATCCGCGAGATCTGCTGATCAGACTATCGGAATATCAGGTAGTTAAAGTAGGGGGATCAGAAGTCCATACAAATTTCCCTACAGGACGGAGAATAGCAAAAGCGCCCGGGGTTGCTAGCCACCGGGCGCTTTCGTGTTGACACGGGTCAACGTAGGGCGATCTTGCCGAACTGCTTCTCCACGTACTCCTCCACCTCCTTTCTTCTCCACCGGGGGCGGCCGAGGATGTGGGCGGGCGGCGGGAACTTGCCGGCCTTGACACGGTTCGAGATGGTGCGGACCGTCACTTTGAAGGCGGCCGCCACCTGCTTCGGGGTCAGGACTTCGATCGGATCAAACTTCTCTGACATGGTTCCTCCTCTCCATCAGGAGGTCGAGTACTTCGCGCTTTGTCTCGATGCGCTTCAATACCACCTCCTCGACGGTGTTCTTGGCGATGATGTTGTAGATGAAGACGGGGCGCTCGTGGCCGGCCTGCTTCTGACGCGTCGGACCGATGCGCTCAACCATCTGGTCGTGCTCCTCGAGGTTCCATCCAGTGGAGTAGAAGACGAGGATGTTGCCCCCGTCCTGCAGGTTGAGCCCGTGCCCGCATGACGCGGGGTGGGCACAGAGGATAGGAATCTTCCCGGCGTTCCAATCGCGGATGGTCTGCGGGTCCTTGTCGAGGTGGCGGGCCCTCGGAAACGACTCGAGGATGCGGGCGAGTTCGTACTTGAACTGGTAGGAGACAAGCACTGGCATGCCGGCCGCCTCTTCGACGACGGACCGCAGGACCTCGATCTTCTCCTCGTGGAGCGGCATGCCGCGCGGCGTGGGGTCCTCGACGTAGAGGAAGCCGCTCGCCACCTGAAGGAGCTTCTGCGTCTTCACTGCGGCGTTCGCGGCTTCCACCTCGTGGTCGTCGATCTCCGCGTAGAAGTCACGCTCGAGCCGTTTGTAGACGGTGAGCGCCGGCGTCGGCAGAGAGAACTCGAGATTCCGGACGATAGGCTGCTTGATGTCGAAGTAGTCCTCGGCGTTCACGCGCACCACGAGGTCCTTCACCCGCTCCTGAATCGCCTTGTCGGTCCACTCGTGGGGGATCCACTGCACGGCATGCGGGTCCGAGCCGACGCGCAGCGGCCGGAAGTAGACCTCCTGGTAGCGGCTCATGGTCTTCTCCAACCGCTCGCCGCGGTCGAGGAACCAGAACTGCCCCCAAAGATCAAGCAAGCCGTTCGGCGCGGGCGTGCCCGTGAGCTCGATGAAGCGGGAGACCCACGGCATGACGGAGGCGAGCGCCTTCGTGCGGACGCCGCCTTGCCGCGTGCGGTAGCTCTTGAGCTTGGTGGACTTGTCGGCGACGATGATCTTGAACGGCCACTGCTTACGCTGCCGAAAGTACTGCGTCAACCACGGGATGTTCTCGTAGTTGATGGTGCAGACGTCTGGGAAGCGCCCGTCGTCGCGCGGAGTCAGTGCGGCCTCCCGTTCGCGGAGCGTACCCGTGAGCGGCTGCACTCACATGTGCGAGAGATGCGCCCACTTCTTCGCCTCGTCCGGCAACGATGACCGGGCAACGCGCAGGGGCGCAATCACCAGTGCGGGGCCGCAGCCTTCGAAGTTCTGCAGGTGGTCGATCGCCGTGAGCGTCGAGACCGTCTTGCCCGTGCCCATGCCCGCCCACACTGCCGCCTTCGGATGCGACAGGATGTGGCCGATGATCTTGAGCTGATAGGGGCGGGGAGTGAAAGCGGCGCTCATGCCTTTGCCTCCAGGTCCTGTTCCTTCTTCTTCGGGTCGAAGCTCTTCTTGGCAATGACGGCCGCGATGTGGCGGAAGACGTAGCGCACGGACTCCTCCGAGTCGCAGACGAAGACGGGGGCGCAGGAGATCGAGGCGGCGGCGAAGAAGACCGCGTGGTCGAGGCAGATGCAGGCGCTCTTTCCGCGCTCGGCGGCCGGCGAGGCCTTCGGGCAGACCGAGGGCTTCGGCGAGGCCGTGCGGGCGTTCATGCAGAGCCCCGGCGCGATCATGGCGGACATTGGCCCCGAGTCTCTGGTGCAGATGGCCCCCGCCGCCCCGCTTATGGCGGCGGCCCCGAACGTCGGCCTTGCGTCGGTGATCGCGGGCGTCAACTCGTTCACGCAGGACAAGGGTTCGTCCTTCCTCGAGAATCTTGACGGCGTGGACTTCTCCGACCCTGCGGCGATCCAGAGCTTCTTCACCAATACGGCAAACGCTGAGGCCATTGCCGACGCCGAGACGAAGGCAAGCCGCCACGCGCTGGGTGTGGGCCTTTTTGATGCGGCCTCTCTCGGTGTGGCGTCGAAGACGCTCATCCCGCGCGCAGTCTCACGCAGTCTCCTCGACACCGCGGCCAAGCGTGAGCTCGCGAATGCCGCGGTCCAGATGCCCGTGCAGGGCAGGGCGAACGGGCAAGAATACTGGTACCTGAAGTTTACTTCAGCCAGCCTAGAG
>ERZ833515.2594-NODE-2594-length-10202-cov-2.526067_pt1 | contig 10202 bp, 8 predicted proteins | sample MGYA00519949_ERZ833515 | MGnify/ENA primary metagenome ERZ833515 (study PRJEB31850, sample SAMEA3708741) | human gut metagenome | biome: human gut; feature: human-associated habitat; material: faeces | place: China | collected 2014 ...
TTCGCCGTTCGTCAATCATGCAAGCATGTTGACTCACTTGCGCTCATTATATCATACATTTTTTAAAAAGTATAGGAATTGAAGAACGTTTGTTCTATTTCTGTCTGTTTGGATTTTCTGGAAACCAGCCTTTTCTGACACGCTCTTCCTGTTCGTAAAGCTCCTGAATGCTCCACAAGAACGTGCATCCCAGAACGCCCAGCAATACGGATGGCATTTCCTGCTTTGCAAAAGCAGAAAGTCCGAGGCATGCAAGCCCTGCCACAAGAAAAAACGGCCAGCAGCGCTTTGGCTGCTGGCCGTTTTTTATATTCTTTCGCCGTCTTTTGGCGGGGAGCGGGTCCATTCGGAAAGGGTCCCTCCCCCCCTGCTGTTTGCCCTGTGTTACGCGTTGCCGGCCAGATAATCCACGGCAAACTGCGCCATCAGCGCAGTCCCCTTGGGAAGCAGAGACTCGTTGACCGTAAACTTTTCGTGGTGGTTGTTGTAGATCATGCCGTTGGCCTCGTCCCGGCAGCCGATGAAGCCGAACACGGCGGGAATTTCCGCAGCGTAGTTGGCGAAGTCCTCGCTGCCCATCATGGCGGGCATATGGCAGAGCGTCTCCTCGCCGAAGAGCTTGACCACGGCCTTCTGGGCGATCTCTGTGAGGTCATCGTCATCGTTGATCACGGGATGCACCACATGGGCATACTTGAGCACAGCCTTCATGCCCAGACCCTCCGCCGTGTTCTCCACGATCTGCCGCATGGCCTCCTCGTGCTTATCCAGGAAGTAGGCACGAGTGACGCCCTCCATGGTAACATGATTGGCGATCGCGTTGTAGCGATTGCCGCCGGAGATGGTTCCGATGGTGAGCACCACGGGGTCCAGGGGGTTGCTCATGCGGGAGACATACTGCTGGAGGTTATTGATGATCGCCGCTGCGCCGGTGATGGCGTCCCCGCCCAGATGGGGCGTGGCCGCATGGGATGAGGTACCAATCACATCCACCGTGAAGCGGCCGGAGTAGGCCATGCGGGGACCGGCGGTAACGTCGATGTAGGGAATATCCAGCGTGCCCCAGACGTGCTGGCCGAAGATGGCGTCCACCCCGTCCAGCGCGCCCTCTGCGATCATAGCCTTAGAGCCGATGACGTGCTCCTCCGCAGGCTGGAAAATGAGCCGCACATCGCCCCGCAGCTCCTCCCGGTGCTCCTGAAGGAGCTTGGCGGCGCCCAGCAGCATGGCAATGTGGGTATCGTGGCCGCAGGCGTGCATTTTCCCCGGTTCGCAGGAGGCGAAGGGCAGTCCCGTCTCCTCCTGGAAGGACAGCGCGTCTGTGTCTGCCCGCAGGCCCACGGTCTTGCCGGGCTTGCCGCCGTGGATGGTGGCGACCAGACCATAGCAATTGACCATATCCCGGATATCGGTGATGCCCAGTGCCTCCAGATCCCGATGGATGGAGTCCCGGGTGTTCTTCTCCTCCCCGGTCAGCTCCGGATGCTGATGGTAGTAGTGCCGACGCTCCACCACATAAGGGGCAGCGTCCTGTGCCAATGCTTTGATGTCCATGGTCCGCTCCTTCCTCAGCTGAATTACTGCTGTGCGGTCTCAGCGAGGTAGTCAGCGGCGAACTGCGCGGCCACCGCGGCACCGCGATGGAGGATTGTCTCGTCCACGTCGTACTTCTCGTGATGGTTGCCGTACATATAATCCCAGCCCTTATTGTGGCTGGCCACAAAGCCGTAGATATAGGGGATGCCGTCCTTGCCGAACCAGGAGAAGTCCTCGCTGCCCATCAGAGGAGCGGGGGTAATGAGGGATTCCTTGCCGTAAAGCTTGGTAACGGCGGTCTGGGCAATGCGGTTGAGCTGCTCGTCGCTGTTGATGACAGGCTCCGTCATGTACTGATAGCTCAGGGTCGCCTTGGCGCCGAAGGCTGCAGCGGTACACTCGGCCACCTTACGCAGCGCATCCTCCACCTGCGTGCCGGTGAGGAAGGTACGCACGGTGCCCTCCAGCGTGGCGTGGCCGGCCAGCACATTCCAGCGATTGCCGGCGGTGACCTTGCCCACGGTGATGACCAGCGGGTTGAGAGGATCGTTCATCCGGGAGACCAGCTGCTGGATGGACTGGAGAATGGAGCTTGCCACCATCACGGCGTCCACACCCTCGTGAGGGGCGGAAGCGTGGGCGGACTTGCCCTCCACCTCAATGGTGAAGCCGTGGCAGCAGGCCATGAGGTTGCCGGCGGGGAAAGCGATACCCGGGGCGTCATAGGTACCCCAGACATGCACACCGTAAATGGCGTCTACACCGTCCAACGCATGCTCCTTCATCATCTGCAGAGCGCCCACGGCGGTCTCCTCCGCAGGCTGGAACACCAGGCGCACATCGCCGGAAAGCTCGTCCTTCACCTCGTTGAGGATCTTGGCGGTGCCCAGCAGCATGGCCATGTGGTTGTCATGGCCGCAGGCATGCATCTTGCCCTCGTTGTGGGAGGCGAAGGGCAGGCCGGTCTCCTCCTTGACGGGCAGAGCATCAATATCGGCGCGCAGCGCCACGGTCTTGCCGGGCTTGCCGCCGTGAATGGTGGCGGTCAGGCCGTAGCAGGTCTCCATCTCGTGAATGTCGGTGATGCCCAGTGCCTCCAGATCCTCCTTCAGATGGGCGCGGGTGTTCTTCTCCTCGCCGGAGAGCTCCGGGCAGGTGTGATAATACCGGCGGCGATCAATGATGTAATCATTGTACTGTTCCGCAAGAGATTTGATATCCATAATACACAAGATCCTTTCTTCATGTAATCTGTGGTAGCTTTATTGTATCGATTTTTCCGGGATGCGCAAGAGTGATTTTATGAACAAAGCTGTCCGGCGGAAAGGGCCGGACAGCTTTGCGGATGACTGAATCAGAACATTTCGGCAAAGATGCTGGCGATTACCACGGAGGTGATGGTCACAGTGGTGAAGCCACCCACGATCATGGGCGGGAACATCTTGCTCATCAGGAATTCCTTCTCCTCCGGGGTCTGCGCCAGAGCGGTGCAGGTGGCCTCGGTGATGATAGCATTGGGCGGGAAGCCGTAAAGTGCGGTCAACGCCGTGGCGGTGGCCATCAGGAAGGAGACCTTCAGGATCTTGGACGCGATGAAGCACAGAATGACCATGCCGATAACGCCCACCACGATCAGGAGGATCATGGGACCGATGATGCTGCTGAGCATCTCGGGGGTGCAGTCCTTCAGACCGTCGAACACATACATCATCAGAGCGAACATGATGATGCCATAGGAGTTGGCTTTATTGATGGCGTTTTCATCCAGGAAGCCGATGCTGGTGAAGATGACGCCCAGAATCAGAGCGTACACAGCGCCGCTGATCTTCATGTTGATGACGGGGATCACGATAGAGCCCAGCTGGGTCGCCAGCCAAGCCACGATACCCAGCTTCAGCAGGATGACCACAGGGCCATTCCAGTTGGCGGGCAGAGGAGGAATCAGCTTCTTGTGCTCCTCAACAGTGCCGTTGTTGAGTTTGCCGTTGACGGCGTCCACATCGCTGACGGCGCTTTCCAGCTTGTACTCACCGGCGCGATAGCCCTTGAGCAGCTTCTTGCCCTCCAGCTGGAGGCAGACAGCGGTGAGGGGATAACCGGCAAAGCCCTGCACGCAGTACATAGCGATGGCGAAGATGGCAGCTTCAGCAAGGCCATTAGCCTCCGCAGCCTTCATCATGGTGGTGGCAGCAATGATGCCGCCAGTCAGCGGGGGCAGACCGGCAACCACCAGGTCACGGCCGATAATGCCGGGCAGAATGACCAGGCACAGCGCGCACATACCGGCAAGGCCAGCCAGGCACACAACGATGGTCTTCCACTGGGATACCAGCTGCTTGATGGAAATGACCGTGCCCATGTGGGTGATAAGCAGGTAAATGCCGATGGTGCTGCCAAAGGGGATCAGCATGGAGTCGCTTACAACGGTGGTGGGAATAACAGTCCAGAAGCCTACCAGAAGTACGGCGGCGGTGACGAAAACCGATGGGATCCAGGCCTTCGTCAGGTTTGAGACTGCTTCGCCGATGAAATACACGACGCCGCAGATCACAAACGCGAGTGCAAAATTGTACATAGTGTTTCTCCTCTCGTCTCTCCTTACATGACGTACGCTTTTTTGGATTAAAGAGTTAAATCCAAAAAAGTTGGTTTTATGGTACTCTGATCACGGTTAGATGTCAAGATAAATTTTGACAAAATTTAACACCGCCCATGCTTCGGATTTTTTACCAAAGCACGGGCGGCGCTTTTGCGGAAAGCCTTACGATGCAAGGTCTTCCGCTTCTTTATGAAGCAAGGCGCATTGGGAACGCCAAAACTGCGAGGATGATCCGTTCATCAGCTTCGCAACGAACACACTTTTCTGATTTGTGTATACGCTAATAGCTTGTAAACGGTAAGTAACCTGTACCTTGTATACCTTATACATTAGCTTTGGCGGTCACAAAGCAGCAGAAGCAGAGAACACTGCGAGGGCGCTCCTGACAGGAGCGCCCTCGCGGCACTTATGTCATATCCATTCAAGTCTCGGGAACGCAGCTCCCGGCGGCCAGATTGTAGATATCGAAATGGGCCTGCTTGTCCAGGCCGATATAGCCGCCGGTCTTGCCGTCGCCGATGTGGTTCATCTCCACCAGCTCCGGGATATCTGCCGGGTCTGCACCGATCTCGGCAAAGGTCAGGGGCATCCCGATGGACCGGAGGAATGCCCGGAAGGCCTCGATACCCTCCAGCGCCGTGCGTTTGGGATCGTCGAAGTCCATTTGGCAGCCAAAGACCCGGACAGCCATCTGGGCCAGACGCTTTTCGCCGCCGTGCTCCGCGCAGTAGCGCATCCACGCCGGCATGATGACCGCCAGACCCGCGCCGTGGGCGCAGTCATACTTGGCGGAGAGCACGTGCTCCAAATGGTGGCTGTTCCAGTCCTGCTGACGGCCCACGCCCATAATGTCATTGTGACACACCATACCGGCCCACATGATGTTTGCACGGGCCTCGTAATTGTGAGGGTCCTCCATGACCCGGCGGCCCTCATGGAGCATGGCCAGCAGAACGCCCTCCAGCATCCGGTCCGTGACCTCCACGTCCGGCGTATTGGTGAAATAGCGCTCAAAGGTGTGGGCCATGATGTCCGTGATGCCGCAGGCCGTCTGATAAGCGGGCAGGCTTTCCGTGAGGGCAGGGTCCAGCACGGAGAAGCAGGGACGGAGGCAGTCGGCCTCCGCGCCGTTCTTCTCCAGAGTTTTCTCGTTGGTGATGATGGAATCCGGAGAGCCTTCGCTGCCGGAGGCGGCAATGGTCAGGACGGTGCCCACGGGCAGAGCCTGCTCCGGCACCTTCCCGGAGAAAAAGTCCCAGAAATCACCGTCATAAGGCACACCGATGGCGATGGCCTTGGCGGTATCGATGACACTGCCGCCGCCCACAGCCAGAATGAAGTCGATCTTCTCCCGGCGGCAGAGGTCAATGCCCTCATAGACAAGGCCGCTGCGGGGATTGGGCTTTACGCTCCCCAGCTCCACGGCGTACAGGTTTTCTTCCTTCAGGCAGGCCATGATCCGGTCCAACAGGCCGGAGCGTTTGGCAGACTGCCCGCCGTAGACCACCAGCACCCGGCTGCCGCCGAAGCGCTTGACATACCTGCCGGTTTCCGTTTCCCGCTCTTTTCCAAACACAAAGTAAGTGGGACTGTAAAAGTCAAATGCGCGCATGCCCTGCTCCTTTCAATATCCGGTTTTTTTGCGCCGGGCTGACCGTAGGACTGGAATTTCACCATGACCTCGGCCATCTGCTCCTCCGTCAACACATTGGGCTTGCCGATGCTCATGGCGCGGCACTGGATCTCCGCGATGTATTCCAGATTGCAGGCGAGGCCGTAAGCACCCTTGATGTCCTTGCCGCAGCACACGAGGCCGTGGTTGCCCAGCAGAACACCATCGCTCTTGCCGCAGACCTCCATAGCTGCCTCCGCCAGAGCCTCCGTACCAAACAGCTGATAGGGGGCACAGGGAACTTCCGCCGCGCCTGCGTCACCGATCACATAGTGTACCGCCCGGATGGGCTCACCCAGCACGGCCAGCGTCGTGCAGTAGACGGAGTGGGTGTGGACAACTGCTCTTGCATGGGGCTTATGCTTATAGAACGTTGTGTGCAGAGCCCACTCGCTGGAGGGCTTCCGCTTACCGTCCACCACCTTGCCGTCCAGATCCAGGATCACAACATCCTCCGGGGTGGTGGAAAAATAATCCATGCCGGAGGGGCTCAAAGCCACCAGGCCTTTTTCAGCGTTGTAAATACTGATATTGCCGCTGGTTCCGGTGCTCAGCCGGGCGGCGCTCATCTTTTTGCCGTATTCAACGACCAGTTCTCTCTCTTCCTGCATCAGCATAGCAAGTCTCTCCTTCCGGTCTTAATAGAATGTCTTTACATCAGAATCAAAATAGTGATCCAGCAGATAGGGCACATAGACACCTTTATCCGTGACCACGCCGGAAATGAGGTGAGGCGGCACCACGTCGAAGGAGGGATAGATGGCCTTGACCTCCGGCACGGTGTTGGGAATGCCCCGATAGCTGAGGACCTGCTGGGGGTCCCGCATCTCGATGACGATGTCATCCTTACTGTGCTTGTCCTGATCGGGGATGCCGGTGACGTAATACGGAATACCAAAATACTTGGCCAGAATCGCGATCTGGAACGTGCCGATCTTGTTGGCGATGTGGCCGTCCCGGGCAATGGTGTCCGCCGCGGAGGTGAACAGGTCGATGCCCTCCCGCTCCATGGCGTAGGCCACCATGTTGTCGGTGATGACCGTGGTGTCAAAGCCCATCTGGGCAAAGCAGCCGGAGGTGAGCCGCGCCCCCTGCAGATAGGGCCGGGTCTCGGCGCAGAACACCTTGAAGTCCTTGTTCTGACGGCGGGCGGCCCGGATCACGGTGCCGATGATGGTCTCCCCGAAGCACTGGGTCAGAATCGTGCCCCCCTGCGGGATCAGCTCCGCCAGATGGTCGCCCACGATCTGCATGGTGGAATACCGGCGGTTCAGGGACTCCACCGTGTTCTCCACGATGGCCTCCACGGGGTCCTTCCCTGCCGCCAGCGCCTCCTTGGCCACCTCGGCGCAGCGGTAGGTGATCTGGCCGTAGCGGTTGGCGGTGGTGGGGCGGGCGTGGGCCAGATCATAAGCCGCCTGCTGTAAGAAAGCATCCTGCTCCGCAGCGCCCTTGTCCCGGACCTGCCACGCAGCCAAGGCCATGCCCATGCCAACGGCGGTGTAGGGGCCGGCGCTCTGGGTCACCATGTCCGCGATGGCCTGCACCACCTCCTGATAGGTAGCGCACTCCACGAACCGGACCTCCGTGGGGTAGATCCGCCGGTCTAAAATGCGGACCTTGCCGTTTTCGTACCACGCAACGTTTTCATATTGCAGGAGAAACGGCATATTTTCATCCATTCTGACCATGTGTGCCCCTCCCCTCTGCCAAGATCTTACGGAATTCCTCCGTCACAGCCGCCCCGTTGAGGCCGCTGGCACGGTTTTTGATGAGATAGATGCCCAAATCAATGAGGGCGCGCTCCATGGGGAGCCGCTGGGCCGGGTCCGTGACGGAGGTGACCTCCATCACCTTGGAATCGCCCACCACCCGGCGGATGATCTCCGTACCGGCGTAGCCGTAGGAATCCGCCATCACGCCGTCCAGATAGGCCTTGCGGAAGGCGGATGCGCGGTACAGCGGGAAGGTCACCAGCTTGTCGTATTCCGCCGCCAGCTTGTCCGCCGTCTTGTCACAGGTCTCCCGGATGGTTTGCTCCAGAGCGGTCTGCGTTTCGGCGCTGCCGCCGGTATAGGCCTTGTTGGCCCACGCAAAAAACAGATTGCCGATGACGTTGCCGATGTCGTAGCCCATGGGGCCGTAGAAGGCGAACTCCGGATCGATGACCTTGATGCCCTGCTCGTTGGCAAAAATAGAGCCGGAATGGAGATCACCGTGGATCAGCGCCTGCGCGTTGTTCATAAAGCCGTTGCGCAGGGCGGCAACTTCGGCGTGGAGGGCCTCGTCCTCATAGAGATGCTCCCGCACGAAGTCCTCGTTGCCGGGGGTGACGATATTCTTGTTCCGGGGGTTCATGGGCTGGGCCAGATACGGCTCCGTGAGCACCAGGTCCTCCGTGATGTCACACAGCTCCGGGTTGGTGAAGAACTTGACCTGCTTCTTCTTTTCCTGCCGGTCCATCACCAGATCCGTGGTGGGCAGCAGGGACTGGGCCAGAAAATCGGAGAGATTTTCGCTGAGATGGCCGTAGACCCGGCCCGCCGCCAGCTCCTTGCGGAGATTTTTGTAGGCGGAAATGTCCTCCATAGAGAGGGCGGCCATGGTCTCATCGTAATGATAGACCTCCGGGATGAATTTGGGGGCCAGCCGGGCCTCCAGCATCAGGGTCTCCGCCTCGATCTTGTTGCGGTAGAGATCCAGCGGGCGGCCGGAGGAGCGCAGCAGCTTGTCCGCCTGCTTCACGATGACGGAGCGACCGTCCTTCCGGGACCGGACCTGAAACACATAGTTGATGTTGCCGTCGCCGATCTCAACGCAATCGGTTTCCTCATCCGGCTGGAAAAAATGGAGCACATCCACGGCGTACCGCTTCACATCCTCCAGCTTCATTAAGAAAAAGGTGCTGTGATCTGACATAAAATTTCCCCCTTCTGCAATAGGCGGTCAGTCCGCCATGATGGCCCGAACGGCGGTTTTCGTGTCGGTTTTGGGGAACAGCTCGTAGCCGATGAGGCCCCGGTAGCCCGCCTGCTCCAAGGCGGCGAACACCGCCGGGTAGTGAATCTCCCCGGTGCCCGGCTCGTGACGCCCCGGCGCGTCCGCCACATGGATGTGGCCGAACTGGTCGGCGTAGGCGCGGATATGGTCGCACAGGCTGCCCTCGTTGAGCTGCATATGGTACACATCGTACAGCACCTTCAAGTACGGGGAGCCGATAAGCCGGGTCAGCTCCGCCGCTGTGCGGGTGTGGCGGAGGAAGTTGCCGGGATGGTCGGTGGTGACGTTCAGCGGCTCCAAGTTGATTTGGATACCGCAAGCTTCCGCCCATTCCGCCGCGATTTTCAGCGTGTCGAACATGGCGCAGAGCTTCACGGCGTCGCTGAGGTCATCATAGGGGCAAAGGACCCTTCCTCCCTCCCCCAGACCGTTGGAGTGGACCGTGACGGACCGTGCCCCTATCCTGACCGCGGCGTCCAGAGAACGCCGCAGAAAGGCCTTGTAGGCCGTTTTCCGGGCAGGGTCGATGAGGGACAGCTCCGCGTCCCCGTTGAAGCCGGAAATGCCGACCCCCGCATCGTCCGCGGCGGTCTTCACGGCGGCGAGGTCCTTGTCGGTCCAGCTCCAGAATTCTACAAACTCGAAGCCGTCGGCTCTGGCGGCGCGAAACCGCTCTAAAAAGGGCAGCTCCGTGTACAGTGTCTCGATGCAGGCGGATTTCTGAAAAATCATAGGCCCCTCCCGGTGTTGTTCTCAGGGTCATGATAACAGGTCTCCGGAGGGCCGTCAAGGGGGCCGCCAGAGGCCTGTGCAACACTTTTTCAAGTCGATTTTTTAGAACCTTTGCCGAAGAAAAAGTACTCCTGACGAAAGTTCGCAATGCCAGTTTTTGATCGATGTTGTATGTATAACGTAACTTTGTTATGCAACAATAACATTCAATTCTGGGAGGTATTTTTATGGCAAGTCAACAGACACCCAACTACCGGCTGTCCCGCTGGGCGGGGACGGACCGCATCATGATGGAGGACTTCAATCGCGACAACGCCGCCATCGACGCGGCGCTGAAAGGCAATGCCGAGGCCGTGGCGGCGGAGACAGCCGCGCGGGAGGCGGCGGACACGGCGCTGGGCAAAAAAGCGGGTTTGCAGCTGATCCAGACGCTGACGCTGGCCACGGGCAGCGATTACGCCAGCGCGGAGATCAATATCGACTGGTCGCAGTGGGCGGAGGTCTATGTGGTTTTTCAACTGGAATACAAAGGTTCCATGAAAAGCTACAATCTGTATTTCTTGCCCAATGACGATTATCTGGTGCGAACGGCCTACAGCACACATGTAGGGGCCGTATTCCATCCGCTGTTCAACGAAAATCTCTATATTGAGGGCACGACCT
>ERZ833515.2597-NODE-2597-length-10197-cov-189.191875_pt1 | contig 10197 bp, 5 predicted proteins | sample MGYA00519949_ERZ833515 | MGnify/ENA primary metagenome ERZ833515 (study PRJEB31850, sample SAMEA3708741) | human gut metagenome | biome: human gut; feature: human-associated habitat; material: faeces | place: China | collected 2014 ...
AAGCTCGAAAAGGAAGACTTTAACTCTATAAAACGCTATTTTATCAGCAGCCTCGTCCCCGCGTCGGCAGCATATTGTAGATATTTGCTAGTCGCTTAGCGCGAGAACATACATAACATACACTTTACAAACTCTTGTCGAACAAACTTATTACATATTACTCAATTTGTGCCAAGGCACAAATTGATACATACAGGCTACGCCCTTGCGTTTCAGCGACAATGTGATATATTGAGAATGCTTCTAATTATATGTTCGACAAGAGTTTGTAAAAGTGTATGTTATGTATGTTCTCGCGCTAAGCGACTATAAGCTGATATTCAAAGCTTCCTGCCGACGCGGGGACGCGTCGCCCCCAGGTGAGTTTGCGGTTTTGGTCCTCGCATACTAAAAATCATTAATTGTAATGACCACTACTCAAAAAGCGGTGTATACATTTGCAAAATAAACTAATTCTGAATACCTACTTAGTACTATGAAAGTAGCATTATGCAAATATTATCAACCTTCAAACACCGTTTACCCACATGAGTAGATTAACAACCTCCCTTAAGCGGGTGTGCGCAGCTCTGATGCTGTGTTCGAGTTTCCCGTCCGCACTCGTCCACGCCCAGTATGTATCGTTTCGTATTAAAGCTCCTCAGAACATTGATTACGCAGCTGAGAACTACAGAGACTTGATGAATGAGATAGGTACACTCAAAATCACCTTCTCGTCTTCAAATATGTTTCAAGATGTAGACAACTATGCTCGCTATAATCTTGACCTTAGTAATGATGAGTTCCAATACAATTCGTCTTCTAAGAACCTTAAATATAAGAGCTATACCCTCAACGCCTTCCCCGACGGTGAAAATGGCGTATGCTGGGGAAATCAGAGTATTACGGCGTTCAAAGTGCGCGAATTGCAACGCGCTTTTAGCTTGCCCCGTAGTTGGCCCATCTACTACCGCGTCTATAGTCCTCACTTCAACCGCATCATTATAGGTAAGATCACCCCCAGTGATGAGGAGCGCATCACTATTCGCCACGACGAGTGGGCTAAGTCTCGTCGCGTAGTTTTCAACCCCGTTATAGGCCGAGAAGGCAATGTCGTATCAGCTCGATTGGCCCCCGACTTACGCACGGGCACTGTTGGGGCATACAATTCACACAATATGTATGACCTGCAAAAGGATTGCCCCTTTGTCCTTTACGCTCCAGTGGGCGACACCTTGCGCTACTTGGTGGCTCCTCTGGAGGATAATCTCGCCCTCCATGCTGACTCTCTCAAAGTGACCGATACGACAACCAGCGTCACCACCGACTATCGTAAGGCTACGCTCTGTTACTTCTACATAACCGATACGAAGGGTAACTTATGCCCGACAACGAATGGATTCGGTTCTGTCTACTACCCACAGCAGCGTATCAGAATAGAAAATAATAATGGTGGTACATATGGCTATGGCTTCTATAATGTGACTAATCAGTTTAGCCTTAGAGCTCCTGATGGTACACAAGCTGCCTACGTGCTGCCAGGCACACAAACGTTCCAGTTCGGTCGCCCCGTTGTCGAAACTACTGACCCCGACTTTCTCGTGCCTTACAATGCAGAGGGACGATACGTTATCAAAGAACTAACAGTGCCTGAAAGCACAACGCCTGTAAGCCTTTCATTAGGCAAGAGTACAATCGTGCGCACCGTTACGACCCTTGCTGGTGCAGCACCCTACGCAGACCGTCTGAAAATGGGAGCTTTTAGCAATGCCAGTCGTCCTTATGCTTGGAGCGATTATGCTAAAATTGACATTGAAAGTCGCGAAGTGAGCCGTGAAGTTCAGGGCAATGACCTTGTCATCACGACTCAGGTAGAAGGTAGTACTGAATATACCTCTCTTCACCTCTCTACGAACTATAGTGCACAGTCTGATACCGTATCGCCAGGCATTGACGCGAGTCTTGTTATCTATGCTTATTACTACTACCCAGGCGTAAGAGTGGACGGCGAGTGGCACTTTACGCAAGACTTATTCCATTTAGATCATTTGGCGTATGATACTAAACTCAACTTTAACGCCCTTCACCCTGTTAAGTTTATCATTCCTTGTCATCTTATGCAAGAGGGCTACCACGTCTTTGCAGGGGAACCCAACGGCTTTTCTGCCACTCACCACGAAGGCTGCGCCAAATCGCTTGCTGTAGGCACGGAGTCGCCTGTTCCCTACGATACGCTTACGGCTATCCTACCTGAAGGAGAGTACAATTGGTGCATGCTAAAAGGAGACGGCTATCCCACTGAAGACCGCATGAATCACTTTACGCTTGATGCCACAGGGCCTTTTGAGCAGCATTTGCCCGACAATCAGTTCTCATTGCTCCGTGTGAGCAATATGGGCGTAGATAGCGTCTACGTATTCAATGGGGTTCCTGCATCTCAATATTTTAGTTTTGCAAAGTCCATGGGTGACAATGGGAAGAATAAGCAGTTCTACCGTGCTGAAGAGACGATACCCCTTCACGCTGGCTATAATGAACGCACCATTAAATATCGCCAAATAAAGTTGGAGAAGGATACGTTCAATGCTGTTACGTATTGGTTGGAATATCCGAGCATCTTTAAAACAGATAATGAAGATCCGGGACATCCTAATTATATTTACTACAGCAAAGGCAGCATTTATGGTAGCTTAGACAGAATGGCCACTACCACGCCCGACAAGGCTATCAATATCTCAACAGGCAGTAGCATAAACATTGCTACATCACCCGATTCTTATAATCCAGCCTATATCATTGAGATAACACCGTCTAAAGCCGATACGACCATATCGCTTTATAATAAGAAGTTGGTAAAGACTCGTTTTAGGTTTAATAATGGAATAAAGATGCCAGATTTTCAATGGTTTAATATGTGCTACAATAATCAGCAAACGCATGTTTCGCCACAAAATAATCCCTATTTCAACAGAAGAGGTCAATTAAATCTCTTACCAGGCCACTACACCATAGAGGGTGAAGCAGTGGTAGAAACTGAAAATGAATACGAATATGAGTATATTCCTATCCATGTAGCTTTTGACGTGCCAGATGATCGTGTGGTTGAGTTGAATCCCTCTGTGATTGAATCTATCTCCACTGTCTCGACGGAAGAAGGTAGCACTCCTCAAGCACAGCTTCGTTATACGATCGATGGTCGCCGCTTGACTGCGCCACAGCGCGGCATTAATATCATCAAGATGAGTGACGGCACCGTACGTAAGGTGATGGTGAAGTAAATTGGGTCCTCTCTCCCCTGCCCCCTCCCCAGTCGGGGAAGGGCTAAGGGGAGAGGCCTTTATTTACGAAGAAGGCAAGCAAATAATTCATTTGCTTGCCTTTGTCTTTTCTCTGCTATTTTGAATACCTACTTATAACGAATTGTGTGAGGAAGGTTGTTTTAATAGGTATAAACTGCAATTTATCGGTCTAACGAGAATAAACATTAACGACTAATTAACGAAAAAAATTAATGAAATAATTAATGTTCAATTAATGATAATTAATGTTCAAAACAACGCGCGAAGCGCGCCTAAACTTAAACGTTAACTATTTATGTTATGCGCTTCGCGCTTTGTTTTGAACATTAATTATCATTAATTATTCCATTAATTTTTTCGTTAATGTTCATTCTCGTTAGGCAGACAAATTGCAGTTTTTTTAATAATTAGCGTTTCGTTCCGCTATCTGCTAATTATTAATGTGTAACTTTGTCTGCAAAATAACAATTCTACTCGTTTTTTTTTGACTATGAAATCAAAATACAACAAAAAGCGCTGCGCCACACTCGTTATGGCACTGCCTTTAGCAGTTGCAGGCATTACGTTTGGAACAGAAGGAGCGCAAGCCTTGCCTTTGGCTTCAGCACTCGTTAGCTCAGCACAAGCAGCAACCGACGTTGCGATCAAGAGCGTAACGAAGCTCAACCCCACTACAGTTGAAGTAAACTATGCCAATGGTAAGCAATTGACCATTGACTTCTATGGCGATAATATTTTCCGCCTCTTCCGTGATGACAACGGAGGCGTAATTCGTGACCCACAAGCCACTCCCGCAGCCAAGATATTGGTAGATAATGCACGCCGTTCTGTCATGGCCGTTGACATTCGTCCTGAGGCAGACGGCTATATAGTAGCCACCTCACGCGTAGCCATTCGTTTGAGTAAGAACGATGGCTTATTGTCAATCGTCGACACCAAGACGGGTGACACCGTAGTAGAAAGCGTGGCCCCCGTATCATTTGATAAGGGTGCAACAACGCTCGTATTGAAAACGCAAGGCAATGAGTACTTCTATGGTGGTGGCGTGCAGAACGGACGCTTCAGCCATAAGGGTAAGAGCATTGCAATCGAAAACACCAATAACTGGGTAGACGGTGGCGTGGCTTCGCCCACACCTTTCTATTGGAGTACAGCAGGCTATGGTGTGATGTGGAACACCTTCAAGCCTGGCCGTTACGACTTTGGCGCAACAGAAGAAGGTAAGGTTATCTTGACTCACCAAGAGGACTATCTCGACGCGTTCGTAATGGTAGACCAACAACCCGTCGACCTCTTAAACGACTTCTACCAGCTAACGGGTAACCCCGTACTCTTGCCTAAGTTCGGCTTCTACGAAGGTCACCTCAATGCCTACAACCGCGACTTTTGGACACCAGCTGAAAATGGATTCATGCTCTACGAAGACGGCAAGCGTTACAACGAGAGCCAAAAGGACAATGGTGGCGTAAAGGAAAGCCTCAATGGCGAGAAGAACAACTATCAGTTCTCAGCCCGTGCAGCCATCGATCGTTACTTCAAGAACGATATGCCCTTAGGTTGGTTCTTGCCCAACGATGGTTATGGTGCAGGCTATGGTCAAACCAACTCATTGGACGGCAACATCCAAAACCTCAAAGAGTTTGGCGACTATGCACGTTCGAAGGGTGTAGAGATCGGTCTTTGGACACAAAGCGACCTTCACCCCAAAGAAGGCATCGAACCCCTCTTGCAGCGCGACATCGTAAAGGAAGTGCGCGATGCAGGTGTACGCGTACTCAAGACCGACGTGGCTTGGGTAGGCTACGGCTATTCATTCGGCTTGAATGGTGTGGCAGATGTCGCCCAGGTAATGCCTTATTATGGTTCAAATGCACGTCCGTTCATCATCTCATTGGACGGCTGGGCTGGCACACAACGTTATGCTGGCATCTGGAGTGGCGACCAAACAGGTGGCGACTGGGAGTACATTCGTTTCCACATTCCGACCTTCATCGGTTCTGGCCTTTCAGGTCAGCCTAACATTACTTCCGACGTTGACGGTATCTTCGGTGGTAAGAACGTACCCGTCAATGTACGTGAGTTCCAATGGAAGACGTTTACCCCCATGGAATTGAACATGGACGGTTGGGGCGCAAATCCCAAGTATCCTGAAGTGTTGGGCGAACCCGCTACCAGCATCAACCGCTCTTACCTCAAACTCAAGAGCGAACTCATGCCCTACACCTATACCATTGCGCGTCAGGCCGTAGACGGCAAACCTATGATTCGTGCCATGTTCTTAGACTATCCCAACGACTACACCTTGGGTAGCGACACGCAGTATCAGTTTATGTATGGTCCGTCGTTCCTCGTAGCTCCTATTTATAAGGACACGAAGATGGACAAGGAAGGCAATGATATACGCAATGGCATCTACTTGCCCGAAGGCCGTTGGGTTGACTATTACAATGGCGACGTATACGAAGGCGGCCGCATTGTCAATAATTACGATGCGCCACTCTGGAAGTTGCCCGTATTTGTCAAGGCCGACGCCATAATCCCAATGGCTAATCCCAACAATAATCCTTCACAAATTCGTAAAGATTATCGCGCTTACGAAATCTATGCTACTGCCAATGGCAATGCAGCCTTCAGTCAATACGATGACGACGGCACGACACAAGCCTACTTAGGCGGTAAGTGCACCCGTACGGAAGTGTCAACCTATGCCAATGGTAAGGGTAAGTTGATTGTTACGATCAACCCCACTTACGGCACCTTCGACGGATTCGAGGCTAATAAGGAGACAGAATTGCGTATCAACGTAAGCAAGGCTCCCAAGGCTGTAGCAGCAAAGGTGGGCAAGAAGAGCGTGAAGTTGACACAGGTCAACACGTTGACCGACTTCGAAAAGGGTACAAACGTCTACTTCTACAACGCACAGCCCAACCTCAACCGCTTCTCAACTCCAGGTTCAGAAGCTGCGAAGAAGGAGATAACGAAGAATGCACAATTGCTCGTTAAGGTAGGTAAGACCGATGTGGTAGCCAACTTGGTTGAAGTGACCGTTAATGGTTTTGAATTTACTCCTGCTGACCGCATGCGTACGCACAGCGGTGCTTTATCAGCTCCAAAGGTGAACTTCACTGAGGCTGGCACGGGCGTGTTTAGCTTAACTCCTTCATGGAACAAGCAAGAGAATGCCGACTTCTACGAAATTGAATACAACGGCATGCTCTATTCTACGATTCGCGATACAGAGTTTACGATTGATGGTTTGCAACCCGAAACGGACTATGCCTTCAAAGTACGTGCCGTTAATAAGGACGGTTACTCAGACTGGGCTTCAGCTTCAGCTACAACGAAGAGCAACCCCTTGGAATTTGCTATTAAGGGCATCAAGGCTCAAAACTCTGCTGAGGATCAACCCGGACAGGGCGTTGACAAGCTATTCGACTTCGACGAGAAGAGTCCTTGGCACACGAAGTGGGGCAAGGGCGAAGGCGTACCTGCCGACGTTACGATCGACCTCCGTTCGGTCAACAAGTTGGATCGCTTAGAATACATTCCACGTGAAGATGCCGGCAACGGTACGTTATTGGCAGGTTCGTTCTCTTACAGTTCTGACCGTCAGAACTGGAGTGCTCCCGTTAAGTTTGAGTGGGCACAGAATGCTGACCACAAGACGTTCACCTTCGAGGGCAATCCCGAAGCACGTTACGTGAAGATGCACCTCGACAAGGCCGTAGGCAACTTTGCCTCAGGTAGTCAAATGTACATCTTCAAGGTAGCAGGTTCGGAGAGTTTCTACCAAGGCGATATCAACCACGATAAGCGCATTGACGAGAACGACTTGACCTCTTACATGAACTATACTGGCCTTCGTAAGGGCGATAGCGACTTCGACTACGTAAGCGCTGGCGACATCAACAAGAATGGCTTGATTGACGCTTACGACATCTCATGTGTAACGACTGAGTTAGACGGGGGCGTTCGCAACTCTAATGATAAGGTAGCTGGTTCGTTGGTACTCACACCGAACAAGAAGACCTTCGCTGCTGGCGACATGGTCGAAATCACCGTTAGAGGTAAGGGCCTCCACTACGTGAATGGTCTTAGCTTCGCGTTGCCTTATAACACGAGCGAGTTAGAATATGTAGGCACAGAGTTGCTCAACATGAAGGATATGGTGAACTTGACGTATGACCGTTTACACACGAACGGTCAGAAGGAATTGTTCCCCACATTTGTCAACCGTGGCAACAACTTCTTGCTTGACGAAGGCGATCACAACCTCTTCGTTATTAAGTTTAAGGCCAAGAAGGCGGGTAAGTTCAATCTCAAGGCGAAGGATGGCCTTTTGGTTGACCGCAACTTGGGTACCGTAGCTTTCTAAACTTTTTCAATTTTTCTGCCTAATTGGGGGGCGGGTTTGTAACCCGCGGCAGCAGCATGTTGTAGATATTCAAAGCATTCTGCTACTGCCGCGGGTTACAAACCCGCCCCCCAATTAGGCAGTCTAAAACATGCCCCAAAGCTTGTTCGATTCGGGATAAGGGGCATCAACTGAAATGAGCTTGTGACTAACGGGGTGTTCAAACTCTATGTGGCGTGCATGCAAGCAAATGGAGCCATCAGGGTTGGAGCGTGGTGCACCATATTTTAAGTCACCCTTTATAACGCAGTGCATGGCTGATAGTTGACAACGGATTTGATGATGACGCCCTGTGTGTAGATTGACTTCCAGTAAGAAATAACGGTCTGACGAAGCAATAAGGCGATAGTCAAGCACTGCCTTTTTACTACCAGGCACCTCACGTGGGTGGGCATAGGCTTTGTTTTGTTTCTCGTTACGCGTGAGCCAATGAGTGAGTTCACCTTGAGGCTGAGCGGGGGCTGCACAAACGATGGCATGATATGTTTTACGTATTTTACCGCCTACGCGAAACATCTCATTTAGTCGGGCCAAGGCTTTACTGGTACGTGCAAACACTACTATTCCACTTACTGGGCGATCTAAGCGATGAACCGTGCCTAAGAATACTTCACCAGGTTTGTTATACTTTTCTTTGATGTATGCCTTTACATCGTCGGCTAAAGTGCGGTCGCCTGTCTTGTCGCCTTGTACGATTTCGCCTGGAGCTTTGTTGACAATAATGATATGATTGTCTTCGTAAAGAATGGTCATACTTTGGGATTACTAAGATTAAGTGGGGGGCTAAAAATTCTGATTTTAGAATTTTCAGAACCTCCCTAAACATTTTGAGGTTATTCATTTAGCTTTCCCAAACTAATTGAATAACCTCAAAATTTAATTGATAGGAGAAAGAAGGGGGATTACATATTCATACCACCATCAACCTGAATAACTTGGCCACTGATGTAGCTTGACATGTCAGAAGCGAGGAAGGTAGCCACATTGGCAATGTCCTCTGGCTGACCGCCACGACGAAGGGGAATAACCTTCATCCATTCCTTGCGTACTTCATCGCTCAACTGAGCTGTCATAGCTGTTTCGATGAAGCCCGGAGCAATAGCGTTGGCACGAATACCACGGCTACCCATCTCTTGAGCAATGCTCTTAGCCAAAGCTATCAAGCCAGCCTTTGAAGCTGCGTAGTTGGCCTGACCTGCATTACCGTGTACGCCTACAACAGAAGCCATGTTGATGATAGATCCTTTGCGTTGACGCATCATGATAGGAGTACAAGCGTGGATAAAGTTGAAGGCAGACTTCAAGTTAACTGCGATTACAGCGTCCCATTGAGCTTCGCTCATGCGGAGCATAAGACCGTCCTTTGTGATACCTGCGTTGTTAACCAAAATGTCGATTGAACCAAAGTCCTCGTGCACCTTCTTTACAACTTCTGCAGTGTCTTCAAAGTTAGCTGCGTTTGAAGCATATGCCAAGCACTTAACGCCCTTGGCTTCAATTTCTTGACGAGTAGCCTCGCCATTTTCGTCAATCTTTAAGTCGGTGAAAGCGATGTTAGCGCCTTCTTCGGCAAACTTTAATGCAATAGCCTTACCAATACCACGAGCAGCACCCGTGATTAAGGCTGTTTTACCTGTTAATAATCCCATGTTATTATTATATATATGTATTATTCTTACTTTACTGCTGGAGGCATGTTAAGTACGCGTGTCAAGATGCCTTTTACGATGGGGTAGGTCTCTTCTTCTGTTAAGCCTTCGCCCAATCGATCGTAGATGTAGGGCACTTCAAGTCCTTTTATAGAATAATGAATGATTTCGGCCATGAGTTCGACATTGTCAATGCGAAAACGCCCCTTTTCAAATCCTTCTTGCAGCACTTGCTTAAGAATGCGGCACTCCTCTACGTCGAAAGCTTTGCGCACCATTTCGACCTTCCAAATATTGCGGAAAAACTCAGCACGAAGGCTACCATTGCGAGCTACAATCTCGCGAATGATGCTCAAGTGAGCATAAATCATGGCGAACACCTTTTCTTCGGGTTCGACTTCCATTGCCGCTACTTCATCGAGTTTCTCAGAAAGGCGTTCCAGTTCCTCTTCAATCACGGCATAATAGATTTCCTCTTTATTTTTAAAGTAGGTGTACAACGTACGGCGGCCGCGACCAGAGGCTGCAGCTATATCGTTCATTGTTGTTGCTTTCAGTCCTTTATGAGCAAATAGCCCACGCGCTACTTCAAGTAATGTTTGTCGTGTTTTTGATATAGACATTGTCCTTTCTGCCTTTTTATTTTTTCGATTCTTTTAAGCACACTTTTACTTTCAGTGTGCAAAGATAGTGCAAACCGAACGCAATACAAAATGAAAAAATGTATTTTTTCAATTTGTACTGCTGAGGTGCAGCCTAATTCTGGCACGCACGGCCTAATGTCTTGAACGCAAGCTAACTTGGGGGCGACGCGTCCCCGCGTCGGCATTTGCAAGTCAAGGCTCGATGCCTTGAC
>ERZ833515.2608-NODE-2608-length-10140-cov-2.789291_pt1 | contig 10140 bp, 8 predicted proteins | sample MGYA00519949_ERZ833515 | MGnify/ENA primary metagenome ERZ833515 (study PRJEB31850, sample SAMEA3708741) | human gut metagenome | biome: human gut; feature: human-associated habitat; material: faeces | place: China | collected 2014 ...
GGTGACAGCTTCTGTTGAACGAAACGGAAGGCTTGTATCGACTGTGACGCTTATGCCTGAAACAGACTGGGGATGGAGCGGGGCGGTCCGGGTATCCGGCGGTAAGCAACGCCTGTTGGTGACTGCTGAGTTTGAAGATGGAACTCGTTTGACGAAGAGAGTAGACTATACTGTAACTAAGCAGCCTTTATCGGTCATTGCGACATCTGATGTCTGGGCAGGGCTTCGTGGAAATGCCGCACACAACCAACTGGTGAATGACAGTGTATCTTTACCCTTGCAAACCAACTGGATTCAGAATGTCGGCAGCAACATTTACATGTGCTCGCCGATTGTTGCGCAGAACAAAGTCTTTATCGGAACCATTGATGATGACAAAGCGAAGAAATGCTATGTAAAAGCCTATGATGCGACCACAGGACATCTTTGCTGGACCTTTGTCACTTCCAATTCGATAAAGAATACCATTGCCTATGAAGATGGCCGTATATTCGCTTCGGATGCTTCGGGAATGCTTTATGCCATAGATGCTGAAAAAGGAACAGCTTGCTGGCAAACGCAATTGCCGGTTTCTTTGCTGCCGCTTCTCGATGAAGGATTGGCCGTAGCCGATGGTGTGGTATATGCCGGACATGCAAAAGGTACTTGTGCTGTGCGGGCTGTCGACGGAAAAATTTTATGGCAGAATAAAGCCTGGGACGGAGGCGAGGGAACCACTTCCACTTTTACCGTGGGTGCGGGAGTGTTAGTTGCATCGGCCCATTGGAACGGGCTTTTCGGACATGACATCAGTAATGGTGCTTTGTTGTGGAAGAAGCGTGATAGTAAGATTCGTTTTCGAGACGGATCAGCTACTTTCTATGATGGTAATTTCTATTTAGCTTCATGTGAGAATCTGTATGTAATCAATCCCCGTTCGGGAGATATTCTGAAAATGGCAGAAACTTCTTATGAATTTAATTCGGCTTGCGCTCCGCTTGTGACGGATAAATATCTGATTGTTTCTACTTCCAATAAAGGTGTGGTCGCTTTTGACCGCCTCACTTTTAAGGAAGTCTGGAATTATCGTACCGGGACAAGTCTTTTCTATACCGTTCCGTATTCACATAATCAGGAATGTACGGTCGAGGTTTCGCCTGTCCTTGTAGGTTCGACTGTTCTCTTTGGCGCCAGCGATGGATATTTGCATGCCGTTGACCTGAATACGGGGGCTTATCGCGGTAAGCGGGCCTTGGGAGCACCTGTATTCTCAAGCGTGGCAGTTAGTGGTAACTGTCTGTTTGTTGCCGATTTTGGCGGCAATATTTATAATTTTAAGTTACACAATTAAATGTATATACAAAATGAAAAAGATATCTATACTATTTATATTTTCCTTGATTCTTGGTTTATTTGTCAGTGAAGTAAGCGCGGCCGGCCCACGTTTGAAGAAACGTCCCAAGCATGTGGTATTGGTTGCTTTTGACGGATTGAGTGCTGTTGCTATCCGTAATCATCCCATGCCCAATTTCAATCGGTTGATGAAAGAAGGAGCTTCTACATTGAATAACCGTTCTATCCTCCCTTCATCGAGTGCTCCTAACTGGGCCTCCATGTTTACCGGAGTAGGACCGGAACTTCACGGTTACACTACTTGGGGAAGCAAAACACCGGAAATTCCTCCTTTTATCACCAACCAATATGGCCGTTTTCCGGGACTGTACGGATTGCTGCGCGATACACATCCTAAAGCGGAACTCGGTTATATTTACGAATGGGATGGCATGAAGTATTTAGTCGATTCGCTTGCCATCAATCATTTCGTACATGCTCCACAGACAAAAGATCATCCCAAGGGAGCGACACAATTCGCCGTCAATTATCTGAAAGAGAAAAAGCCGATGTATTGTGCTGTTATATTTGAATATCCTGATCATACCGGACATACCTATAAATGGGAATCTAAAGAGTATTATGAAAAGTTAGATGAATTGGATGGGTATTTAGGTGAAATAGTAGCAGCTATTGAAGAAGCCGGTATGATGGACGAAACAGTGATTATTTTGACCGCAGACCATGGTGGCATCGGTACCAATCATGGAGGAAAAACGCTCAATGAAATGGAGACTCCACTTGTCTTTTATGGAAAGGGGGTGAAAAAGAATTATAAGATTACTGAAAGCACGATGGTTATTGACGTACCTGCCACAGAAGCCTGGTTGTTGGGTGTAGAGCCTCACGAAGCTTGGTTGGGCAATCCGGTAACAACTGCATTTTTTACTAAATAATTAATTCTTTTTGTGGAGGTGTGACAGGAGGTAACTTCTGTCATATCTCCATGTATTATTTTCAATAATAGAATAGGTATGAATAAGTTTATATATATTTTTGTTGCAATTGTTGCAATAAGCTTTGCTTCCTGTACGCAAGAACGTGCAAAAGAGAAAGAATTAAAAGTTTTGTCATGGAATGTATGGCATGCGGGACATGCTAAAAATTATCCTGAAAAAGGATGTGAAGGTACTATCGGGATTCTGAGAAAGAGTCAGGCCGATGTTATTTTGATGATTGAGACTTATGGTGCGGCTCCAATGGTTGCAGACTCTTTGGGATATGATTATGTATTGTTATCAGACAATCTGTGTATTTATAGCCGCTATCCGATTAAAAAAACATATCTTTTCCCTGACTCCATTTCTACATTCAATTTTGGAGGAGTCGAAATAGACATGGATGGCACACCGGTCCGTTTATTCGATACCTGGTTGCATTATTTACCTGATATGCGCTTGGTACCTACCGAACAATCGGAAACAGATATTCTCGCATGGGATGATGCCGGTACCCGGGATAATGAAATACGCCGCATACTCTCTGTCTTGCAGCCGATGATTCGTCAGACTGACAGTATTCCCATGATTATGGGTGGAGATTTCAATGTGCATTCCCATCTTGATTGGACTGATGCAACGAAAGACATGTATCATCATGGTGGTGCAGTTGTGGAGTGGACTGTATCTAAAGAGATGCAAAATGCAGGTTTCAAAGACAGCTTCCGCGAAATACATCCCGAACCGGAAAAAAATATAGGGACTACATGGATCTATGATAATGAAGATAAACCACTCCGATCCGACCGTATCGATTTTATCTATTACCAAGGTAAGACCATTCGTGCAATTACCTCCGAATCTTATAATCAGGAGTTGACCAAGCCTTTGAAATTTATGGGAGAGGAGTTCTTTTATCCTTCCGATCACGGCTTTGTGATGACTACTTTTAAGATATCACCATTAGAAAAATAGTGCCGGACTGTTTCATATTGAGTCTGTATGAATATTAGATATGTATGTTCTGCATTACTTGTGCAACGGCAGACCTTCATGAGCTGGCCGGTGTAAATTCATTCACAGTCCTAAGTATCCTGAGATTGTCAAAAAGATTGGTGAGATTATGAGACAAGAGCATACGGTCCCGGTATACCCCGCATTTCGGGTGAAAGTATTGGACGAAATATACTGATTCTTAAAAAATAGGATAATCGGTAGCAGTAATTAAAAACGCATATATACAATTATATTATTATGTGTGAAAGCAGATGAATGGTAAGAGATCTTTTTTGATAGATAGGATCTCTTACCCTTGTTTTCGTATAATCAGTGTAATATAAGTAATTAGCAGGAGAAAACAATTTTATCATTATCTTATTAAAGATGATGATGGAGATATATTATATTTGCTCGATTCGAATCATAGATTAATTTTTTTTTAATACGATTTCGCTCGATAACCAACTTAATCTTAAATTTAGAACATAAAATACGTAAGATAGACCTTGTTTGGATGGAAATAAAGCTGTTACTTTGCTCCGTTTTAGAATGAAAATTAAAAATTACTAACTAAACGTGATTAATTTATGAAGAAAAATTTATTGTATTTATCTTGCGCTCTTATGTGCATGTTAGGCTTTTTATCATCTTGTAAGGATGATGAGAAGGAAATTCCTCCTGTGGTAGAAGATGTAGTAGCTCAATATACTGGTGATAAGGTAAAGGTTACATTAGGTGGAGAGGCAGTATCGGGTGATGCACAAATTGACTTGGTACAACAGGATGATAAATCGCTTACTATAAAGTTGCTGAATATAATTCCGGATGTAAAGGAGTTTTCTATACCCAATGCAGAATTTGAAGCAACTACTCGTAGTGCATATATTAGTAAGTTGAGTGGAAAAGCATCTAATGCAGTAGTTGGTTATGATGTTACTTTTGAAGGAGTGGTAGATGAAGGTGTACTGACTGCAAGTATTACAGCTACTGAAATTAAAGGTGACAGCATTAATGCGAAGAAAGCAGGACTTACTGGAAAAACTTTCAAAGGCAAGATGACCATTAATGTGTCTAATATTCCGACTCCTATTGAGATGGAACAGAGGGTTTATACTTCTGTAGTAAGTAAAGATACCTCTGCTATTAAGTTGAAAATTAATGATTTCGCATTCCAAGGATTGAAATTAGGTGATATCTCATTAGATACTGTTGCTGTACGTCATAGAGGTGAACAAGATGGTAAACCGATCTATGGTTTTAAGACAAAGAGCCAGGAAATGACATTGGAAGCTGTTGGCAAAGTATTGATTGATGCAAATGGTACTATTATTGGTGAGAAAATGGAGCTGAGCCTGAATGTAAATGCTGTTACTGCCGGATTGACTGTAGGGGTAGACTTCAGTGGTAATATAGTAGAAGAATCAACAGATACGAAGGCAACGATTACTGTAACAGGTGATGCTGTTGCAGAAGGAGTTACAGTATCTAGAAATACTTATACCTTTAAAGTTTGGGAATCGACTCCGGATGATCAATTAGTGTTTATTCCTAAAATCGAAATTCCTGCTACCGCAGTCTTGGATTCTATTATTATTTATGATAATAGAAATAAGAAAGTTAGTGCAGTGGAACCCAATACAGCTATTGATTTTTCTCAATTGAAGGAAAATTATTATGTAGGTTATCATGTAACTCCGGAAGATATTCGTTATCCGTCAAAGAAAATGTTGAAAATGGTTCGTATTGCAGAATTGAATCCTGTGTACGATATGGCAAATTGGGTTGCTGACGGTGATTTTGAAAAACCTAATGGTCTGACTACATCTAATTTAGCAGCTGCTTTCTTCCCTATGTTTGGGATAGATGTACCAACTCCTGTGGTAAAAGCAAGTGATAACGCTGCTGAAATTACTACTTCTCGTACAGTAAGTGCTACATTACCAAGTACTTTGGTTCCGGGAGTAACTGCTGGAACGATGTTCTTGGGAGAATTTAAGGTTGATATCACTAACACGCTGAAGAGTACTCATTTTGGTGTGCCTTACCGTGTGAAACCTGTCAATTTCAAGATTACTTATAAGTATACTCCGGGAACAACATTTTATAAAACCGTAGTGAAGAATAATGCGAATGATACAGAGGTTGTGCCTAATGAAAAAGATGAATGTTCGATCAATGCTTATCTTTATGAAGTAGACTCGTATGCTGAGACTTTGGATGGTACAAATATTAATACTTCTAATAAAGTGATTATGAAAGCTGTACTGGAAGATGGTTCCGCTAAAGCTGATTATGTGACTTTAACCATTCCTTTTAAAGAAACAGGAAATGGAAGTTTTGATCCTACTAAGAAGAAGTATAAGTTAGCTATCGTTTGTTCTTCAAGTAAAAAAGGAGATCAGTTTATGGGAGCTGATGGAAGTAAATTATGGGTGAAGTATTTGGAAGTAACCCGTTGATTTAACTACGATCAGAATTAAAAATATAATTTGTAAGTCGATGAATAAAAAGGGCCGCACAAGAAATTGGGTGGCCTTTCTTGTTTTGTCATTACTTGAATTTGAGTTATATTTAGCAATAGTAAACTATGATATTTTTTTCTATTAATCTTAATGCGAGATATGGACAGGCAGATGATTAAAGAGATACATTGACAAAATGAATCGCGAGACTCTGTTTTCTAATGTATTTCAGTAGCAGAACTAAGTCTTAAATTACTTCGTGTGTAAAACTATAAGTATGATTCTGTCATGGGGTGGAGATGGTATGCTTTTTCGATATTGCTGACTAATGATAATCTAGAGGAGTGGGTAAACCTAAGGATAGCGTATCTGATTGTGAATTTATTGTATATGAAATCACTACAGTAGTTGCAGAAGGTCCGAGAACAAAAGTAGGAGGAAAACTTTTTGACTGTTATCCTCCTACTCGATAATTTGCGGAAAATGATTAAATTATTTTCAGTATTCTATTTTTTTAGAATGCATAGCCAAATCCTGCATTCAAATATATCGGATACATATTGAATGTAATTGTTTTAAATTCCTTTTTGAAAATATCGTTCAAGCCCCATTCTAAATCGGCATGTACTGTCAAGTGTTTGAAGGCTTTCCATTCTGCTCCGGCTTGCATGCCCCATTGGAAACTTCGTAAGTCCTTTGAAAAATCATAAGGGGCTGTATTTCCATCTTTAAATTCCACTTTAGTACCAGTGGGATCACCTTTTCTTAAATAACCATCGGATACATATCCATTGAAATCACCGCTGGTCATGAATGACACATAGGGTCCGGCACTTAGTCTGACACGGGGACTTAACTGATAAGCTGCTAAGATTGGAATTGAGAAATAGGAGGCTTTAAATTTAGTTTTTACTTTTCCTGTCCAGTTCCCGGCCAAATGTTCGCCACCATCACCAATGATTTCCATCCCGTAATTTTTTACACGAGCTTTGGTTTCCATTCCTTTGTTCTCTAAGCGGAGTCCTAAAATCATTCCCCACTTTTTATCTTTATCAAACCATTTGGTGACATTACCTTCGATTGCGAAACAGACATTCGGACTATATCCAGTGATAGCTCTGATCTCTTGTGGCAAAGGTAAGGGAGATGTTCCTCCGATATTAAATCCTGCTTTCACTCCATACTCCAGTCCGTGCAATGATGACCAAATGATGCCGTGATTTCTTTCTTCTTGCGCCTGTACTTTAGCAAGTGTGCTTGCTAAAGTGAGAAGACAAATAAATAATATACTTTTTTTCATTGTTACTTTCCTATTTAATATCCCTATAACTTAGTTCAACTTCATCAATGTATAGTGTGCTACCGGCTGCACCTTCAAATAAGTCACCTTTGATACTTGAAGAGAATACGATTGCAACATTGTATTTTCCATCTTCCAATTTCTGTGAATCAACGGTTTTACCCGGTAGTGTGATAAAGGGTAAATTAAATTCGGTCCATTGTTCTGTCTCTTTAGCATTTGAAATTCGTGCTATTGAAATAAGATTAGGACTGGTAAATACATTCGTTCCATCCAGAGACTTTACTTTATCGTCTGTTTCATAAAATACGGCATATATGTCACAAATATCTTTTCTTCCGGATACAGGTTCTCCTTTTACGGTGAATACTTCTCCTGCTTTGTATTTGTAATACCCCTTGAACGAAGTAGGAATGTGCGTAAAAGGAACGCCAAATTTGGTCGCTCTTAATACATTTCCAATATCCAGAGTGAAACTTCCCATAAATAGGTTACCTGCGGCAATGTACATTTTGAGTAAAGCTCCTAATGATCCTGTGTCTTTAGTTGTTAATTTCACACAATTACCTTGTACACCGTCAGGGGCCGGGCTGGTGGGGTATTCTTCCGGCTTGGCTTGTACTCCTGTATAGTTGAAACCTTCATTGGCGTTTGCCCAATTCAGTATATTGCCTATTGCATCAGATTCTTGGAAATTGTAATATAGAATATTACCTTTTTTATCTTTTACTGGCAAAGCATTCTCAAAATGATAACTAGTTGGTATACCAGAGAATAGGGCTGTTACCTCATATTCTTTTTTCCATTTTCCATCTTCGGAAGTAACCACATATTTTTGTGGTGTGGAGAAGTCGCGTACAACCCCACTTTCCGGATTAATGGTAGCGCCGGGAGTGAGTGTAAATTCCGGAGCAAGTTTACTGATATTCGCTCCTTTTTTTAGTGGCAAGGTTATTTGGTCATTTCCGATAATCGGATCTCGATTGAGCACATCACCCGGTACTGTACAAGTCTCAATGTCTGCTTCTGCATTAGGTGCTTCGTCTTGTATGCAAGAAACCATTATAAAGCCCAGAAAGAAACAGGCTATCAGATTCTTTAATTTCATTCGATTCTGTTTTTGATTAATAATCCTTTTAGTTTAGTTGATTTTTTGTAAACTTGGCTGCAAAGTTAAGTTTCTTTTTTGAAAAGATACATTTGAATGCCTACAATACAACATTTTATAACGGTCATAATGTTCAGAATGGTATGTTTTTAGTCTAAAGTCCATGAATCTTTCCATTCGATAATCGGTTTGGGACCTTCAAAATGAATGGGAAGCCAGATGTAGCGCCCGTCAATAGCGTTTTGTGGAGTCCAGCGGTCACCCATGTATATAAACTGATTTTTCTTACCTTGTACCGGCAGGATATAAGTGCTTTGAGAATGAAAAGTAAGGTCTGCATCCTGACCTATACAAGGATTTCCTAACTCTTTCCATTCTCCCCAAATGGAAGAAGCTATGGCAGAGCGTGCGGCATTGGGATTCCATCCGCTACAGCCGGACATAATAAGGTAATAGTTACCATCTTTCTTGAACATGGCCGGAGCTTCCATGAACCGGTTAATAAAGACTCGGATATATTTGCCTGTATAGCCTGTATAGGTCGGATCCAGTTCGGCAATGTGCAACGTACTATTCTCTTCGGAGGAGTAGATATGGTAAGCTTTACCGTCATCATCGACAAACAGATTCATATCACGCGCCATTTGCCCCTGCTCCATGTCGCGGCCCAATATGTTGAGGCTGTCCGGATGGGCAGGAAGACTACCTCCGGTGCATTGACGTTCTTCTTCTGCAGAAGGTCTGCGGGTGGTTTTATGAATGGGCAGTACGTTGATGGGCCATGAACCGGCATTGGGACGGACAGCTTTTAGAAAGGTGTAAGGGCCTGTAACCCGGTCGCTAAGGGCAATTCCGCTTAGTGCTCCCGAATATCCTGCGCCTTTGGGTTCAAGATGAAACCACATGACATATTTCTTAGTGAGAGGGTTGTATATAACTTTAGGACGTTCGAGAATACACCCTTTAGAAATGGGATGTCCGGGATCATTTTCTATCACTGATAGTGCAATGCCACAGTCTTTCCAATGATATAAGTCATCGGACGAGTAGCAATGCACCCCTACATTGGCTAAATTTCCGGCTTCACCTTCTGTTTTGTGTTCGCCAAACCAATAATAGGTTCCGTTTTCATATAAAATGCCTCCGCCATGCGCATTGATATGTACCTGGTGATTATCGGGCCATATCTCTCCGGGAGTGAAAGATTGTCCTTGGGCTGTTTGTGAGAAAAGAAAGCATAACAGAAACAGGGCTTTTAGTATAAATCCTTTATTCATTACTCTTTTTTATTAAGTATTTGTAATTGAGAGGCAAAGATACATGATAATTATTAAATAACCAGAGGATAGAGTGTAAAACCATTCACTCATCCGGATAGGATATTCTTTGGTTAAATGGATGGTTTATAAGAGTATATTTCCTACTTTTGTGCAAAATATAAACCTTGGACAGATGACTGAATCAGAAAGAAAACAGATAATCGCTTTAATACAGCGGGAGGTGATTCCTGCTATCGGATGTACAGAGCCGATTGCAGTTGCATTGTGTGTAGCAAAAGCTACAGAGACTTTGGGGGCCAAACCGGAGAAAATAAAGGTATTGTTGAGTGCTAATATCTTGAAAAATGCAATGGGAGTAGGAATCCCCGGTACGGGAATGATCGGGCTGCCCATCGCTGTGGCTTTGGGTGCGTTGATCGGGAAGTCCGATTATCAGCTCGAGGTGCTGAAAGACAGTACTCCGGAAGCTGTAGAAGAGGGAAAGAAACTGATTGATGAAAAGCGTATCTGTATTTCGTTGAAGGAAGACATTACGGAGAAACTTTATATAGAAGTGACGTGCGAAGCCGGTGGTGAACAGGCGACGGCTATCATTTCCGGTGGGCATACCACCTTTGTTTACGTGGCAAAGGGAGATGAAGTACTGTTGAATAAACAGCAGACTTCCGGGGAGGAAGAGGAA
>ERZ833515.2616-NODE-2616-length-10100-cov-18.261722_pt1 | contig 10100 bp, 7 predicted proteins | sample MGYA00519949_ERZ833515 | MGnify/ENA primary metagenome ERZ833515 (study PRJEB31850, sample SAMEA3708741) | human gut metagenome | biome: human gut; feature: human-associated habitat; material: faeces | place: China | collected 2014 ...
TCAGCTTGCCCTTGCCGCCGTGGTAGGCCACGTTCACCTCGCTGCCCAGCACCTGCTTGAGGCTCTCTTCCACTTCCACCGGCAGGGTGCCGCGGGGTTCCGGTTCTTTTGCCTCCTTCGGGGGCTTTGCCAGCTTCTTGCACAGCGCCTCAGTCTGGCGGACATTCAGCTGGTTGTCCGCCACGATCTGCGCCGCCTGCTCCTGCAGCTCCGGCGTGGGCAGGCCCAGGATCACCTTGGCGTGGCCCATGTTCAGGAACCCGCTCTTGAGCAGCTCCAGTACGTTTTCCGGCAGGTTCAGCAGACGCAGGCTGTTGGCCAGCGCGCTGCGGCTCTTGCCCAGCTTGCGGGCTGCCTGCTCCTGGGTCAGGTCACAGCGCAGCATCAGCTCCCGGATGCCGGCGGCTTCTTCCACCGGGTCCAGATCCTCACGCTGGAGGTTTTCCACCAACGCCAGCTCCATGGCCTGCTCGTCGGACACATCCTTGACCACCACCGGCACTTCGGTCAGGCCGGCCATGCGGCAGGCACGCCACCGGCGCTCGCCGGCCACGATGCTGTAGCCGCCCAGTCCCTGGGGCCGCACCGCAATGGGCTGCAGCAGACCGTGCTCCGCAATGCTGGCGGCCAGCTCCCCCAGTGCCTCTTCGTCAAAGGTCTTGCGGGGCTGGTCGGGGTCCGGCTCGATCTCACGCAGGGGCAGGGTCTCGATCTTTGCGTCGGACTCAAAGCTCGGGGCGGCGTCCTCAAACAGACTTTCCAGCCCGCGGCCAAGTCCTCCTTTTCCTTTTGCCATCGTTCTTGTTGTTCCCCCTGTGTTTTAGTCTTCCAGAGCGTTTTTGACCGGTGCCGGTTCCGGAGCGCTCTTGCTCCGCGCGCGGGTCTTTTTGGGCTCGTGCGGCCGGTTGTTCTTGACGAACTCAATGGCCAGATCCATGTACGCTTCGCTGCCCTTGCCCTTGGGCTCGTAGAAATTGATGGGCTGCCCGTAACTGGGGGCCTCGGAGATGCGGATCGAACGCGGGATCGTGGTTTTGTACACCTTGGAGCCGAAGTACTTCTGCACCTGCTCCACCACCTGCACCGTGAGGTTGTAGCGCAGGGAGAACATCGTGAACACCACGCCTTCGATGTCCAGATAGGGGTTGTACTTTTTGCGGATGGTCTTGAGGGTGCTGATGAGCTCCGACAGACCTTCCAGCGCATAATACTCGCACTGCACCGGGATCAGCACACTGTCGCAGGCGCTCAGACCGTTCAGGGTGAGCAGGTCCAGGCTGGGCGGGCAGTCGATGAAGATGAAGTCATAGTCCTTCTGCACCCCGGCCAGCGCCTTGCGCAGGCGGCTCTCGCGGCCCGGCAGGTCGATCATCTCCAGGCTGGCACCGGCCAGACGGGTGTTGGAGCCGATCACATCGGTGCGGAACTCGGTTTTGCGGATGGCCTGGGCGGCGGTCGCCTTGCCGATGAGCACCTCGTAGGTGCCGCACTCCACACTCCGCTTGGGGATGCCGTAACCGGTGGTGGTGTTGCCCTGGGGGTCCAGGTCCACGATGAGCACCTTTTTGCCCAAAGCCGACACGCAGGAGGACAGGTTGACGGCGGTTGTGGTCTTGCCGACGCCGCCTTTCTGGTTTGCGATTGCTACAATTTTTGCCACGCGCATTTCTTCCTTCCGGGAAATTTTGGTTGTTCCACATGGAACATTCGCAGTTGTGCCCGCTCGTTTCCCGTCGCGCGGACATCTCAACTAGTAGTATAGCACACTCCCTTGGCTTTTTGAACCGCTTTCAGGCGTTTTTGTGCGTATTTTTCTTCTGTTTTCCGTTTTTACAAGGCAAAAAGTTCTCTTTCAAGGCGTATTTTGCAGATTTTTTACACGTTTTTTCTGTTCCACATGGAACAGTTCACTTCTCCGCTGCCGCCGTGGGGATGCGCACCGTGTATTCGATGTAGCCATCCTTCTCTTCCCGGTGGGCCGTGGCCGGTACCCCATTGTCGGTCATCAGCCGGATGGCATGGTCGATGGTGTTCACAAAGATGCGCACATCCCGGACCATGGAGATGCGGTGCCGCCCTTTTGCAGTGCTGTTGAGCAGCTGTTCGATGTACCGATCGGTCTGACGGGCGTTGAGCCGCCGCTTGGCAATGTTGATGAGCGCCTCGCTGCGGCGGTTCTCCGGCAGGCGCAGCACGGCCCGCGCGTGACGCTCGGTGAGGTTGTTGTCCAGCACGAACTGGCGCTGGTCCCCCGTGAGCTGCAGCAGGCGCAGCTTGTTGGCCAGTGTGGGCTGCGCCATGCCCAGCCGCTTGGCGGCCTCGGCCTGGGTGCAGTCCCACAGCACCAGAATGTCCCGCAGGCCCTGCGCCTGCTCAAAGGGGTTCAGATCGGTGCGCTGAATATTTTCCAGCAGGCCGAGGGCCGCCGTCTGCTCATCGGCATAGCTGCACAGGATGGCCGGAATGGTGGTCATCTGGGCCAGCTTGCAGGCGCGCAGCCGCCGCTCCCCTGCCACCAGCTCGTAACCTTCGGCTGCTTTACGCACCGAGATGGGCTGCAGCAGACCGTTTTCACGGATGCTCTGGGCAAGGCCTGCCAGCTCCTGTTCCTCAAAGGTCCGGCGCGCCTGGAACGGCGACGGATGGATTTGGTCGATGGGCAGGAAATAAATTTTTCCGGCGGACTTCTTCCGTTCAAACATAACACGGCTCCTCCTTTTTTGCGGCATATCTGGGTTTGTTTTCCACGCTTTCCCGGGAAAATGTGGAAAAGTTGGTTCAGAGCCAGTGTACCACACAAACAAAAACCCTGCCAGAAATTTCGTTCGGCAGGGTTTTGCATATTTTGTTCGCTATTCCGTTATTTCAGCGGGCTTTTGGCGATTTTTCCGCCGTTTCTGGGGTAGGCTGTCGGAGTTTGCGAAATCTTTTGGCACAAAATCAGGGTGCGGGTGTCGCCGCCGGGCAGGTGCAGGGTGCGGGTCTCCTTGTAGGCACCGCCCAGTTTTTTGATGGCCCCGCGGGCCGCGGCCAGCTCCTCTTCTCCGGAGGCGCCCTTCATGGCCAGAAAGTTTCCGCCCACCTTGACCAGCGGCAGGCAGTATTCCGCCAGCATGGGCAGGGCCGCCACCGCGCGGGCTGAAGCCAGGTCAAACTGCTCCCGCCACACCTTGCGGGCGGCTTCCTCTGCGCGCTCCTTGGCAAACTCCACGCCGGTCAGGCCAAGCTGGGCACAGGCGTACTTCAAGAACTCCACCCGCTTGCCGGTGGGCTCCATAAGGGTGAGTTCCAGTTCCGGCTTGTAGATCTTGGTGACGATGCCCGGGAACCCGGCACCAGCGCCCACATCCACCATGCGGCCGGCTACTTCCGGCTGGCTGGCAAAGAGCAGGCTGTCGAGGAAATGCTTGTCCTCGATGCCCTCGGGGTCGGTGATGGCGGTCAGGTTGACCTTCTGGTTGTAGTCCACAAGGATCTGTGCAAAGGCGTCCAGCTGGTCCAGCTGGGTGCCGGTGAGGGCAATGTTCCATGTGGAACACTTGGCCTCCAGCCGCTGTTTGTCGATCATAGGTTTTGATTCCTTTCTGTTGTTCTGGATCAGGTGTGGGCCGCCAGGGCGATGCTCAGCTGTGCAACATCCGACGGCGACACGCCGGGGATGCGGCTGGCCTGGCCCAGGTTCTTGGGCCGGATGCGGGCCAGCTTCTCGCGGGCTTCCAGCGTCAGGCCGGTGAGGTCCGCGTATTCAAAATCTTCCGGGATCAGGGTCTTTTCGTGGCGGGCCACCTCCCGGATCATGCGATCCTGCCGGGCAATGTAGCCTGCATATTTGATCTCGGTCTCCAGCCGCTCCGCCAGCATGGGCGTGATCCCCTCCCCCCAGCCGATGACCCCGGCCACAAGGTCGTAGTGGATCTCCGGGCGGCGCAGCAATTCTTCGGCAATGCCGCCCTCGGCTGCCGGGGCCAGCCCGGCCGCCGTCATGGCGGCCTGCAGGTCGGCAGTGCGCAGGTGGGCGTCGTGCAGGCGGCGGCGCTCCGCTTCCAGAATGCTCTGGGTGTGCTGGTACTTTGCCCAGCGGTCGTCCTGCACCAGACCATATTCCCGGCCGATGGGGGTCAGGCGGGTGTCGGCATTGTCCTGCCGCAGGGTCAGCCGGTATTCGCTGCGGCTGGTCATCATGCGGTAGGGGTCCATGACGCCCTTGGTCACCAGATCATCCACCAGGGTGCCAAGGTAGCTGGTGTGACGCGGCAGGATAAGCGGTTCTTTGCCCAGCGCATTGCGGGCGGCGTTCAGACCGGCCAGCAGGCCCTGTGCGGCAGCTTCCTCGTAGCCGGAAGTGCCGTTGAACTGCCCTGCCCCATACAGGCCCCGCACCACCTTGCTTTCCAGCGTGGCTTCCAGGCTGGTGGGGTCTACACAGTCGTATTCGATGGCATAGGCCGGGCGCAGGATCTCGATGTGCTCAAAGCCTTTGATGCTGCGGTAGAAGGCATTCTGTACGTCCTCCGGCAGACTGCTGGAAGCACCCTGCAGGTACATTTCCTCGGTGTTCTCACCGCAGGGCTCCACAAAGATGGGGTGGCGGTCCTTGCCCGCAAAGCGCACCACCTTGTCCTCGATGGAGGGGCAGTAACGCGGGCCGACACCCTCGATCATGCCGCCGTACAGCGGGCTGCGCTGGATGTTGTCCAGAATGATCTTGTGGGTCTCCGGGTTCGTGTAGGCGATCCAGCATTCCACCTTGTTGTGCATGGGGGCGTCGGTCATGAAGCTGAAGGGCTGCAGCTCGTTGTCCGGGTCACCAGGCTGACACTCCAGCCGGCTGAAGTCGATGCTGCGCCGGTGCACACGGGCGGGGGTGCCGGTCTTGAACCGCCGCAGGGGCAGACCGGCAGCCTTCAGGCTCTCGGTCAGGGCATTGGCCGCGTGCATGCCGTCCGGGCCGGAGGCATACCAGGCATCGCCCACAAAGATCTTGCCGCCCAGATTGGTGCCGGTGGCCAGCACCACGCACTTGGCGGTGTACTCGCCGTTGAGCTGGGTAACGATGCCCTTCACCCGGCCGTTTTCCACCTCAAGGCCCACCACCTCGGCCTGATGGATGGCAAGGCCGGGGGTAAGCTCCAGTGCGTGCTTCATGTATTCGTGGTAGCGTTTGCGGTCGGTCTGCACCCGCAGTGCGTGCACCGCAGGGCCCTTGCCCTTGTTCAGCATCCGGCTCTGCAGGTAGGTGGCATCCGCCGCCAGACCCATCACGCCGCCAAGGGCATCCAATTCACGCACCAACGTTCCTTTTGCAGTGCCGCCGATGCTGGGATTGCAGGGCATATTGCCGATGGCATCCAGACTCATGGTGAACACGGCGGTCCTGGCGCCCAGTGTGGCAGCGGCGTGGGCCGCTTCGATGCCGGCATGCCCGGCACCGATCACAATGACATCATACTCTCCTAAATGGTTCATATACTTTCGGGTTTCCTCTAACATTTGATTTGAAATGCCCTCCGTTTTACTCTGGGCATTTTCAGCGGAAGAATTATTTTAAATTTCGGGTTACAGGAAAGTCTGCGGACTTTCCTGTAACCCATTTTCACGGGTGGGGTCATAACGGGAAACGGCAGCAGCAGCGCTCGCTCCCCCGGGGGGAGCTGTCGCGCAGCGACTGAGGGGCTATCAATCGGCGGAGCCGGAAAAAACGGTTAAAAGATCTTCACGCCGAACAGGCGTGAATCTTCAGTTTTTTCCGGTGTAGCCCACTGCTTTGGGGTTAAAAGGGGCGTGCAGCCCCTTTTTCGTGGCTCCAGCGCATCGAAATCGCTGTAACCTTGCTGTGCTGAACGCACAGCATTTGCTGCACAAACCGGTCTGCGACTTGAAAGCCCCACTGGGGCTTTCATGCCTTGCAGGCACCGCCGCACTTTTCTTCTCTTTTGGTGTCAAAAGAGAACATTCCCGCCCTTATTTCCCCACGCAGAACCGCTCGAACACCTGTTCGATGACGGCTTCCGAAGCGTTCTCACCGGTGAGCTCACACAGTGCGTCCAGCGCGTCATCCACGCACACCGACACGGCGTCCAGCCCGAACCCGGCCTCCACGGCCTCCCGTGCACCCGTTACGGCATCCCGCGCCCGCAGGGCCGCCGACAGCTGCCGCTGGCCGGACAGGCTGGCCGCGTGGGGGTCGATCTGGCTGGTGCCCAGCAGGCGCGCCACGGCAGCCGCAATGACCTTGCGGCTGCCCTCCTCCTGACAGCACACCGGCAGCACCATGGCAAAGTACGGGGCGATGAGCTCCGCATCAAATTGCGTGGGTTTATCTTCCTTGTTCACCAGGGCAATGGCCGGGCGGCCCGCACAGCGCCGGGCCAGCTCCAGATCCTCCCGGGTAGGCGGCTCCGAGCCATCGAACACCGCCAGGATCAGGCCAGCCTCTTCCAGTTTCTTCCAGCTGCGGCGGATGCCCTCCGCTTCAATGGCGTCCTCGGTCTCGCGCAGACCGGCGGTGTCAAAGAGGTTCAGCCGGATATCCCCCAGCTGCACCGCCTGCTCTACCACGTCGCGGGTGGTGCCTGCCACCGGGGTGACGATGGCACGGTCGAACCCGGCCAGCAGATTCAGCAAGGTGGACTTGCCCGCATTGGGGCGGCCCACGATGGCACAGTCCACGCCCTCGCGCAGGACGGTGTCCGCCTGATAGTTGCGGATCAGCCCGTCCAGCGTCTCCTGCACGCTGCCCAGAACGCTGCGCAGATGGGCTTCGTCCAGCTCCGGCACATCTTCCTCCGGGAAATCCACCCAGGCTGCCAGATGGGCCTGCAGGGCGGTGAGGGCATCCTTCTGTTCCCCGATCTTGCGGGCCAGCGCACCGGACAGGGCCGCATTGGCCAGCGCTGCCCCCTGCCGCCCGTCGGCCGAGATCAGATCCATGACCGCTTCGGCCTGCGTCAGGCCCAGTTTGCCGTTCAGGAACGCACGGCGGGTGTACTCGCCGGGGGCCGCCGGCTGCGCACCGGCTGCCAGACAGGCCTCCACCAGACGGCGTGCCACCGCACTGCCGCCGTGGCAGGAAAGCTCCACCACATCCTCGCCGGTATAGCTGTGGGGCGCACGGAAAAACAGAGCCACGCCCTCGTCAAATTCCTCGCCGCCGTCCACAAAATGGCCGAACAATGCTGTGTAGCCTTTTGCCTGCGCCACCTTTTTGCCCGGGTTTGCCGGGCGGAACACCCGCTCTGCCACGGCATAGCTCTGCGCACCGGACAGGCGCACCACCGCGATGCCGCCCGCACCGGGGGCTGTGGCAATGGCTGCAATGGTCGTTTCCTGCATAGTCGGTTCCTTTCAGTGTTCCAGCTGCCGCTGGATGCGGTAATGTTCTTCCTTGGCCTGATACATCTGCTGCTCGGCCTGTCGGATCAGCGTGTCCAGATCCATGCTGCCTGCATTCTGGGTGACCACCCCGATGGCTGCCGAACAGCCTTTCCGTTCCAGTTCCCGGATCAGCTCGTCCGTCGCTGCGCGCACCGCTGTTTCCGGCTCGTCCTGCACAAAGGCCACAAATTCGTCCCCGCCGGTGCGGTAACAGTTGTCCCGGCCGAAACGACCCTGCAGTTCCAGCGCCACAGTCTGCAGCATCTGGTCCCCTTTTTCGTGGCCGCTGGCGTTGTTCAGCTCATGCAGGCCGTTTACGTCCACATACACACAGCTGAGGGACACCGTGCATTTTTTCGCCCAGCTGTCCCGGCTGCTCTCGTAGGCATTGCGATTCTGCATATTGGTCAGGATATCAAAGTTGGCAAACCGGCGCAGCCGGAGCTCGGACAGGAAATTCTGGTGCATGGAGACCATCATAAAGCTGGAAATGATGCTGGACACCATCCCGAACACCACACAGTCGGTGATGTCAATGACCGCGATCCGCCCGGTCTTAACGTGCAGCACCAGCCCGATGAAGATCACCGCAAAGAACAGGATGTTGCTGATATGCTGCACCGGCGGCATCACGAACAGAAGCGGTACGGCCAGCAGAAATGCGATGAAACAGACCGAAAGCTCCTCCGGCGAGTCCTTCATGATCAGCATGCCCAGCAGATACAGCTGCGCCTCGAAAGCATACATCAGCCAGTCCAGCAGCAGACCGTTATCCTCCGGAAGCATCATTTCGATCGCCAACAGCACCAGACATCCGACAAACGAGAGGAGATAATATCCCCGATTGGCGCGCAGCGCCTCGAGCCCGCCGAGCAGGCAGATGATGACCAGCAGAAAGATACCGGCTATGATCAGATAGGCACGCAGCTTCTTCCGGTTGTCCTTGCGGATCTCCGGCAGACAGGCCTGGTACTCTTCCGGTTCCAACCCGGCATAGAAAAGCATCTGATGTAGTTTGCCCACGCCTGTGTTCATCCCTTTCCTTCGGCCGCCTTTCCAGCGGACGGCATCCCTCATTTTATTTTTTATTCTACCACGTTTCCGTCCAAAAAGATACACCCCGTGTCGGTTTTCCACCGGCTCCGGAAAGTCTGTGGAAAAAGCCGTGCCGTTTTTGCACAGACCGGAGCGCAAAAATGCCCCCTGCATCAATTGCAGGAGGCATTGCATGGTTCAGGGGTTACAGCTCGATCTTGCCAAAGCTGAAATCAGCAAAATCATCCACGCGCTCGGTGCGCTTGGGTGCCACCGGTGCGGCAGTCTCGGCATCGCGGGGCGCATAGGTGCGTTCCGGCACACCGGAAGGACGGGGCCCACGGTTGCCGCCGTTGCGGCTGCCGCGGTAACCGCCGCGGCTGCCGTTGCGGTCGCCGTGCTCCGAACGGCTGCCGCCGCGATAGCCGCCATTGCGGTTGCCGCCGGGGCGGCGTCCGTTGCCGGGGCGGCCGCCGCGGGGACGGCGCTCGCCGTAGGTGTTCTCGGTCTGGGCATCCGGTGCGGTGGAGTAGATGACCACGCGGCGGTCACGGCCCTCGCCCTTGCTCTCGCTGCGGACCCCCTCCATCTTGCTGATGGCAGAGTGGATGATGCGGCGCTCGTAGGGGTTCATGGGCTCCATGGCAAAGCTGCGGCCGGTCTTGCGCACCTTGGCACCAATGCGCTGTGCCAGTGCGGTCAGATCGCTCTCGCGCTTGTCGCGGTAACCGGCAACGTCCAGACCCAGCTTGATGTAATCGCCCTCCAGACGGTTTGCCACAAGGCTTGCCAGATAGGACAGGCTCTCCATGGTCTCGCCACGGCGGCCGATGAGGGCGCCCAGCTTTTCACCGTCCAGACGGATGATGGTGGCTTCGCCCTTCTGCACGGCGCTGAAGGTCACGTTCTCCACGCCCATCTTGGCAATGACTTCCTGCAGGTACTCCACAGCAGCCTTGACCTTGGCGTTCTCTTCGATCACGATGGGGACCTCGGTCTCCTCGTCTGCGGCTTCGGCAGCAGCCGGGGCGGCCTGCTCTGCGGCAGGCTGCTCAACCTCGGCAGCCGGTGCTTCCACCGGTGCGGCAGGCTCTTCCACGGGGGCAGCGGGAACTTCCGGGGCAGTCTCCTGCACCGGAGCCGGGGCTGCGGCGGGCGCTGCCGGAGCATCGGGTTCTTCCACGCTCACGCACACCTTGGCAGGGGTGGTTTTCAGGCCCAGGAAACCGGTTTTCTGGGGCATCTCCAGCACTTCATAGCTGACATTCAGATCATCGGCCTGTACGCCCAGCAGAGCGCAGGCTTTTGCGCGGGCTTCATCGACCGTCTTGCCGGTCGCTTCCTGCTTACGGATCATAACCGTTCGTCCTCCTTTATTCTTTTATTCCTTGTCCTGCTTGTTCAGCTCACTCAGCGGCACGGTGCGCTCGTCCTTGTAACGCTCAGCGTCCAGCTGACGGGCATACTCCAGGCGGCGCTTGTTCATCTCGCTGGCCGAGAGGTTCTTCTCGGTGACCTTGCCGGTCTTGGGGTCGGTGACCTTCACGGTGGTGCTCTTCACGCCGCGCTTCTGCTGCTTTTTCTTTTCTTCGATCTGAGCTTCCACTTCCTTGCGCATCTTCTCGGGGTCGTAGATCTTGCGCATGACCTGGGTCTGCACGGTCATCACGATGTTGGAAATGACGTAGTAC
>ERZ833515.2622-NODE-2622-length-10085-cov-3.068395_pt1 | contig 10085 bp, 6 predicted proteins | sample MGYA00519949_ERZ833515 | MGnify/ENA primary metagenome ERZ833515 (study PRJEB31850, sample SAMEA3708741) | human gut metagenome | biome: human gut; feature: human-associated habitat; material: faeces | place: China | collected 2014 ...
TCTTTAAAATCTGAATCTGTTCCTGTATTACTGAAAATTCCTTTTAAACTCCGTTTGTCATAGCCAGCCGAGCGCATCATTGAAGCACCAACCGTGATAGGTATGGAAATATATTTATTAACTTTAAATTCAGGGCGAACTCCCATTATAATGTACTGATGTGAGAACATCATTTCTTGATTGTTTTTTTTCAACATAACTCCTTGTCCGCTCATTTCAGCGATTAAACTTAAGGACAATTGTTTGTTTACATTGTATTTGACTGACATTTCCCCCCCATCCATCATAGATACACAAAAAATGAAATGTCCCTCATACATCCAATTAAAATATAAAGCGGGAAATAACATTGGATAGCCAAACGTGTTATTTATAGCAGTTCCAAAACCTATTTCTAAAGTCGGTCTTATTTTTTTTATGAAAATGACTCCGATATTTCCAAGAAAATTTCTATATCTAATTCTAGATAATCTTGTATTAGGTGTATATATCCCCAAGCCAATATTTGCCATCATATACCATTTGTCGTTTAGTGGTCTTATGTGGTATAATGTTGCTTGTAATCCCAACATCTCTGATAGTACTAAATCTTCTGTTATTTTTTCATTATTAAAAGAAGTATATGAAGCGGAAGCTCCAATACCCCAAATTATAGGAAGATTTTTTTTATCTACTTTTGTGGAAAATGGTATATTTATTCCACCCTTATAAACTAATGCTGCCCCCTCACTATCACCAATTCGGTTCCCATTATCATCCAAAAGGGGTGAATTACCTATATATTCCGTTTTAAAAGAAATTTGAGCATTAGTATCATTGCATACGATAACTAAAGCAAATACAACCCAACATGATATTAACTTCATCTTTTTTTATTTTTAAATTAGATTTTTATTTTCGGCAAATATCACTAAGCTATCAACAGAATAAAAAAATGTTTGATATAGAAGAGATAAATTTGACGAAACATACGTTTACTTATGACGAAGTGACCTAAGAGAACCCATTTATTTGTTATATTTGTGAAATGAAAAATTATATATCAGACAGCTTTAAGAATATTGCTACAATCTTTTGGATATTGATTGCTGTAATCCTATGGTATCAAGTGCAAAACCATGTGACTTTAGAAGAAGCCATTTTGATTACTACATTTTTGTTTCTTGCTATATTGTTGGTTAATACTTATATAAGTGTATTTTTGCTGCCAAAGGCTTTAAAAGAAAAAAAAATGAATACCTTTTGGATATGCTTCATTTTGTCGATATTAGTTCAAGCATCGGTCATGGCAATACTTCTTTTAGGATTCAACAGACTTGAAGAATTGTCATTTTTTCCTTCTTCCAGTCTATTTTCGAGAGAGGATTCATTTTGGAGCAATCAAATTCCTGCAAGTATAATCATAAATCTTGCTTTTGTGGGTTTACGATTTTATCACGAACATATAAAGTTGGAAAAAGCACACTTAGAGTTCTTGTTACATTCTCTTCAAATGCAAATCAATCCTCACTTTATGTTTAATGTCCTAAATCATATTCATTACTTTGTAAAGCAGAAAGATGATATGGCATCTGTATTATTATTGAATTATTCAGATATACTTAGATACCAACTGTATAGCGGAAAAAAGGCAACTGTAACCATACAAGAAGAAGTCGATTTTTTAAAGAAATATATCAATATTGAGAGTATTAGATGGGAAGATAAAATAGATATTAATTGTACTTGGGAAATAGAAGATTTTGAAAAAAGAGTTTCGCCGCTATTATTAATACCCTTAATTGAAAATGCTTTCAAACATGTTTCACGTTGTTCAGATAGAAAAGGTTACATAAGTGTCATTTTTAAGCAGAAAGATGATATGATTAATTTGGAAGTCGAAAATTCTAAGTCAAGTAACCCAATACAAAAGAAATTTGGTATTGGGTTAGGATTAGAAAACCTTAAAAGTAGATTGAATATCATATATTCTAACAAACATAGTCTTTCGATTGATGAAACTGATATTGTTTATAATTCCAAACTTCTAATTCAAATATAGATATGGCAGATATAGTTATGAAAAAGAAAGAAATTCAACCATTGAGGTGTCTAATTGTTGATGATGAATTGATAGCGATAAAAGATATAGCCAGTAATATAGAGCAAATAAATTTCCTGACAGTTGAAGATACTTGTTCTTCTGCTATTGAAGCTGCTGAAATATTAAAAAGAGGCAATATTGATATTATGTTCCTTGATATTAATATGCCTTATCTCTCAGGTATTGAGTTTTTGGAATCATTAGATAAAGCTCCCCTGACGATATTAAGTACCGCATATTCAGAATATGCTTTAGATGGATATAGGCTAAATGTTATAGATTATCTATTGAAACCAATTTCCTTTCAACGTTTTTTTCAAGCAGTACAAAAAGCACAAGGGATATTTCAGACACAGATTTTTTTGCAGAACGTAGAAAATTCTCAACCGAATTTATTTATACGTCAGGGAGATTCATTTCAAAAAATAAACTGGGAAGATATTTTGTATGTAGAAGGTATGCAAAACTATTTGAAGTTACATTTTAAAAACCAAACATTTACTATACACCAAACAATGCTTTCTTTAGAATCACTACTCCCCAAAGATACTTTCTTTAGAATACACAAGTCTTATCTTGTTAATACTACTCACATAGATACGGTTAGCGGTGGGCGTCTTTTCATTGAGGGGAAAGAAATACCAATATCAAAAAACAAGAAAGAAGATTTCTTAAATGCTGTAATTTATAAGCAACTGGCAAGCAAATGATGAAAAATACATAATTAACTGTCTATTATTTTGCAATATAGAATGTTTGTTCTACTTTTATATCGGTTATTTAAAACGATGTAAAACCAAGAAAACAAAGGTAGAAAGCACGTTGCTAAACCGTTACCCTTTTCAAATATACTCTTTGTAACTATCTATACTACAGCTAAATAGAATTAAATGTAATAGTGTTCGCAACCGTGTATCCCCTCATTTTATATTCAATATATTGAACCGGGAGATTAGCTCGGAGGAAGAAGGAAGTTCCCGCCGTACGCAACTTTCCGGATTGGTGGAGTTGTTACGTAGTAGTTTGGAGATCACGGAAAAGCTTAGTATCACGTTGGAGGAAGAATTACGCTTTGTCCGGACTTACTTGAATTTGCAGGCGCAAGGATTAGGGCCGGACTTCCGTCTGGAATGGAATCTCGATCCCTCCCTTGACACGGACGCAATCTATCTCCCGGCCATGCTGATCCAGATACCCGTAGAGAATGCCGTGAAACATGGCTTGTGTGCGATCGAGGGCGAGAAGCGATTATCTGTTTTCGTGGAGCGCGACGGGAAAGGCATCCATATCCGTATAGAGGATAATGGACCCGGGTATCGTCCGTTTACGAATGCGGGACATAACGGTACGGGGATGGGAACGAAAGTCCTTTACCGTACGATCCTATTGTTGAATAGGAGAAATAAAGAGAAGATCACCTATTCGGTCCAAAGCAAGGAGAAGGGGATGGGGAGCGGAACAATCGTCAGTTTCTTTATTCCGTTGGATTTTAATTACGCTTTCTAGGTATCGTGAATGTACGAAAGTAATCCGGGCCGTTTCCTCTGGATAGTGGATGGAAGCGGCCCGGATCGAATTGAATCGAATCGGTTGATTCGGGTTATAGTCGCTCAATGTCTTCAACAGAAAGTCCGGAGCATTGGGCGATAAGTTCGGAGTCAAGTCCTTGCTCCTTCATCTTTCGGGCTATCTGGAGTTTTTCCTCTTGACGGCCTTTCTCGATCCCTTTCTCGATCCCTTTCTGCATCCCTTTTTGCATCCCTTTTTGCATTCCTTCCTGCATTCCTTTTTCAATCCCTTCCGTTTGTGCGTAATCGATGGTCGCATACCAATCCCGATAATTCTTTAGGTTTTCCTCGTAGATCGCACGTTCTTTTTCGCTGAGTGAGTTGACGTTCGCCACGTCCAGTAAGCGAAGGAAGGTCTCCTGTTCCTCCTTGAAGGGAGATTGTTCAAATAGGTTCATATTCTTCAATGTATAAATCCAACGTTCGAAGGAGCTCTTGCACTCCTCCTTGCTTAAACTGAATAACGGGAACGATATGTAGATCTGCTTCATCTTGATCTCATTGAACACCTTTCCCGTCCTCTCGTTAGCGAGGACAACATCCGTACGGAAGTCTGTGAACTCCGGCAACTTGAAATTCAAGAAATAGACTCCGTAGATGGGTAGCAACCGATATTGCCATTGCTTGCCGATTTGTCCTTGCCGGACCACCATGCGACAAAGATAATAAAAACCTCTGTTAAAGAAATAGTGCTGGGGACAATTCTGCATCTCTAGGATGAACTTGGCCCCGGACACGTCCTCGCAAAGCAGGTCGAATATGATGGTACGGTTCTCGACAATCTCGGGCTTGATCTCCTTGTCGAGGTAGGTGATGTCCTTGATCTGCCGTTCGCCGGCTAGGGCGGCGTTAAGGAACTTGATGGTAACTTGCTTGTCTTGGAAGACAGCCTTAAATCCAGCATCAGTCATGATGTCTACGTATTGCGCCATAGTTAAATGGTTTTAGGTGATTACTGCTCCAAAGGTAAGGTTTATTTTCGTATCGCGCATCCTGTTTATTGTATATTTCTTAAAAACGGATTCCATAGTAGTCAACTTTACTATCCATAGAAAGTATGATTAGTATTAATAGTAATGCAGAATACTATGGATGCTAATTGACTCCCATACAGATATATTTTTATTATATGCTGATTATCTGAAATATAAATAATAATCTTTACATATTAGACTTATTGTTCTTTTTAAGAGATTAAATTTAATGCGATTACCCATGGTTTATGGTTATGAAACAAAGTGTTCTCAAAGTCGAAACAGGATGTTTATGGGTATGGAACAACGGGAATGTCTAAAGAGGAAATCTTTGGCAATTGTAATAGGTTGATAATGTGTATATGAAAAAGAGATGAGGAACAAATATCCCTCATCTCTTTTTTAATTCATTGAGCTTTGAACTTCCAATACCAGCAACGGCCACCAGGGCTGATGCCCTGTTCCGGATATGCCAGAACGAGGTGGTCTTTATCTAAGAGCATAACTTCGAATTGATGTATGGTTGTGTTCCCTTCATTGGGAGATATGCCATGCATGACAGTCGCCTCATTGATCTTGATTAAAGCCGTAGACCATTCCGCCGTGTTATACCCGTTAGGTATGCTTCGGCTGAGATCTAGGCTGAAACTTCCTTTTTCCACGATGGTACCGTTGGCTTTTTTCTTGGTGAAATTAGCTCCTCCATTTAGATCAAACGTGATACTTTGGGCGAAATCTTCCGGAAATTTACTTTCCATATCCTCTGCGGAGAGGCCGGACCACATGGGAGCGATGTCGTATAAGTAACCGCCATCTCCCCATATAAGCCCTTCGTTGTCCCAAACCCATGTTTTACCTTCTTTCTCCGTTCCCGCTAAAAGCGCCCATTCCGGTGCGAGCGCATGATCGATTCTGTCGATCTTTACGGTACGTGTAGTCGTTACGGTTCCTCCGGCGCAAAGTCCCGTGAAGGTGATTTTGTGTTCTCCAAGGAAAGGAAGTAATACGGTATCCCTTTGCCGGACAGAAGTACTTACGATATAATCCCAAAAGCTTCCCACTTGCGGGGTCTCGTTAGACATTACGACTTGATTACCTCCCTCTGTTGTCGTGTATACCTCGATTCTCAGGTCACTTTCCGCTACTACCGAACCCATTTCCATACGATCGGTTATGGGTTCACATGCGATGAAAAATACGCATATTAGCAGGCATATATGAAATAAATAGTTTTTCATGTTCAATTGATTTTAATGGTTTATTTATACATAATGTCTCCTCCGTACCACCCGGGTGTTTGCTCCAATACCCCGTTGGATAAATCGATTTGAGTCTGAGGAATAGGCATGAATCCTCCGGTTTCCTCTATACGTTTGACGAAATCGCCGAAGTTACTTTTTGTCTTGATGCCACTATTCGTGATATCGATACCGTTTTGCCTGTTCAAGGCTTCGCCGGCTATGCCCCAACGGAGGAGATCATGATAACGCAAGCCCTCAAAGGCGAGTTCCCATCGTCGTTCGTTCCGTAGTGTCTCGTCCGTGTAAGTGGCTTTAGGCTTTAGACCTGAGCGCTCACGTACCCGATTTATATAAGAGACTTCTTTCTTTAACTCAGCATTCATCAATAAGACATCGGCGAAACGGATTATCACGATATCTTGTGTATTATCAAGTTGGAAATCCGCCTTTCGTCCGTACATGAATACGCTATAGTTGGCGATAGTGCCGTCTGTGCCTTTGGCGTTGATCGGTATGTATTTCTTTTGCCAGAAACCGGTCAATTCCATCTCTTTCCCATCGCTGCTGTTTATCATGATATTTTCATCCGGACTTTTTGAGTCTATGATAGAGCCGGCACGACGTATATCTGTCGGTTCCTCTCTTTCCCATGATTCCCATAGATCGGGGTTTACGGGACCTGCTCCCCAGCCTTGTCCGAATGGGAAACAATTCGCATAATCGCTTTGGGAACGGATTCCGAAATATAGGTTCATCTGGTTTGAGTAGCAGATGTTTGTACTCCAGTCCGCTAAAGTTGAGAACTTGATTGCGAATATAGTCTCGTTATTAGCGCCGGTTTCCTCTACCCATCGTAAGTTATTATCGTTAGCGTATTTATAGTCCGGAGTTGTAAGTCTGTTGCTATAAGGCCATAAATTACGGAAATCACCGATCAAGCCGTGTCCGCTATTTGCGATACAATCATCCAGCCAATCTGTCACTTGTTGTTTTGCGATACTTCCCCCGTCATTTAAAGGCAACACCTCTTTCTTATAATACCCGCTATAGAATAAATATACTCTGGCTATCAATGCTTCTGCGGCCCATTTGGTGGCATGCCCTAATTCCGGAGCGGAGAAAGAGCCGAACGGAGAGGCGGGGAGAAGTTCGATGGCCGTTTTTAAATCAGTGGCTATCTGTGCGTAAAGCTCATCTGCTTGCGCTCTAGGATTATTTACAGGGTCTGTTTCTATGATCAAGGGAACCGTACCGAATATACGACATAATTCGAAATAGAAATAAGCGCGTAGGAAGTGAGCCTCTCCTAAGATTTGTTTCTTCTGCCCTTCAGATTCCCACCCGTTTACAAGATCTAACGTTTCGATTAGCGTGTTACAACGGAATATTCCGGTGTAATTCTGTTTCCATCCGTCGGCAAACATGTTCTCTCCCACTTTTTTCATCTGGTTGACAGCTTGCGTGTCACTATCACCTTCTCCGGCACCTCCGAAACGATCGTCAGAAAGTAATTCCGCCAGATAGAAAGACTTCTGCGAGGGTAATCCGTAAGGCAATATCGAATAACAACCGGCTAATGCGGACTCGGCGTCTTTGGGCGAACTTGGAAAGTTTGAGGTATCTTTTTTAGTCAGATTGTCGACTTCCAAAATACTGTCGCAACTTGTTAATAAAACAAGGACTATCTGAAGTAAATAAATAATCTTTTTCATATCTTTTTTCTTAGAATTTTAGATTAACACCAACCATATATGTACGAGGAGCGGGATAGAATCCTACATCGATACCGGAAGACCACTGGCTATTATCCTCTCCGGAATGTCCTACTTCGGGATCCATTCCTGAGTATCCGGTGATCGTGAACAAATTCTGGGCTGTTACATACAAACGAGCCTGTTGGAGAGGCAACTTGGTAAATAGCTTTTTGAAATCATACCCTAGGGTGATATTTTGCAAGCGAAGATAGTCACCATTCTCTATATAGATATCGGAGATATATTGCCAGTTCGTATGCGTACCGGAGGTTAGGCGAGGAAGTCTGTTAGATGTTCCTTCTCCATGCCAACGTTCAAAAATATCGGTCGTATAGTTTTCCAAAGGGCTGTCTCCGGCGGAACGGTATGATTTGGCGATCTGGTTGCCAAATACCCCGTTGGCGGTGATGGCCAGATCAAATCCTTTGTAACCGAAATTCAAGGAAAGACCTAGGTTAACATCCGGGTTCGGGTCTCCGATCATGCAACGGTCGTCTTCTGTGATGCTTCCATCTCCGTTCGTGTCTTGGAATATCAAGTCGCCGGGTGCTGTTCCCGCTAGTTTAGCGCCTTGATAAGCATTGATTTCCGTCTCGTTCTGGAATACGCCCAATGTCTTATATCCGTAGAAGTAACCGATTGGATATCCAACTTGTGCCCTGTACATTTCGGGAGCTCCGTTGCTCAATACATAAGGATCTCCATGAATGATACCTTCCGTGTTAGCGATTTTTGTAACCTCATTCTTGTTTCTTGAAATATTCAAGTTCGCTCCATAGGTGAAATCTCCTACTTGGTCGTTCCAGTTTAATGCGATCTCAAAACCTCTGTTGCGTACGTCACCTCCGTTCACGAAGGGGGCATTGGCTCCATAAGTATCCAAGATAGGGGCTTGAACCAACCAATCCTTGGTCGCTTTGTTATACCAGTCGAAAGAGATTCCCATCCGGCCATTGAGCAAGCGGGCATCTACGCCAAGGTCTAATTGCTCGGAGGTTTCCCATGTAACGTCCTTATTCGGCAAGATATCCGGGTATGCTCCGGATACGGGAATATCCTTGTTTGAGCCGAAGAAATATTGGGAATTACTGAAAGAGATGGTCGCTAGATATTGGAACGGATCGATATCTGCGTTACCATTTTGTCCCCAGCTTGCACGTACTTTCAAGAAGTCTAGCCAATTCTTGGTGGATTCCATGAATGCCTCATTGGATAGTACCCAACCCGCCGATACGGAAGGGAAATATCCCCATCGGTTTCCTTTGGCGAAGTTGGAGGATGCGTCTGCTCGCATAACGATTGTGGCCAAATAAGTTTCCTTATAATTATAGTTGACACGGCCAAATACGGATACAATGCCCAATTTCCTTAAAGGAGATCCGCCTAACGTGGTCTTACCTGGTGTTATGATGGTCGTATTATCCAAATAGGCGTGATACAGATCGGAGAAGATCGAGTTTACATTTGAGCCATTCATCTCTTCTCCCATGCCTCTTTTTTCTACGGATTGTCCGACTAAGACATCGATATTGTGTTGTTTCGCTACGTTGAACGAGTAGTTCAACGTGTTTTCCCAAGTCCAATCGGTACCCGTGGAAAGGTTTTGACTGACTTTGTTCTCTTTGTTGAACGTATTCATTGACAAATCATACTCAGGCGTAAATGAGCGGTATGAACTTGTATAGCTATTCAAACCGAAATTACTTCTGAACTTAAGTCCTTTGATCGGTTGTATCTCCAAGTAAGCGTTCGCACGTAAGTTCTTGTTCTTTGTGATGTTCTGTCCTCTCCCATATTCCATGACTGCTACCGGATTTGCCTCATATACATTCCAGGGGATTGAGTAATGATAATCTCCGTTTTCGTCATTCATTGGAAGGAATGGGCTTGCGACCATCATACTATGGATATCATTCCAGTGTATATTGCCGATTCCGATTCCGGAATTCTCTTTATACGTGAAAATCAGGTTTTCCCCGAATTTGATAATATCCAAATTATTGCGTTTGAATAATGTATGTTCCGTATTCAGGCGGAATGTATAACGATCGTATTTGGGAGCTACCGGTTTTCCTAAGATACCGTCTTGGGTCGTATAGGAAATACCCGCAGAGTAAATAGATTGCTCTGTGCCACCGGTGATATTTAGGGCATGGTTTTGTGTCAACGCATTTTTATTGCGTATCTCTTCCAGCCAATTTGTCCCGTTCCATTTCCCACTTTGGATCTTGTCCCAATCGGGTACTAATGCGGCGAAGTCATAAGCGGGTAAGCCGTCATTCATGCGAGACTCGTTCATAATGGTCGAGTATTCTTGGGCGTTTAATAACGGAGCCATTTTATATACATTTTGGAATCCTACATATCCGTCGTATGAGATCGTGGCTTTTCCTACCCGTCCTTGCTTAGTTGTGACTAAGATAACCCCATTAGCGGCACGAGAACCATAGATTGCGGCGGAAGCG
>ERZ833515.2623-NODE-2623-length-10078-cov-2.905118_pt1 | contig 10078 bp, 8 predicted proteins | sample MGYA00519949_ERZ833515 | MGnify/ENA primary metagenome ERZ833515 (study PRJEB31850, sample SAMEA3708741) | human gut metagenome | biome: human gut; feature: human-associated habitat; material: faeces | place: China | collected 2014 ...
AGACTCAATGTCTTCTACATTGACACCTAAATCACTGCCACCATAGGCACCGTCGATGATGAATAACGGGTTGTTGTTGGTCAAACTACCCAGACCACGAATGTTGATGGTGGCACTGGCAATACCCAAATCATCCAAATCAGATGCAAGGAATCCATGGTTTATCAATCCTCCCAACCCCTTCTTAGATTTTAAAGGAATAGCCTCAACACTTTGTTTTACGTGTATTTTATCCACGTTCGCATAGCGGGCATGAGAAACAATCTCATCCTTGGAAGCTCCTTCTTTGTATATAGCCCACTTAGACAATAAACGATCATACTTATAGTCACCTATAGTAACATATCTATCCAACTGAACGTTAAAAGAGCCGTTTGATAAAGGTGTTTTATTTTCCACCTTTTCCACTTTGAACATATCCACAAATGGTGGAATCTCTCCCAAGAAGAAAGTACCTTCTCCCGTATAGTTACCTTGAATACTGATCGTACTCTCTCCTACCACCACATCAGTTACATGGCAATCATATTCTTTATTCAGATAATCTTTAATTCCTTGTTCGTACTTCTCTTTATTAAGTGCTTCATTATTCTCGTCCTCTTCCGCCTGTTTTTCCTCATCATTCATCATACGTAGGCGTATATTACGCATTTGTATGATATTATTAGGCTGGTCTCCAAAATCCAGACGCAGAAAATCTTTCACTTTTCCCCAATCAAACTCCTGTCTATATTTCTTTAGACGAACGCTGAATGAAGCCCATTCCGTAGAAGCAGGAACGGTTCCCGCACTCATGCTATGAGTAGCATCAATCCCATTTTTTGCATCAGCAAAAAAGAGTTCAAGGTTACTCATCCCCATTTCCGTCTGATATTCAAATTCAAGAACATTACATTCTTCGGGAACATCTTCTTTAAACAAACCGGCAGTCGCCCAAGGATCACCATTAGTAGTTTCTATCGTATAACTACTGTCTTCATTCTGAGTTAAGGTTACTCCCGACTTATACGGTCCATCCAATAACATATAAACAGGTGGGATAACAATTTCTTCAGGAGGAATAACTTCTCCTCCATCGTCTTCAATAAAGTCATCATTACAGGAAGACAAGTTCATCACAAAAAATGCCATTAAAAACAACATGCCACATCGCCCTAACAGGCGTTCAGGCCTTCTCGTAAAGAAAGCTTTCAAATTTTCCATAATTTCAGTTTTAGTTAATAATGTCGTTGATTAAAAATTCTCAATAATATTCCAATCAGGAATTCCAATTAAAGGTAAGAATTGTTCGAAGTATTCATCTTCTTCATTTGTGCCTGCTTTTCGATAAACTTCCCACACAGGTTTGGCTTCTCCTCTGTAAGATTCATCCAAGTATTTACGCAATCCGAAGCAAGCTCCGTCTCCCGGATGATCAAACCAATTATGCCATTGTAGCCCATCAATCCCTTCCAATGCGTTGATTTTCTTCCAGGCGAAAGCCAAACTAGCCGCTTGCTTCTGAAAATCTTCATCCGAATAAGTAGGAGAATTTACTCCAGCCTCAGAAAGCCAGACAGAGCGCTTAATAGTCCCTTTATATTTATTTTCTTTTGTAAGCGCCCACTTACTCAGAACTTCCAGATTTTTAAACGTAATAAATTGGGTATCCATGGAAAACGTTGCGTTCGGATCAATCCAAACACATGGATTCGTCAAATCCTGAGAATAGCTATGATAAGCTAATCCCCACTGAAAGTCTCCTTCTACCCGACTATAAACATTCAACAAATCAATGATTTCCTTGCTTGTATAGAGCCACCATCCCACATTCGCTATCTGTGTCCAGGAATGTGTAAAAGACCCCAAAACCTCTGCCTGTTTATCATATTGGCGTACTATATTATAACATATACGCATTGATTTTATATAGGTATCCGTAAATACAGTAAGAGGTTTTATTCCCATATTTGTCCAGTCTATACAGCCGTCTACCTCATTATGCATAATCCAATGAGCTATGCGCCCGTAGCGATTGTCCGCCGTACAATATCTTTTCGCCAGAAAATCAAATGCTGCCGCATAACAATTTACCGATTCCAGAGTAGTCATATTAGGCATTGTATAAACCCCTCTTTCATAATCCGGATGTTGCAGCAATGCCCCCAGGTCAGGGTCTACGCATTTAGCTGCCGGTTCGACAAGAATGATGGCAGCAACAGCAATATTCCGTTTGGCTGCTTCTAAAAGAGGAACGTCAAGTACAGTCTTGAGGTAACCTTCATCCATATAATAGGTTCTTCCCCCATAAGTATGCGCAATATCTCCCGCTCTTGGCGTCAGATGCATAAACTGAGTGATACAAACATTAATCGTAGCACTACTTATCCCCAACGAAGTAAAATCCGATATATATTGGTTAGGAATAATTCCACCCAACCCTTTCTTTGAAGTCAGTTTGATAGCCGGAAGATTCTGGAACGCATGAATTTCATCTGCTTGATGCGCATGAGAAACCAGTTGGTCTCTTTCTACTCCCTCTTTATAAATAGCCCACTTTGACAAAAGACGGTCATATAATGCTCCATCCCTTTCTACATAGCGCTCTAACTCAATTTCAAAAGATGAATCTTCCAATTTTACCTTATAAGGAGCCTTCTTCACATCTATGATATCCAAATAAGGAGGAATCTCACCTAAAAAGAAGTTGCTTTCACCGGTATATTCACCAGTAACGCGAACGGAAGATTCCATTACTGAGACCTGGGAAATTTTACATGAATAGCTTTTCCCCAAATAAGCATTCAGATCTTGTTCGTGTTGAATATCTTCTTCATCAAAAGGAGATTCAGGTATCTCCTCTTTCTCTTCCTCGTGACAGGAAGAAACAATGAAAGGACAGCAGGACAGAAACAAAAGAATAATAAACGACTCAATATAAGCCTTTTTTATTAAAAAAAAATGACTTTTCAATAGCTCCATAAGTAAAACTGTAAAAGGGGTTTAGGTTTAATTGTACAAATATAAAGCTATTAATATGAACACATGCAAAAACCTACTTTTTTTTACAATTTTTATACACAGCGAAAAATATTACTACCGAAAAGCATCTTAACAGACAATCATTTATTTTCACAAATGAACACTAATCAATCAACAAAGCTTTCATTGGCTTTTTGTCTCCCGTATAATAGACGGAAATACAAAAAGCCTCCCAATCCGCATACCCTCCGAATCGCCAGACATAAGAATCGACCCAACAGGGAAACTCTTCGTATTTGAAAGAAACAACACCGTCTTCTGAGTGTAGATAAGTGGTCACTATATCCTGAAATTGCGCATGAGAACGTTTTGCGCATGGAATGACAAATGCCATATGCAAAACGATCGCACTTGCTACCACAATTGATACACTTCTACACCAAACCGCATTAAATGAAGTCTGTTCACTGATCAGCTTGATTAAAATCACAACAGAAAACAGCTCTATTCCAAACAATTGCCGGACATTTCGAAATCCTATAACCAAGCTAAAAACAAGTTCAATTAAGATTATATAAAAATAAAGTTGATTATCATAGAAAAACTTTCTCAAGGTATGATTATTGTTGTTTCTCTTTTCACGAAAAAAAGTATATACCAGCAAAAACAGAAGAACATAAAATGCCCGAAGCTCACCGATTATCAATAAGAAGGTTTCCCAGATGGAAGGATGATCAAACGACGCGCGCCCGCGGGCAGCAGGCGATAAACACAACAACAAGGTCCCAAGCCAAAAGCCAGCAACCAAAGCTATTTCAGGTGATTTAGGCTTCCTCTTATTATATTGTACACAATAAATAATAAACAAAGCCCCGGAAATGCCAATAACCAAAGATTCATGTGTCCAACCAGAAATGACGCCCAGCAAAAAAAGAAGAAAAGCAACTCCCCAATTCACCTTTTCCATTTGCCGCACTTTAGTATAAACAAGCAGAAAAGCCAAGCAAAGAACGGCGCTCCAAGTATAATTGAGGGCACCACTCATCAGCAAAAAAAGATCAACCGGGCAAGGCAGTAAGAACCATATAAAGAAAACTGCAGCAACCCAGTAACCGAATTTTGTCAGATTTCTTTTTCCGGAAATCCATATAACCAACATATTAAGTAACAGAAAAGCGAATACATTGATTAAATTAAAACAATTCTCCCCCCAAAGTCCGGCAAACGACTGCTCCAGAATATGAGGAATGGTACGGCCATTCACATAAAAATAGTGATTATATTGCGAAAAAATAACATCGGTAAATGATGATATCTTCTGCTCAAATCCTATCGATGCGCCTTCAAAGAAAGACTTAGCTGCCACAGGAGTCAAATAGAATGAATAAAGATAATCATCTCCACATATCGGAGTGTACATATTCATCAGGTAAAATAAACTTCCTATTATCAACAGAAATGCGCCAATACCGATCCGAACCGTTTTTTTACTCATAATCTTAGTTATTGTTTCACACCATTATATTCTCTTGCAATGTAGGTAGGACGATTCTTTGTTTCATTGAAAATACGTCCTATATATTCCCCTATGACTCCCAAGGACAGCAACTGTATCCCACCTAAAAAAAGAATCACGACCATCAGAGTAGGGAAACCTTGTACTACTTCGCCCCATATCAATGTTTTAAACATGATGAAGCACATATATATGAAAGCAACCAGGGAAACTATAATTCCAGCAAAAGTAGAAATGCGTAAAGGAGCTACAGTAAAGGAAGTCACCCCTTCCACAGCCAGACCCAGAAGGCTGAAAAAGTTAAACGAAGATGTACCGGCAACACGATCTTCCTGCTCGAACTTGATCTCTTTCTTACGAAATCCAATCCAACAATACATACCTTTAGTATATCTTTGGCTCTCACGCAGCTGTTTTAAAGCGTTTATACAACAACGATCTAACAGTCTGAAATCACCGACATTCGGGAGAATCTCCACACGGGTCGTTTTCTGTAATAGCTTATAGAATAACAAGGACAGATACTTACGCATCAAACTCTCCTTGCCTCTGGTTATTCGCTTTGCGTATACATCATCATACCCTTCTTCCCAATATTTCAACATTTCAGGGATTAAGTGAGGAGGATGTTGCAAGTCAGCATCCATAATCACCAGACAATCGCCCGTAGCATAATCGAAACCAGCTAACATTGCTACTTCTTTTCCAAAATTGCGCGACAGGTCGACAAAATTAATTCTCTCATCTTGTGATCTCAAAAATTTAATAACTTCCAATGTTTTATCATGGCTGCCATCATTAACAAACAAAATCTCCCACTCATATTCTGCATAAGAATCCATCATTTCTTTTAGCTTCGAATAGAGCTCCGGAAGAGAGAGTTCCTCGTTGTATGCAGGTATTAAAACACTAACTTTACTCATATTTTTTTAGATTTTAGAACAAAACGAACAAGAAGGAAATTAACCGGTACTACTAATGCAAACACAGGAAGAGGTGCCCATCTCTCCGGGACTCCGATCCATATAAATAATGACAATAGCCCGATATGCAAGAAATAATTGACAAAATGGCTGATTCCAAATCCTATTCCTTTTCTAACAGTAGGCTTAGTGTTAAAAGTGAACACATTAGACAAGTAAAAATTCAGAATAAAGCTAATAGCATAACCAATAGTATATGCAATAGCTGGTAACATCAATACACATAAAAAGAAATAAATACCATAATGAGTAGCAGTTGCCAGAACACCAACCAATATGAAACGAACAAACTCTCTACGCTTATTAAAAACAGACATCATCCAATACTCTTTTATTGATTTTGATCCAACTACCTACAGGAGATTTATAAAACGGTACAATATTATAAATAATATGTAAGACCAGCAAAGAAAAGTATAACTAAATATACAAAAATAAATAATGTTACTTCTCCATTAGATTAAATCATAGAATGATATCTAAGGTGCAATATCTCCACTCATCTTCATGAGTTACCACCACACATCACTTTATACATTCAAGAAAAAAGCTCCCTTATTTTGATCACAACATCCATATTCTGCGAATCAAATTTTCGAGCAAACAAATGCTCTGTTTCTAATAAATATTGCAAATCCTCCATTTTCCAAACATAAGGATTCCCCCGTTCCCAATCAATTGCACGAAGTCCGGCATTCAACTGCTCACTACCAGGATAAATATGACTCCGCCTTTCTGAGTTCCACAATATAGATTGAAGAAATATTTCGTCACCACAGCAAACATTTTTAAAACGCCTTAAAATAAAAGACTTTTGGGCTAATATAATTGTTAGCAACTCATGCGTAATACTAACCCAATTGGAACCCTTTTTAAATTCAATTTCTTTAGGTCGGTTATAATGGAAGAAATCCTGCAACTTTAAAAAATTTATTCGAAGAGATTGTACTTGCTTTTTAAAAATACGAGGTGGAATTTTATAATAACGACAGAACAAATGATATTTAAAAACCTTTCTTTCAAGATCTTTTAAATTAGCCTCACCACAAGAGTAAGGCACAAACTCATACCCCTTATTTTTCTCGAAGAAACGATGAATATAGTCCTGTGACTTTATCGGTAAATCTACCCCTGACAACAAATGATAATAATCATAAGGGCCTTTCATACTGGCTGTCTCAAGTAACAACAGTTCAGCCTTTACCACACTAATATCACCCCATCTAACATCAAGACGTTGCTCAAGTACAAAAAGACGAGCTTTTGCAAGCCGAAATAAATCTTGCTCTAAAGGTCCGAGCACGACTTTCTTATCAATATGCAGATATATATCATTCCTCCCATCATCAAGCATAGAAAGTAGTATCTTCAATATTTGAAATTCATTATGGGCCAGAATTAAAAAAGCATGTCTCATTACCTTTGCATCATTAAATAAGTTCATTATCATGCAAAGATACAACAGATAGAATTCCAATACAACAATAGTTAGATAAATTCCAAACATATATTTTGATAAGTATTGGAATCTATCTATCTTTGTGAAATTTAAGTCTTAAATCATTAAATTGGAGTTGACACCCGGTTCTTAATGGAGACAAAGACAATAACGTCATTAACCTAAACAACTATTATATAGACCAATAATATCCATAATTACAATGATAGACAAACCTATATATGTGACTTCCCCCCTACTGCCTTCTTTGGAAGATTTTACTTTCTTATTAAAAGAAATATGGGAAAGCAAAATGCTGACAAATAATGGCAACTTCCACCAAAAGCTAGAAGAGGAATTAGCTAAGTATCTTAAAGTTCCCTATCTCAGTTTGTTTACGAACGGCACTCTACCTTTAATAACCGCTTTACAAGCAATGAGAATTACCGGTGAAGTGATAACTACTCCCTTTAGCTTTGTAGCAACAACACATTCTCTTTGGTGGAATGGAATCAAACCTGTTTTTGTAGACATTGAGCCAGAAACCTGTAATCTGGATCCTAGTAAAATAGAAGCAGCCATTACCCCCAAGACTACAGCTATCATGCCTGTACACGTTTACGGGAAGCCTTGTAAAACGAAAGAGATTCAAGAAATTGCCAATAAATATGGATTAAAAGTCATATATGATGCCGCTCATGCTTTTGGAGTAGAAATAAACGGGGAAAGCATTTTAAACTTTGGAGATATGGCTACTCTGAGTTTTCATGCAACGAAAGTTTACAATACTTTGGAAGGTGGAGCATTAGTCGTTCATGACGAGCAGACAAAAAAGCGCATCGACTATCTAAAAAACTTTGGTTTTGCCAGTGAAACTGAAGTTGTAGCCCCCGGTATTAATAGTAAAGTAGATGAGGTACGCGCTGCATACGGATTACTTAACCTTAAGCAAGTAGATCATGCAATCAATTCCCGTCGCAAAGTAGCCATAAGATATAGAGATGAACTTCAAGGTGTTAAAGGGATAACCTTTTTCAATGATATACCAGGAGTACGCCACAATTATTCTTATTTCCCAATTTTCATAAATGCTGAAGAATATGGAATGACGCGTGATGAACTTTATTTTAAGATGAAGGAACATAATGTATTCGGACGCCGTTATTTCTATCCGCTAATCAGTACATTCTCAACATATCGCGGATTAGATTCTGCTAACCCTGACAATCTGCCAATAGCAACCCAAATGTCCAATAACGTCATCTGCTTGCCAATGCACCATGCTTTAAGTGAAAATGAAGTCGAGTATATCCTCCAAATTATAAAGAAATAGTATGATACAATTATCAGAAATAACAAACTCTATATCCCCTTCCTTAACAAGGCGTCTATTTAACTTGGCCCAAAAATATGACAATGTTATAGATTTCACATTGGGAGATCCGGATATACATCCACACGATAAAATAAAAGAAGCTGGCTGTAAAGCGATACTGGAAGGTCGTACAAGATACTCCCCTAATGCCGGATTATTAGAATTAAGAGAAATAATATCTTCCAGATACAAGTTACAATATAATATAGAATACAACCCGGCAAATGAGATTATGGTTACAGTTGGGGGAATGGAAGGATTATATTTAACCCTGCTAGCCATTCTAAACAGAGGGGATGAAGTCATTATACCAGCTCCATATTGGATAAACTATGTACAGATGGTATGTATGTGTAGTGGAGAGCCCATTATCACAGCTCCTGTCAGCACCAATGACTTATCGATATCTATAGAAAACATAAGGAAGGCAATCACTCCTAAAACAAAAGCTATTATTTTAAACACGCCCAGCAACCCTTCCGGGCGGATAATTTCTGATGACTCCATCCAACAAATAGCACAGATAGCTATTGAGAATGATTTGATAGTAATAACAGATGAGGTATACAAAACCCTACTTTATGATAATGCTCATTTCAAAAGTATTGTTACATGCGACAAGATGAAGGAACGCACTGTTGTTATCAATAGTTTATCAAAAGAATTCTGTATGACCGGATGGCGTTTGGGTTATGTAGCTGCACCTTCAGAATTAATATCAGTCATGACAATGTTTCAAGAGAACATAGCTGCTTGTGCTCCATTGCCGTCTCAGTATGCAGCAATAGAAGCACTAAGAAATTCGGAGAAATATTCGGCTGGTATGATTGAGGAATTCACTCTCCGCCGAGATGTTTTATTGGAAGAAGTTGCCAAAATCAAAACAATAACAGTCGATGCGCCACAAGGAACCTTTTATGCAATGTTAAATATAAAATCTACCGGATTAAAATCTGAGGAGTTCGCATATGCCCTTTTAGAGAAAGAACAGGTAGCAGTGGTTCCTGGAATAACTTACGGTGATTGTTGCGAGGATTTTATCCGGATTGCTTTTACATTAGATATTTATAAAATTAAAGAAGGAATTCAAAGACTTAAGCGATTTGTCGAAAGTTTATAAGATGAAAAAAGTTTTAATGTTAGGAGGCTCTTTATATCAGGTCTATGCGATTAAAGAAGCTGTAAAAATGGGATATTATGTAATCACCTGCGATTACTTGCCGAATAACCCAGGACATCAGTATGCCCACGAATATTATAATGTCAGCACAACAGATAAGGAGGCTGTTTACGAGTTAGCCAAAAGACTTCAAGTAGATGGCGTCGTTGCATATGCTTCAGATCCTGCAGCCCCTACAGCTGCTTATGTTTGTGAGAAACTAGGATTGCCTACCAGCCCCTATACTTCTGTAGAAATTCTTTCTCAGAAAGACTTATTCAGACGATATCTGGCTGAACACGATATTCTCAGGGCTGGGAATCGGAGTGGGGCTTGGAAGCGTCATTCGTATGGGAGCATCCACCGGAGGTATGGATATTCCGCCGTTGATTTTGAATAAATATTTCAAGATACCCGTATCAGTCAGCCTGAATGTATTTGATATATGCATCCTGCTTGGCCAGGCTATCCTCATACCACCTGAAATGCTGATATATGGAGTTATTCTTGTTATAACCTATACAACAGTGCTGAATAAGGTATTGCTCCTTGGTGGATCTAAAATGGAGGTTAAAATCATCAGCAGAAATCCGGAGCCAATCCGTCAGGCGATTATCGGGCATCTGGACCGGGGACTTACAATTCT
>ERZ833515.2628-NODE-2628-length-10059-cov-32.151639_pt1 | contig 10059 bp, 4 predicted proteins | sample MGYA00519949_ERZ833515 | MGnify/ENA primary metagenome ERZ833515 (study PRJEB31850, sample SAMEA3708741) | human gut metagenome | biome: human gut; feature: human-associated habitat; material: faeces | place: China | collected 2014 ...
ATTACCCCGACCACCAGAAAATCACCCTGAAATGGGCGCAGGTGGAAAAGTATATTGACCTGATGATCCAATCCGACCGCTACCTCACCGACAAGGAGAAGGAGCATTACACGCCCCCTTCGCCCGTCAGCGCAAAGCCGGATGCCACCCTGACCCGTGCAAAGAACCTGATTCGGGAGTTTTGTCAGGAAGAATACGACTCCGAGCCGGACTTTTCAGACCTGTCCAAAATCGGCATTGCCTACACCCACGCCACCGATGAGGATATTCCCATTCAAGTTAATGTGGATTTGGTGGGATACCGGGTGGAACGGTATCTGGGCGAGGTTCTGGTAGATAAGCGGCAGTACGAAAGTCTGGAAGATCTGACCGAAACCGAGTTGGAGGCTCTGGATTTTTCGGAACTGGTCAGCGTCACGGATGAAGAACTGGAGCATTACCACAGCAAGGCGGAGGAACGCCCAGCACTGCTGCCGCTGGATGCCGCCACCGAGTACAACGCCCTGAAGGAGCAGCACCCGGATGCGCTGGTAGGCTTTGAGCAGAACGGACAGTTTGAGTTTTACGCAGATGATGCACAAAAAGTCTGCGTACTTCTGGGCACCAAACTTCTGGAAAAAGAAACGGCACTAGGCACCGTTCCGGTCACTGGTTTCCCCACCGACCAGTGGGCATACCGTGCCAAGCAGCTGTGGCAGTGCGGCGAGAACGTCTATCTTGCCGGACTGAACGAGGATGGCACCCACCACCAGACCAAATATTTGCGCCGGGAGGATTATCTGCCGCTGGGCACTACCGTCCACATGGAAGGGCGCGCTTTCCGGGTTGATACGGTAAATTTTGATAAAGACAGCGTATCCTTACAAGACATGATGTTGGCAGAAATGCGAATGCCGATTTTCCGGGAGGAACCGCTGGCTCTTGTCCGGGAGTTGTACGAGGAGCAGGATATGATGGAATCCCCCCTGCCCGATTACAAGGTCGGTGACAATGTTGTGGTCGAACTCCCCACTCGAACTATTGAGGGGAAAGTTGGCTATGTGGGTGAAACGGATGTGCGCATCGACACCAGTGCGCACGGGCAGTCATGGGATAACGAAGTTGTCAGTAAGCAACAATTCGAGGAGGGCTTGCGGCAGAACGAACCAAATTCTACCCGGCCAGTTCGTACTGAAAAAACGGTTGCCGTATACCCCGCCAAGGAAAACAATCTGCCGTTTGACATTGTAATTCAGACGATAAGCACAGAATCACCCACAGTTGAAGCGGAACATCCTGCGCCGGAGCCTGCCGGGAACTTCCACATCACGGACGATCATCTGGGTGAGGGCGGAGCAAAACAGAAGTACGCCCGGAACATCGAAGCCATCCGTACCCTGTTCAAGCTGGAAGAGGAACACCGTGGTGCCACCGCCGAGGAGCAACAGGTGCTTTCGCAATATGTGGGCTGGGGCGGTTTGGCGGATGCCTTTGACCCAGACAAGAGCAGTTGGGCAAAGGAGTACGCCGAATTGAAAGGGCTGCTCTCCGAGGAGGAATACAAAGCCGCCCGCGGTTCCGTTCTGAATGCTCACTATACCAGCCCCACTGTCATCCGTGCCATCTATGATGCGGTGGAACGCATGGGTTTCCGCACCGGAAACATTCTGGAACCGTCCATGGGCGTGGGCAACTTCTTTGGAATGCTGCCGGACACCATGCAGGACAGTCGGCTGTACGGCGTGGAGTTGGACAGTATCACTGGGCGCATCGCGAAAAAACTGTACCCGCAGGCTGACATTACCGTAGCCGGTTTTGAGACCACCGACAGGCGTGACTTTTATGATCTAGCCGTGGGCAACGTACCTTTTGGTCAGTATAAAGTCAACGACAAGGCGTACAACAAGCTGGGATTTTCTATCCATAACTACTTTTTCGCCAAAGCCATCGACCAAGTGCGTCCGGGCGGCATTGTTGCCTTTGTTACCAGCCGCTACACCATGGACAGCAAGGACAGCACCGCCCGCAAGCACATGGCAGAGCGTGCCGATTTGCTGGGTGCCATCCGTCTGCCGAATAATGCGTTTCGCGCCAATGCTGGCACGGATGTTGTCAGCGACATTATCTTTTTGCAAAAACGTGACCGCCCCATTGACCATGAGCCGGACTGGGTGCAGTTGGGCAAAACAGAAGATGGCTTTGCCATCAACCAGTATTTCGCAGACCACCCGGAGATGGTTCTGGGCATACTCTCCACCGAAAGCACCCAGTATGGACGAGAGGAACTGACGGTTGCGCCCCTTGAGGGCATCAGCCTTGCCGACCAGCTTGCAGAAGCGGTACAGCATATTGAGGGGCAATACGCCGAAGTTGAGGTGGAAACACCAGATATTGCGGATGTCGAAAATGAGAAGCACATTCTCCCGGCTGACCCGGAGGTCAAAAACTTCTCCTATACCGTAGTGGACGGCGAAGTTTTCTACCGGGAAAATTCCGTGATGACGCAGGTAGAACTGTCCGACACCGCCAAGGGGCGCGTCACCGGCATGGTGGAACTGCGCCAGATCGTCAACGACCTGATCGACCAGCAGTTGAACGACTACCCGGACGAGGATATCAAGGCAACACAGGAGCGTTTGAACGCCGCCTACGATGCCTTTACCGCAAAGTACGGCTTGCTGAACGACCGCAAAAACGGGCGGCTGTTTGAGCAGGATTCCTCGTATTATCTGCTGTGCTCGCTGGAAAATCTGGACGAGCAGGGGCAGCTCAAGAGCAAGGCTGCAATGTTCACCAAGCGCACTATCCGCCCGGAGCGTACCGTTACCAGCGTGGATACCCCCAGCGAAGCGTTGGCGGTATCTATTGGTGAGCATGGCAAAGTGGATTTGCCCTATATGGCAGAACTGCTGGGCACTCCCGGTGAGTACGGGCGCATTACCACCGAACTTTCCGGTGTGATCTTCAAAGACCCTGCCGCCGACCCTACCGACCCGGAAGCGGGCTGGCAGATGGCAGACGAGTACCTGTCCGGCGATGTCCGGGCAAAGCTGCGAATGGCGCAGTTTGCGGCAGAGACCAACCCGGAGTTTGCCGTCAATGTGGAGGCGCTGACCAAGGCACAGCCCAGAGAACTGGAAGCCTCTGAAATTGATGTGCGCTTGGGTGCAACGTGGCTGGACCCGGACATTATCCAGAAGTTTATGACCGAGACGTTCCAGATTCCCTACTATCTGCGCCATGCAGTCAAGGTGAGATATTCTCCTTATACCGCAGAGTGGCGCGTGGAGGGCAAAACTGCCACCGGGCGGGGCGATATTATCTCCTCCGAAACCTATGGCACCAGCCGTGCCAACGCTTATAAGATTCTGGAGGAGACCCTGAACCTGAAAGATGTCCGCATCTACGACACCATCGAGGATGCCGAGGGCAAGCCCAAGCGTGTACTGAACAAACGAGAGACCATGCTGGCGCAGCAAAAACAGCAGGTCATCAAGGATGCTTTTGCCAACTGGGTCTGGCAAGACCCCCAGCGGCGCATTGCGCTGGTGAAGCAGTACAACGAGCTGTTCAACTCTACCCGCCCCCGTGAGTATGACGGAAGCCACATCAAATTCGTGGGCATGAACCCGGAGATCACCCTCCGGGAGCACCAGCGCAACGCCATCGCTCATGTGCTTTATGGCGGTAATACGCTGCTTGCACACGAAGTTGGTGCGGGCAAGAGTGCGACACGTTCGCAACTGAAAAGGTTGCGCGCAAGTCAGCTAGTATAGAAAGAAAATTGAAAGGAGTTTCTGAAATAAGACTTGTAGAACTAATATTCCGATAGGTGGAATGAAGGGGTAACGCCCGGAAACGCCTACCTTATAAACTGTGATATGCAAAGGCTGTTGTAATTAAAGACTTTGTATAACGCTCGCTAAAGTCGGCGGAAGCATATCCAAACAGGATAGCAATATTGCTGTGGAAATCGCCTCAGAGGTGAGGTGTGTATGTGATACGCCGGAGGTCTAAAAACTGCCTATGGTCAGAATAGTCATTGATGACTGACGAAGGCCCGAAAGTACGAGTCTAAAAGGCGTAGGAGCAGAAATGCTCTTTCCCGATTACGGGAGTGCGTGAGGATGAGTAAAAATTTTTACTATGAAAATCCTTGTGATGTTACAGGCATCACCAAGCGCACAGGCTCAGAGGGAAACCTAAGGGCAGACATGAACAGATAGGAATATTGGAACGTGGAAAGACCGAATCATGGAGCTGATTACAGGCTTTGAAGTGGTGAAATGGAAAGCACGAAGGTGTATAACATTTCTTTGTTCGGTTGAGAGAGATGGCGTAGTACCGATGAAGCCGTAGAAATACGGTGGAGGGATAGCCATTAGTCGTCAACAATAGATAAATTAGAAACTATACAGGTTCAAAGGTTCGAGTATGACTAAGAAAAGCGAAATCCTCTCATAACGAAAGGAAAGTACCTGACTTTGGCAAACAAGAAGAAACCCTTAAAGAAGCAAAAAATCCGCAATGCTGAATACTACGATATGCAGACGGCTTTTGACAAGCTGTATGCAGATAGTGTATCTGGGCGGCAATTCCGCAATCTGGTAGAATTGATTCAACGACCGGAAAACATTATGCTGGCGTACCGAAATCTACGGAAAAACAGCGGTAGCAAAACAGCAGGTGTGGATAAAAAGACAATAAGCGATTTGAACAAGTGGAGCGACAAAAAGCTCATCAACCATGTACAGCGAAAGCTGGACTGGTATGTTCCAAATGCCGTTCGTAGAGTGGAAATACCGAAAGACAATGGGAAGAAACGCCCATTGGGCATTCCTACGATTATGGACAGGCTGATTCAACAGTGCATCCTACAAGTGTTGGAACCTATCTGTGAAGCGAAGTTTTTCAAGCGGAGCAATGGATTCAGACCGGCTCACAGTGCAGAAAATGCGATTGCACAAGCTGAACGAATGATTCAGAATATTGGCTGCTATTATGTGATCGATATTGATATTCACGGCTTCTTTGATAACGTCAACCATGGAAAGCTTCTGAAGCAGATGTGGGCACTGGGCATCCGGGACAAAAAGCTGCTTTCTATTATCTCCGCTATGCTAAAAGCAGAGGTGGCAGGAATCGGCTTCCCTGAAAAGGGTACGCCGCAAGGCGGTATCATATCCCCATTACTCTCTAACATCGTCCTAAATGAACTGGATTGGTGGGTGGCAAGTCAGTGGGAAGAAATGCCGACCAAGCGAAACTACGTCCACAGGATTTATGCCAATGGAACACCCGATAAAAGCAACACGATTCGGGCGTTGAGAAGCTATACCAAACTGAAAGAATGTTATCTGGTTCGCTATGCAGACGATTTCAAAATCTTCTGCAAAAAGCACTCAGACGCTGTAAAGCTATTTGAGGCCACAAAACAATGGCTATGGGAGAGATTAGGGCTGGAAATAAGCCCTGAAAAATCAAAAATAGTCAATGTAAAGCGGCACTACTCTGAATTTCTGGGATTTAAACTAAAAGTTCGTGAGAAAGGCAAAAAGCCAGATGGCAGCAAACGGTATGTGATAGAGGCTCATGTGCGTGATAAGGCGTTGAAAAAAATTCGGGCAAGGAGCAAGGAAATCATCGGTCAGATACGTCGCACCTATGACCCCAAGATGGAATACCGACTGATACAAAAGTACAATTCTTATCTTATCGGTATCCACAACTACTATTGCATCGCAACCCATGTAAACCTCGATATTCACGAAATCGCTTTTGATGTCAAAAAGAGCCTTTACAACAGACTCAAACACCGACTGCAAAGAACAGGAAGTATCTCAAACAGGTATATCCAAGAAAAATACGGGAGAAGCCGCGAAGTCCGATATCTGAATGGACACGCAGTTGTCCCCATAGCGTATGTTCAGCACCGAGTGCCCATGGATAGGAAAAATCGAGTGAATCCGTATACGCCAGAAAGCAGGACTGAGATTCATAAGAATCTGGCAGGACTTAATCTGGCGGTTATGAATCATTTGATGAATACTCCGGCGGGACAGCAAAGTGTTGAATATAACGATAATCGAATTGCGCTCTACGTTGCGCAGAAAGGAAAATGTGCGGTATCTGGAATTGCTCTGGATGCCAATCAGGTAGACTGCCATCATAAGAAGCCACTTTCATTAGGTGGTGATGATAGCTACCAAAATTTGATTATCGTGTCCGATGCGGTTCATGTTCTCATTCATTCGAGTAGTGAGCGCACAATCAAGAAATATCTGAATGACCTGCAACTAAACTCCAAGCAGTTGGCAAAACTCAACAACTTGCGCAAGCTGGCAGAAATGCCACAGATAACGCTTTGAATGGTGAATTTTTGTTTGATGTATAGATTTTTATAAAAATTGTTGACGATGGAAAGCCGTGTGATGGGAAACTGTCACGCACGGTTTGGAGCGGGGGAAAATCTGGAGGAATGACTATGCAGCCTTCGGCTGCATAGCTAAACCAAAAGATTACCTATCGCTATCCTACGAAATGGCAGCGTCTGCTATGGAAGCGAAACGGCTGGGGCTGTGCCAGAAATCCCTCTTTGTGGTGCCCAACCATTTGACAGAGCAGTGGGCTTCGGAGTTCCTGAACCTCTACCCCAATGCCAAGCTGCTGGTAGCACGGCGCAAGGACTTTGAGACTGCCAACCGCAAAAAATTCTGTGCCCGCATCGCCACCGGGGACTACGATGCCGTCATCATCGGGCATAGCCAGTTTGAGCGCATCCCGCTGTCCTTTGAGCGGCAGGAACGTATCATTCAGGAGCAAATTTATGAAACGCTTGCCGCCATCAATGAGCTGAAAGTCCACGCAGGCGAGAATTTCTCCATCAAGCAGATGGAAAAGACCCGGAAAACGCTGGAAACCAAGCTGGAAAAACTGCGCTCCGATGAGCGTAAAGACGATGTAATTACCTTTGAACAACTGGGCGTTGACAGGCTTTTTGTGGACGAGAGCCATTTTTACAAGAACCTCTTTTTGACCACAAAAATGCGGAATGTCGCAGGATTATCCACCAGCGAAGCGCAGAAATCCAGCGATATGTTCGGCAAGTGCCGCTATCTGGACGAGATCACCGGCGGGCGCGGCGTGGTGTTCGCCACCGGCACCCCCGTGAGCAACTCCATGACCGAACTGTACACGGTCATGCGGTATTTGCAGTACAGCACCTTGCAGCAGAAAAAGCTGACCCACTTTGACTGCTGGGCATCCACTTTTGGAGAGACCACCACTGCAATCGAGCTTGCCCCGGAGGGCTATACTTTAATAGGACGATAAACTTGATTGTCCTAAATTGAAGGATTCCATAAGAAAGGAGGTAGAACAAATGCCTAAAGAACCAAAAATTACCGCACTCTATGAGCGTTTGTCGAGAGATGATGATCTTGCTGGCGAATCCAATTCTATCACCAACCAAAAGAAGTATTTGGAAGATTACGCCAAAAAGAACGGTTTCAAGAACATCTGCCATTTTACAGATGATGGCTTTTCAGGTGTGAATTTCAATCGTCCCGGCTTTCAATCTCTGATAAAAGAAGTAGAAGCAGGAAATGTCGAAACGCTGATTGTGAAGGATATGAGCCGCTTAGGACGAAATTATTTGCAAGTCGGCTTTTATACGGAAGTTCTGTTCCCGCAGAAAAATGTCCGATTCCTTGCAATCAACAACAGCATCGACAGCAACAATGCTTCAGACAATGATTTTGCTCCATTTTTGAATATTATGAACGAATGGTATGCCAAAGACACGAGCAATAAAATCAAGGCTGTGTTCGATGCCCGGATGAAAGACGGAAAACGTTGCAGCGGCTCTATTCCGTATGGATATAACCGTTTGCCGAACGACAAGCAGACACTTGTTGTTGATCCGGTGGCATCCGAGGTCGTAAAGCGTATCTTTCTTCTTGCGAACGAAGGAAAAAGCCCACGGGAAATCGCAGAATGGTTGACAGAGGAAAAAGTCCTGATTCCTGCTGCATACGCAAAGAAATATCACCCGGAGCAGTACAATGGGACAAAGTTCTCCGATCCGTACCTGTGGGGCACCTCCTCCGTAAGAACAATTTTAGGTAGGCAGGAATATCTGGGACACACTGTTTTACGAAAATCTGTAAGCACAAATTTCAAACTTCACAAGAGAAAAGAAACAGATGAAGATGAACAGTACGTTTTCCAGAACACGCATGAACCAATTATATCGCAAGAACTTTGGGATAGTGTTCAGAAACGCAGATGCCGAGTGAATCGTGCTTCTGCTTGGGGAACGCACACCAACCGTTTAAGCGGGTATCTGTATTGTGCCGATTGCGGCAGAAGATTGACCTTGCAAACACACTACAGTAAAAAGGATGGGTCTACTCAATATTCTTATCGTTGTGGTGGATATGCAAGTCGGGTGAATGGCTGTACTGCCCATTCAATCAGCGCCGATAATGTTGAAGCACTGATATTGGCATCGGTCAAACGCTTTTCAAGGTTCGTTCTAAAAGATGAAGAGACCTTTGCTTTGGAACTGCAATCCCTTTGGAAAGAGAAACGTGAAGAAAAGCCGAAGCAGAACCAATCGGAATTGAAACGTTGTCAAAAACGCTATGATGAGCTTTCTGCCCTTATTCGTAGCCTGTACGAAAATCTTATGTCTGGACTGTTGCCCGAACGACAGTACAAGCAGCTGATGGCACAGTATGATAGCGAGCAGGCAGAATTGGAATCGAAGATGGAAACGATGAAATCCGAAATTGCCGAAGATAAATCAAGTTCTGTTGATATTCAGCATTTCATTTCGCTGATTCGCAAGTGCAAAAATCCAACAGAAATCTCCGATTCAATGCTTAACGAACTTGTCGATAAGATCGTTGTTTATGAAGCCGAGGGTACAGGCAACGCCCGCACACAAAAGGTTGACATTTATTTTAACTATGTAGGTCAAGTCGATATTGCTTATACCGAGGAAGAACTTGCCGAATTGAAAGCGCAGAAGGAGCAGGAAGAACAGCAGCGCATGGAAAAGCAACGCAAACGTGAAAAAGCCTACCGAGAAAAACGAAAGGCAAAGAAAATCGCTGAAAACGGTGGCGAGATCATTAAAACAAAAACGTGTCCGCACTGCGGGAAGGAGTTTACACCTACGAGCAACCGACAGCTTTTCTGTTCAAGGGAATGCTGGAATCAGGCAAGACAGGAGCAAAAGGAAGCGGCTAGAGAAGCCGAGAGAGGAGGTCATTACTACCGGCAACGTGCCTGTGCCGTATGCGGTCACTCCTACTGGCCTACACACAGCCAGCAGGAATTTTGTTCCGATGAGTGCAGGAGAATCAACCACAATAAGAAAACCTTGGAATTCTATCACAAGAAAAAAGGAAATCCAAAACCAGACCCCGAAGCAGCCCCAACACCGAAACCAAAGGAGGATAATGCAGCATGATTACCTTAAAGAACACGCTCCACGACAGCAACAACGGTCTGGACTACACCCTTGTCAACGACTACTATCTGCCGAACCTGACCGCAACAGTCCCGGCAGAGCGAAACCCCACCGGGCGGTGGGGCCGCTTACATAAGAAATATCTGGAAGAACATCATCCCATCCGGTACAATCAACTGCTCCTGTCCGGCAAACTGGGCTGCTACCTTGACAGTCTGGACAAACAGGCAGACGAGCAGCTTTCCCTCATTATCAGGCAGATGCAGGATGCCGAGGGAGTGACCAAAGCCCTGAAAGCCGAGAATCAACTGGAATGGGTGCGCCGGATGAACAGCATCCGCAACCGTGCCGAGGAAATCATCAAGACCGAGCTGATTTTTGTATAAGGAGATGCCCACGATGGCTGTGCTGAAATGGATGCTGAAACTTGCCCTTCTCCCGCTGCTTCTGCTGCTGATTCTGGCACAGTGGGTGGGCATCTTCCTCACGACCTTCTCCACGATCCTGTCGAATCTGCTGGCGGGGCTGTTCTTCTTCGTGGCTTTGGCAAGCTGGGTCATGAAGCTGGCAGACGGCGGCGAAGTCCTGAAAATGCTGATTAC
>ERZ833515.2631-NODE-2631-length-10047-cov-2.859287_pt1 | contig 10047 bp, 8 predicted proteins | sample MGYA00519949_ERZ833515 | MGnify/ENA primary metagenome ERZ833515 (study PRJEB31850, sample SAMEA3708741) | human gut metagenome | biome: human gut; feature: human-associated habitat; material: faeces | place: China | collected 2014 ...
ATGGGATTTACCGAGGCGGAGGCCGTCAAGCTTTTCGCAAACACCTATCTGGCGCTGCGCGTGTCCTATTTCAATGAGCTTGACACCTATGCAGAGACGAAAAATTTAAGCACACGCGACATCATCGACGGCGTATGTCTCGACCCGAGAATCGGCACGCATTACAACAACCCGTCCTTCGGATACGGCGGTTACTGTCTGCCGAAAGACACCAAACAGCTTCTGGCTAATTACAATGACGTTCCGCAGAACATGATGAGCGCAATCGTGGAGAGCAACCGCACCCGCAAAGATTTTATCGCCGACCGCGTTCTGCAGATGGCAGGATACTACAACTACGCCTCCGCCAACACCTACAATTCCGGCATGGAGCATCCGGTCACCATCGGCGTCTACCGCCTGACGATGAAATCCAACTCTGACAATTTCCGGCAGAGCAGTATCCAGGGCGTCATGAAACGCATCAAAGCAAAGGGGGCTTCCGTGATTATCTACGAACCGACACTCGAAGACGGAACCACCTTCTTCGGAAGCAAGGTGGTCAACCGGCTCGACGAGTTTAAGAAGATCAGCGACAGCATCATCGCCAACCGCTATGATTCCTGTCTCGATGATGTAAAAGACAAAGTCTACACAAGAGATTTGTTCCGGCGGGATTAGTTTTATACAAACTCCTGCCGCATCGGGGTAAAGATGTCTAAGAGGATGCCGTCTTCCAGGCAGACGCAGCCGTGCTCAATATCGTTGCGCTTTAACAGTGCGTCGCCCGGTTTGATGACTCTTCTGACGCCGTCAATCTCGAATTCAAAGCTTCCCGACACCACATATGTGATCTGCGTATGCGGATGATGATGCAGTGCGCCGACCGCTCCCTTTTTGAAGTGGTTTTCCACACACATCAGTTCATCCGTGTACGCTAAAATCTTGCGTTCCACGCCCTCGGCGCACACCTCGGCATCGATCCTGTCATTAAAGTTCCACACCTGATTTTTTACTGTTTTCTCCATTGCTCCATCTCCCTTTTTCTTTTTGTTTTTATCTGTATGCGGCATTTTTCCCGACCGTCTGCTTGTTCTGCCCGCCGCATTACGATCCCTCTTTTAAGATTTCTTCGATGAGTCCCATGTCATCCCCGCAGTATTTTTCATATACCCCGTACACGGCATTCTGGAACCGTTTTTTTTCCTCAGCGGAAAGCTCCACCACTTTCGTGCCGTTTTCCATGGCAATGCTGCGCGACTGCTCCTCGCGCTGTGTCCACACCTCACGCTCGTAGATCGCCGATTCTCTGGCACATTCCAGGATAATCTCCCGGTCTTCCGGCGACAGTTTCTGCCAGGTATACGCCGAGCAGATCTGCATTTCCGGCACTCTGCTGTGCTCGTCCACCGTATAGTATTTCGCGACCTCATAGTGCCGCATCGCCTCATAGGACGGCCAGTTATTCTCGGCTCCATCCACCACCTGCCGCTCCAGGCTGGCATAAACATCCCCATAGGCAATCGGAATCGCCGTAGCGCCGAGCGCCTCCACCATATCAACGGCAAGATCCGACTCCTGCACACGGATCCGCATGCCTTTCAGATCCTCCAGACAGGTAACCGGTTTTACGGAATTATAAAAATTTCTGGCTCCGGCATCGTACCAGGACAGACCGATGACATCATCCGCGCTGACACTCTCCAGAAACGCATCCCCGATCTCCCCGTCGAGCACCCTCCACATATGGTCGGAATCCGTATAAAGATAGGGCATCTGCAGCACATTCAGGCTCGGAATATATTCCGCAAGCTGCGCCAGTGACACCCGCGCAAAATCAATCCCGCCGTACTGCATCTGTTTGATGACTTTATTCTCTGATCCGAGCACCCCGACCGGCTGCACCAGAATCCGGATTCTGCCGTTTGTCCGCTCCTCCACGAGTTCTGCAAAATACTTGGCACCCAGGGTCGTCGGATAGTCCTCCGGCTGATTTTCCGCATAGGAAAACACATATTCCGGTTCCACCTCTGTCTTGGAGAGATACGTGTGATTTTTCCAGGCGGACAGTGTGAGCAGTATCGTCATTCCTGCCACAACCGCCGCCGCGCATATCCGTCTCATCGCTCTCCCGCCTCCTTTAATACCTGCATCCGGTATTCCGTCGGCGTGACGCCGGCAATCCGTTTGAATACTTTTGCAAAATAGTTGGAATCGCGGTAGCCCACCTTCTGGCTCACATCCTTTACATTGATAAGGACGTCACCCAGCAGTTCTTTTGCCCTCGCCACACGATACTCCGAGAGATAGACAATAAAATTCTTGTCAAAGCACTGCTTGAAAATCTTGCAGAAATAGGCGTCGGAATAGTTCATGGCCTCTGCCACCGTCTGCAGCGAAATATCATCCATATAATTGTGTTCAATAAACGCCTGAATATTCCCGGCAACCGCCTGCAGCCGGATTCTTGAGCGCTCCGTATCCGCCGTGTCCTCATGACAGTCCCGTTCGGCAGAGATCTGCTCTGCGCTTTTCTTGTCTCCGGCTTCCCTGTCTGTCTCCTGCTCCTCTGCAATCCGCACGGCTTCCTCAAGCACCGCCACCAGTTCCTGATCCTCCACCGGCTTTAGCAGATATTCCATGGCGCGGACCACTATCGCACGCCTGGCATAGTTAAATTCATCAAATGCCGTAAGAAAAATAATACTGCAGTTTTTATCCCTTTTGCGGATCTGCTCCGCCGCCTCCAGTCCGTTCATTCCCGGCATCTCAATGTCCAGCAGGGCGATCTGGCAGTCTCCGGCAAAAAACTGTTCCACCGCTTCCCTTCCGTTTGCAGCGCTCACAACGGTAAGTTCCTCCGAAAAATATTTTTCAATGGTTCTGCTTACAATCATTCTCTCAATCGGTTCATCATCCGCTATCAGCACTCGTTTCATGTCATATCCCCCGTTTCCTCTCTGCATGGAATATCTATAAAAATTACTGTTCCCGCATTCTTTTTACTGTATATCTCAAAATTTCCGTCCGCATACATGGCAGTGATCCGCCGGTACACATTGCCGAGACCGATTCCGCTGTGTCTGGCATCGTCCGTCTTAAGGCGGCTCTTTAACTGCTGCAGTTCCTCTTCCGTCATCCCGATCCCGTCATCCCCGATCACTATGTGCAGCCGCATTTCCTTCTGTCTGACCACAATGCGGATGCTTCCGCCTTCCTCCTTCGGGGAAACTCCGTGGATAATTGCATTTTCCACAAGCGGCTGAAAGGTAAATGCCGGAACCATGACCAGTTCCTGTTCCACCTTACAGTTTAATTCATAACGGATCCGCTCCCCGAAGCGCATCTGCTGCAGGTACATATAATCTGCAACCACTTTCAGTTCCTTTGCCAGCGGAACGGACTGTTCGGGTGTCTTTAAATTGTAACGGAACAGGGAACTGAGCGCCAGAATCATCTTTTCGGTCGTCTCTGCCTCCTCAAGCTTTGCCATTCCGCTGATGACATTTAGTGTGTTGAACAAAAAATGCGGATTGATCTGGCTTTTTAACAATTCCAGCTTTATCATCTCCAGGCGTTTCTCCGTCTCCAGCTTTCCCAGCTCCTCCTCATGCAGAAGATCAAGAGTCTTCCTCTTTTCTTCCAGCGCCATAATGTACTCGCCTGTCGCGTATTTCATCTTGTTGAACGCATGCACCAGTTCCCCCAGCTCGTCCTCATTCTGCACCTGCACGTCCTCCGAGAAAAAATCATTGGCGGCAATGCGCTGCGCCGCTTTCACGAGCGCCACCACCGGCGAGATAATGGTCTGGTTCATCAATGCCGCCAGCTCCATCATGCCGGTTACGAGAATAATCCCAGATACCACAACCACAATCGGCATGCATATGAGCATGGGCACCTTTTTATGATAGAGGCCGTCGCCGTCCTCGATCGTCTCATTCATCAGCGTCGCCGCGTATTCCTCGAGATAGTCCTGCATCTCGTAAACCTCATACAGGCGCTTGATATAGTCCGGCGCATTTTCCCCCATCGCAAGCATGGCGTCCCGCTTCTGGCAATAGACTTCATAACAGCTCTTGATCGACCAGGTCTTTGCGTAGCGCTGCTCTCCAATCTCAGAATAGCGGAACGGAAGCTTTTCCACCGCTCTTCCGGTTCGTTCTATCGCAATATCCAGACTTTCTCTCTCCTCGCGATTGCCCTTTATGTATGTCTCAAACTGGATACTCTCTTCCTCGAGCGCCTGTGCCAGTTCGCTCACCGCTGCGTTATCCTGTAAAATCCGGTTAAAGTCGATCAGGGAAAACTTGACAACCCATACATTAAAAAGAACAGAGACTGCAATGATGAGAAATACGGTCCCGGTAAACGTCGCTATTTTCTTTTTGATCGTAAGTGCCTGCCAGAACTGTTTTATCCTCTTTCTCACGCTTGTTTTTCCCATGCCTCTCTGTTCTCTCTATAATGCGGCAAAAGCAAAGCCGTAGATACACACTCCGTAAATACAGCTTTGCATATTTGCTTTATCTATTCTGTTCCACTTTGCTCTGTACAAAGGACCAAAACGCCTCCCGGTCGGCTCCCAGCACACGGTTGGTCAGCATATAGCCGCTTCCGGCTCCCGAAAGCACCAGCACCATCCCCGGCTGTTTTGTAACCCGCAGCCGGTTCCACGGCAGATGCTGTTTCTCCCCTCCGGTTGTAACGAGCAGCCCCTTTTCATCAAAGGTAAGCCTGACATCCTGCGGTACAGCCGCCGCCTGACGCCTGGCTTTCGCATAGATTGCCGCCGGCTGGATGACCGGGAACAGTAGGCATCCGATCAGCATCAGAACCTGCAGGACTTCCCCCGACTGACTCCAGAACTTTGCCGTAAGAAGGATCATCGCCACCGTAAATACCAGATTACACATCCCCGCCATGGAGCGGTAGGTCTGACGCATGGTAAGCCGGAAAAAATCCCATGCCGTAATTCTGCACTTATATTGATATTCCATATGCCATCTCCTCTGTATTCACAAACTGGCTCCCTTTACGTTCCAAGTAACATCGGAAGTCCGATACTTAATTCCGGTATAAAGGTCAGAAGTAATAATACAACGATCATACACAGATAGAACGGGAGGGTTGCTTTTACCACGCGCTCCATCTTTACACCGCTGACTGCAGAACCGATGAAAAGAACTGATCCAACCGGCGGTGTCAGAAGGCCGATACCACAGTTTAATACCATGATGATACCGAACTGTACCGGATCGATACCGATGGAGGTTGCGATCGGAAGTAAGATCGGTGTCGCGATCAGGATGATCGGTGCCATATCCATGATACATCCTAAAATGAGCAGAATCAAATCCACTAACAGTGCAATCACGATCGGGTTGCTCGAGAATCCGATGATTGCCTTTGCAGCCAGATCCGGCACATGAAGTGTCGTCAGGCAGTAACCGAAAATACTGGATGTCGAAATTAAGATCAGGACGATAGACAATGTATCAATGCACTGCTCCAGGCTCTTCCAGACACCCTTCCAGGTAAGACCCTTGTAAATATATACACTGACAATCAAGCTGTAGAATACTGCGATCGCAGCGGACTCTGTCGCGGTAAACCATCCGGCTACAACGCCGACAACTACGATTACAACTGCTGCCAATGCCCAGAAAGAAGTTCCAAGCTGTTTTAACAGTCTCTTGACACTGAACTTATCCCCCTTCGGATAATGTCTCTTTTTCGAGATAATATAAGATCCGATCATTAAGGAGATCGCAAGCAGTGCGCCCGGCACATATCCTGCAAGGAAAAGGCTTCCTACCGATACACCGCCGGCGGACATTGCATAGATTACCATGTTATGGCTTGGTGGAACCAGCAGTCCCTCACAGGAGGAAGTGATCGTAACCGCCGTCGAAAAATCATCATCGTATCCCTGATCTACCATCATCGGGATCATGATACTTCCGATGGAAGCCGTATCTGCAGATGCAGATCCGGAAATACCGCCGAAGAAATAGGATGCAACGATATTTACCATCGCCATTCCACCGGTCATCCAGCCTACGCAGGCATCGGCGAGTGCGATCAGCTTATCTGATATACCTCCGGTGCCCATCAGCACGCCCATCGTGATGAAGAACGGTACAGCCATCAAACTAAAGGAACTGATTCCCTTTACCATCTGCTGACAGATCGTTGTCAGCGGAAGTCCCTGCGATAACAGGCACAGAAGGGAAGATAACGCTACTGCATATGCAATCGGGAAACGCAGCAGAATCATGACAAGAAAGCTTACGAGCAACACTGCGATTGCCATACTCTGTACACTCATTATTTCGTCCCCTCCTTTACAAAAATACTCTTAATATGATTATAAATTGCTTCCAGTTCAAAAACGACCATCGCTACGCCGGCAAGCGGAATCGGGAAGTACATCCAGAACTTGGACAGCCACGGCATGCTGACGTAATTACCCTTGGCTCCAATGCCTGTCGCATAGCTGAATCCAACGGTAATCATCACGATCGCCAGAATAAAGACGGCGACATCTGCCAGAATATCCAATGCCTTAATAACATTTTTCGGCAGGTATGCGTCAAACGCCGTCATACGGATATGTGCATTTCTGCGGATTGCAAGTGCCGCCGAGAGCACTGCCATGTAGGACATCAGGGTCAGTACCACTTCCTCGCTCCATGCCGGATCGGGTACGAAGGAAACATATCTTCCGACAACGCAGACACTCGTGATTACGATATCTGCCGTGAGCAGCAATTTGCATACAAACAGTACAAACTTATATGCCACATCATATGCCGGCTTTATTTTATCTAAAGTCTGAAAAATCTTAGGCATTTTTTCCTCCTTAAAAAAGTCGGGGCACGGGGGAGCAGCCATTCTCCCTGTGCCCCTTGAAAACGCACTTACATTATTGCGGGTTTTCCTTCTATCAAACCTATAAGTGTCAATCTTTCTGTCGATTACTGCATATCAACGATCTGCTGATATAACTCTTTGTTATTCTTGGTTGCCTCTTCGATGACATCCTTGCAGGCATCCTGCCACGGTGTGATATCGTCTACTTCAATAACATTAACGCCGTCTGCCTTTAACTCCTCAAGGATCTTATCCTCTGTCTCCTGGGAGATCTGACGGTTGTACTGGGAAGCATACTCGCCGGCCTCGGTCAGCACATCCTGCTGCTCCGGTGTCAGGGAATCCCATGCTTCGTCTGTGATAACTACCTGGATTGCTCCTAAGGTATGTCCATCAAGAATGATGTTCGGTGCTACTTCCGGGAATGCATTTGCCTGATAGTTTGCGATCGGCTGTTCTGCTGCATCTACCACACCGGTCTGTAATGCGGAATATAACTCACCCATGGCAACAACGGTCGGGTTTGCTCCAAGTCCTTCCACCATACCTGTCATGATCGGGTCGTTGGATACACGGATCTTCATGCCTGCCAGATCATCCATTCCCTCGATCGGATTGACGGTGAAGAAATGGCGGAAACCTTCCTCGCCGTAGAACAGTCCGCGGATACCGGTTCCGTTCTCATGCGGCTCAAGCAGGAACTCCTGTGCCAGATCAGAGGTTGCAAAGTTCCAGAAATGATCGCGGCTTACGAATGTGAACGGTACGGATAAGAGACTGGATTTCTCTCCGCCGTAGCTTGTGAGTGCGAATGCGGAAATACGTGCCATATCGATGGTACCGCCGCCGCCGAGCATGGTGTCGAGTACATCGGACTCTGCACCGAGAACACCGTTTGCCTGAATATCAATCGTAATACTTCCGCCGGAAAGCTCTTCTACCTTCTCTTTGAATGCGGTTGCTGTCTGTCCTACAATGGTTCCCTCCAGCGGGTTTACCTCTGCGTATACCAGAGTCACTGCCGGTCCGACCGGCTCTGTTCCTGTGGAATCACCGGCCTCGGTTGCCGCTGCGCTATCCGTTGCATCTGCCGTTGCATCTGCCGCTGCATCTGTGTTCTGGCTTGTCGTCGTGTCGGCAGCCTCTGGCGCTTTCAGTCCACAGGCGGTCATGGAAACCACCATTGCTGCACATAACAGTGCGGATAAAACTTTTTTCTTCATGTAAAAATCCTCCTTCTTCTCCTCCCGCCGCGCTTCATCCGGCGGCTTTGTTTATGTCTTAATTATAAAGTTCTATCCTCACAATGGAAACCGTACATTTTTATTAACTTTAGCACATTTTTAACAATTTTAATAGTTTTTTTATATTTATATGGTCAAAATATTCTATTTCTTTCTGAAATTCTAACAATATGCAGATGAAATGCACAAAAAAAGAGTCAGTCGAAAGACTGACTCTAATCTCTGTGAAATATCTTACAGTTTATTTTGATAATTCCCGCACTGCTGCTCTGGCATCCTTCACCTGTCCTTTTTCAACTTTTTTATTCCATCAAACCTGCATAGCCAAACGAACAGAACTCCATTTACTCCGCAAATGTCTCTGCCACCTTCACAAGCAGGTCGCGGATCGGCAGATGCTGCGGACATTGTCCCTCACACTTGCCGCAGCGGATACAGACATCCGCACTGCCGCCGTCAGCGGTATGCCGCCGGTAACTGCCGCGGTTTGTCTCATTGATCCCGAACTGCACGGTCATATTGTAATCCTCAAAGACATCCGGAATCGGTATCTTTTTCGGACATCCCTCCACACAGTAGCGGCACTTGGTACAGGCGATCGTCGGCATGGCGGCAAGTTCCTCCACCACCCGGGCGATCGCTGCGCGTTCCCGCTCATCAAGCGGTGTGAACTCTCTCATATAAGCCGTGTTGTCGACAAGCTGCTGCTCATCCGACATACCGCTCAACACCAGCATCACATTTTCCAGTGACGCCGCGTAGCGGATCGCGTAGGAAGCGAAGCTCGCCTCCGGTGAAAGCTCCCTTAAGATCTCTGCCGGTCTGCCGGTCATGTTGGCGAGTGTTCCGCCCTTTACCGGCTCCATCACGATCACCGGTACACCATACTTTTTCGCAACCTCATAGCATTTGCGTGACTGCACGTTCTCCGACTCCCAGTCATAATAATTGATCTGAAGCTGCACAAACTCCATCTCCGGGTGATTTGTCAGAATCTCATCCAACACATCTGCCTTATCGTGGAAAGAAAATCCGATATGCCGGATCTTTCCCTCCTCTTTCATGTTCTGTACAAACTGAAATCCGCCTAAGTTCTCTGCCTCTTTTACCCTGTCTTTATTCATTGCATGTAAAAGATAAAAGTCAAAATACTCTACCTGGCATTTTTTTAACTGTTCCTCGAAATACTTTCCGTAGTCAGCGTACTCTTTGACCAGCCATACCGGCATCTTGCTCGCAAGGAAAAAACGATCCCTCGCATACCGTTGTACCAGACAGCGTCCGACTGCTTCCTCGGATCTGCCATTGTGATATGGATATGCGGTGTCAAAGTACTTAAATCCCTGTTCGAGGTAGGAATCGATCATCTCGCAGAACGCTGCGTCGTTGATATTTTCTGTGCTGCCGTCGGTTACCGGGAGACGCATGCAGCCGAATCCCAGTTTCTTTGGCATTTCTTTGGTTAACTCGCTCATTTGTGTGTGCCCCTTTCTTTTGGGTTGTTATAATAAAACATAAAGTCTTGGGCGAAACTCTTCTGCAGGTTGTGGTGGTCGGTGTATGGCGGGCACCTGTTTAACGAAGGCACGCCGCACAACGACGCTACGTTCTTGAGAGTTTCGCGTTGGCAAACCTTTCTTTTTATTATAGCAACCCAAAGGAAAGCTGTATAGTATTCTTTTTCATGCAGGTACGCAGGCGATCGGCACACCGCACCAGCCGGCAAACCCAGCCACCCCACTCCCACAAAAAAGCAGAGCCACCCATGCCCTGCTTTTTCATCCCCGCACCTTAACTCTGGTACACCTCAATAAAGTTCTTCACAACCTCCACCAGCTTTTCATATCCCATGGAAGTCGTATCCAGACAGAAATCATAGTTTCTCGCATCATACCAGTCCTTCCCGGTATAATATTTATAATAATCCGCACGGTGCTTATCGATCTTT